>OGQK01001245.1_pt1 | contig 13716 bp, 14 predicted proteins | sample 1553221 | NCBI WGS metagenome assembly OGQK01 (sample SAMEA2579996, study PRJEB22360) | human gut metagenome | biome: human gut; feature: human-associated habitat; material: faeces | place: Denmark | collected 2008/2010 | reverse complement strand
TGACGATGAGACCCCGCTTGGGGCCGGCCATAAGGACCGCCCCAGCCTGGAAGAGTTTGAAAAAAAGATGGAAACCCACAAAAAGCACTTCCAGAAGCGCTTCGGCTACACCCTGGAACGTACGGTGGAAAACAAGCCCTACCGGGAAAACTCCATCACCAAGGAAGAAATCGAACGCATCAACGAGAATTATAAAAAGGGCCAGCAGAACGCGGGCAAATAACCTTTTCCAGCCTCTCGCCACCATCTGATTCCTTCAAGGCCGGGGACGCGCGCAGCCGCAGGTCCCCGGCCTTCTTTTCCCGCTTGACCGGAGGGCCCTCTTCCCTTCTAATCGTCCCGCCATGTTACACCTTTACGATACCCGCACCAGAACGGCACAGGAGATTTCCCCCATGGACGGAAAAACGCTGCGTTTCTACTGCTGCGGACCCACGGTGTACGGCCCCGCCCACATCGGCAACTTCCGCACCTTCGTGATGCAAGATATTTTCCGCCGCGTGGTGGAGCTGGGCGGAACGCCCACCATGCACGTCCGCAACCTGACGGACGTGGATGACAAGACCATCCGGGACTCCCAAAAAGCCGGAGTATCCCTGGCGGAATTCACCGCCGGCTGGGCGGACCTGTTCCACCGGGACTGCACCGCCCTCAACTGCCTTTCCCCCCACGTGGAACCCTCCGCCGTAGGCCACATTCCCGAACAAATTCAAATGGTGCAGGCTCTGGTGGAGAAAGGCCACGCCTATGTCTCTGAAGACGGCTCCGTGTACTTCAGGATTTCCTCCTTCCCGGAATACGGAAAGCTTTCCCACCTGGATGAACGGGAACTGGATCTGGGCAAAACCGCCAATGCCCGGTCCAACGCGGATGAATATGAAAAGGACTCCGTGGCGGACTTCGTCCTGTGGAAAAGCCGCCGCCCGGAAGACGGGGACAACTTCTGGCCCTCCCCCTGGGGGGAAGGCCGCCCCGGCTGGCACCTGGAATGCTCCGCCATGATCCACAAATACTTCGGCAATGACTTCGATCTCCACTCCGGCGGCGTGGACCTGGTGTTCCCGCACCATGAGAACGAGGTTGCCCAGTCCCGCTGCGCCTGCGGCGGCGGCTTCGCGCGCCTGTGGTTCCATATCACGCACCTGCTGGTGGACGGCGGCAAGATGTCCAAATCCCTGGGCAACATGTACACCCTGGCGGACCTGGACAAATTGGGCCACAAGCCGTCAGCCGTCCGGTACGTGCTGGCGGGGGGCTATTACCGCCGCCCGCTGAACTTTACCCTTTCCTCCCTGGAGGATGCCAAAGCCGCGCTGAACCGCCTGTCCAAATTCGACGCGCAGCTCCGGAACGCCTCCGGAACGGACTCCGTTCCGTCCTATGAGGAATTCTGCGCAGCCCCTCCGGAACCGGGCATCTTCCAGCCGGCCTGGGACAGCCTGAATGATGATCTGAACACTCCGGAAGCCCTGGGCCACGTCTTCAGCGCCACCAGGAAGGCGGACGTTCCCTCACTCACTCCGGAGGAAGCGCGCCGCATGCGGAACGCCTTCCACTTCATTCTGGCCGCTTTCGGCATTCTTCTGCCGGAAGAGGAACAGGCGGAAGCGCCGGAGGACGTGCGCACCCTGGCGGAACAGCGCTGGCAGGCCAGGCAGAACCGGGACTGGGCGGAAGCCGACCGCCTGCGGGCGGAAGTAACGGCGCTGGGCTGGACCATCAAGGACCGCAAGGACGGGTACGACCTGGCGCGCAACTGAACGGCATGGACGCTTTCTCCCCCATCCCCAATCACACGGGTTTCACAGCCAGGAGCCTGTTCACGGACACGCAGGGAACCCTGAAGGACGGAGCCTTCGCCAAAATGGAACCCGGAGGCGGAGGCCCTCTTTCCCCCCACCGCCACGCCCACGCCCATTTGTTCATCGTCACCCGCGGAACGGCCGTCATCCTGCTTGACGAAGAGGAAAGGACGGTCCGTGAGCATGAATCCCTGCTCGTGCCCGGCGGCGTCCGTCACGCCGTCTGGAACAGGAGCGCGGAACCGGCGGAAATCGTAGGCCTGACGCTGGACGCCGCCTGCGCTCCCCAACCACCGCCAACCCGATGAACTCCCGCCAACGCACGCTGGGCCATGCCGCCGCCCTGATGACCATCCTGATCTGGGGGACCACCTTCGTCTCCACCAAGGTGCTTCTCCGGGACTTTACCCCCGTCACGGTGCTCTTCACCCGCTTCGTGATCGGGTACGCCTTCCTCTGGTGCCTGAAGCCGCGCCTGCTTCCTCCCTCCGGCTGGAAAAAGGAACTCCTGTTCGCGGGAGCGGGCCTTACCGGGGTCACCCTGTACTTCCTGCTGGAAAACATCGCCCTGACGTACACCTTCGCCTCCAATGTGGGCATCATCGTGGCCGTGGTGCCCTTCTTCACGGCTCTCCTGGCCCACTTCCTGCTGAAAGGGGAGGGCTTTTCCCGCCGCTTCTTCCTGGGCTTCGCGGCTGCCTTCACGGGCATCTTCCTCATTATGGCAAACGGCGCCTTCATACTGGAACTGAACCCGGTGGGAGACGTGCTGGCGCTGGGCGCGGCCTTCGTCTGGGCGGTCTATTCCATCCTGATGAAAAAAATCGGCGTCAACACGTCCAACATGGTCATCTGCACGCGCCGCATCTTCTTTTACGGCATCGTGCTGATGATTCCGGCCCTGTTCGTCCTCCCGGTGAACATGGAGTGGCATCTGATGCTGAAGCCCGTCAACGCCCTCAACCTGCTGTACCTGGGCCTGTTTGCCTCCGCCCTGTGCTTCCTCTCCTGGAACCGCGTGGTGGAAATCCTGGGAGCCGTCAAATCCAGCGTTTATATTTACATGGTTCCGGTTGTGGCCGTGGTGGCCTCCGCCCTCATCCTGGGGGAACGCCTGACCTGGATATCCCTGACGGGGATTCTGCTGACCCTCTGCGGCGTCATGATTTCCGAATACAGGAAAAAAACGCGGAAGGGCGCAAGAAGGTGAACCGCCCTGGAAAAAGCATGGTCCAGCCCCCTCTGTTCATCCTGTCTTCCCCGGCATGAAAACCAGCCGGGCACCGCTCCTGCGGATTGGCTTCCGGAAGCCCTGAGCCCGGCGGAAAACTTGCGGGAAACAGGCCCCTGCACTAACGACCTGCCTCCCCTGCGAACAGGAATTTTCTGGAATCCGCCGTCCCGTGCAGGAAGTTCCGGAACCATTCCGTTTTTAAGCCACAGCGGAGTGTTAATCCGCAGTCAACGTAAAAATTACGGTAGAAATGTGTTGATTAAAAATCCATTGGGGAAAAGGGAAAACGGCCTTGATTCATTTTCCTTTCTTCTTCTTCCATTTACCGTTGATTTGCCCTTGAAAAGAGGGAAAAACCAACCCGCGGATTAACACACCGCTAGCATGACTCCCATGAGAGCATTTCTCTCCATTTCAGCTTTTTTACTGTGCATCTCCGGAGTACAGGCGGCAACCACCCTGTATGAAACCCAGTTCAGCCAGACAGCTATTAATGCAGGCAGCGACTTTCTGGACGGCGCTTCCGTCACGCTTGCCAATCCCTCCACGTCCCTTTCCGCGAACCTGGCCGCGCACCTTCTGGTTCCCAACGTCCAGATGAGTAACAACAACATCGGCTGGACTGTTACTTTTTCCTTCACGGCGTCACAGGATATCACCATTTCCTCTCTTGACCTGGGTTTCCAGTTCGTCACTGGTACCGGCACACGGCACGGCAATACGGATTCCAAGACAGGGACGGCCACCGTTACCCTGGCCTCCGGAGACTCGTCCGCCACGGCTGACCTGAGCTTTGAGCGCGTCCAAGCTGACAAGGACGGCACGCCGACGCCGGACGTGCAGCAAGCCTCCTTCAATACCCCTCTCACGGTCAAGGCCGGGGAAACGTTCACCCTGACCGTCAATGCCAAAGCTCCCGGTACCGGAGGCACCTTCCTGGGGCTTTCCCAACTGGGGATTTACGGGGAGATGGTGCCGGAACCGGCGACCGCCTCCCTGGGGCTGCTCGGCCTGGCCGCGCTCCTGATGCGCCGCCGCAGGGCATAGCCGAAGCTTCCCGCCATCTTCACAAAACAGGGCCATTCCCTCTCCGGGGACGGCCCTGTTTTCCATTGAAAAATCCGGTCAGCTGCCGGAAACGTTTCTTGCGGCTTCCGCTTCAATGCGGGCTTCCGTCTCCTCAATCTTTTCGGAAAGGGCCGCCCACTGCGTAAAACAGGTTTCCAGCTGGCGGTCCGCCTGCTGGAAGCAGGTAGTAAGCTCCATGACGGCATCCGTATCAGCAGCCACCTCCGGAAGCTCCAGCCGGGAGGTGATCTCCGTCTTCTCCGTCTCCAGCCGCGCTATCTCCGCTTCCAGTTGTTCCAGCTGTTCCTGGAGGGGGCGCAGCACGCGGGTCTTCTTCTGGCGGATTTCCGCCTCCATGCGCCTGCGCGCCTTGCGGTCCGCGCCAGTTCCAGGGTCAGCCGCCCCGGAGGCGGAAGACGCGGCAGCGGAAGCCAGGGCCTGGTCCCGCTCCACCTTTTCCAGATAATCGGAGACGTTGCCCATGTAAACGCGCGGCTTCTCCCCCGGCACGAACTCCAGCACCTTCGTCACGATGGGGTCCAGGAAGCTGCGGTTGTGGGAAACGATGCAGTAGGAACCGGGATATTCGGACAGCGCCTGCTGAAGCACCTGCTGGGACTGGATGTCCAGATGATTCGTCGGTTCGTCCAGAATCAGGAAATTGGCCGGGTGCAGCAGCATGCACACCAGCGCCACGCGGGAGCGTTCCCCCCCGGAGAGGACGCCCACGCGCTTGTGCACGTCATCCCCCCGGAACAGGAAACAGCCCAGCAGGTTCCGCACCATGGGCGCGGATTCCCGCGTAGCGGCCGCCTCCACGCATTCCAGAACCGTCTTTTCCGGGTCCAGATCATCGGCATGCGTCTGGGAGAAAAAGGCGATCTGCGTATGGCGCCCCATCGTCACGCTGCCGGAGCTGGGCTCCTCCCCGCCGGAAATGAGGCGGGAAAACGTGGACTTGCCCGCGCCGTTCACCCCCACAATGGCGATGCGGTCCCCCTTCACGATTTCAAAATCCACATCCTCAAAGACGGAAATGGGGCCGTAGCGCTTGGAAACCTTCTCCAGCCTGACCACGGAATGCGCGCCGGCGGGCGGGGTGGGAAAATGAAAATTCATCACGGCGTCATCCTCCTCCACCTCAATCAGCTCCACCTTCTCCAACTGCTTGATGCGGGACTGCACCAGGGAGGCCTTGGTAGCCTTGTAGCGGAACCGGTCGATGAACTCCTTCGTCTTGGCGATCTCCCGTTCCTGGGCCTTTTTCTGGCGCAGCAGAATCTCCTTCCGCAGCACGCTTTCCTTCAGGAAATAGGAAAAATTGCCCGCGTACTCCTCCGCGCGCCCGTGGTAAAAGGCAATCGTGCGGGAAACCAGGGAGTCCAGCAGCGCGACGTCGTGGGAAATGAGGATGATGGCCCCCCGGTAAGTGCGCAGGTACTGTTCCATCCACCGCTGGGACTGAATGTCCAGGTGGTTCGTTGGTTCGTCCAGCAGCAGCACTTCCGGCTCCCGGAGCAGCAGCTTGGCCAGCGCAATACGCATCTGCCAGCCGCCGGAAAATTCCCCGCAGTCCCGGTCAAAATCCCGGTCCTTGAACCCCAGTCCGCGCAGAATGGACTCCGTGCGGGGCCGCAGGCGGGCGGAATCATGGGCGTGCAGCACCAGTTCCAGTTCCCCGATCTCGTTGAGCACCTCGGAATAGGCGGCGGAACGGGGATCCAGTTTTTCCATTTCCTGCGTCAGGGCGTCAATGCGCTCCTGGAGGCCCATCAGGTCCGCAAAGGCGGACATGGCTTCATCAATCAGCCTGCGCCCGCGGACATGGATTCCCTCCTGGGGCAGATAGCCCACCTGGGAGTGCCTGGACTTGATGATGGAGCCGGAATCCGGCTCATTCAGGCCGGCAATGCACTTCATCAGCGTGGACTTTCCCGCGCCGTTATGCCCCGCCAGGGCAATTCTTTCCCCATCCTCCACCGTAAAGGAAAGATCATTGAACAGGACGCGCGCGCCGTACTGCACGCGCAAATTTTGAACGGCCAGAACCATGTACCGAAGAAGTAGAGAGAGGAAGGCGGCGGAAAGCGGCGTCGCATCGCCTGTTCCGCCGCCTGGAAAAGCCGGATAAGCTTATTTGTCCAGAACCTTGTTCCACGCGGCGATGCGGTCGGCCTGCTCCGTGAACAAATCGTCCGTGCCATCTTCAATCGTGATACCGGAAATGGTATCCCCCTGCCCGATGGAATCCACCACGTCCTGGCCTTCCGTCACCTTGCCGAAGACGGTGTGCTTGCCATTCAGCCAGTCCGTAGGCACATGGGTGATGAAGAACTGAGAACCGTTGGTGCCGGGGCCCGCGTTCGCCATGGAAAGCACGCCGGGGCCGTCATGCTTGAGGTCCGGGCGGCACTCGTCTTCAAAACGGTAGCCGGGGCCTCCCATGCCCGTGCCGGTGGGGTCGCCCCCCTGGATCATGAAATTCGGAATCACGCGGTGGAACTTGAGGCCGTCGTAAAAGCCCCTGGAAGCAAGGTTCAGAAAGGAAGCCGCCGTCACGGGCGTCTTGGAAGCGAATACCGTCAGCTTGATGTCGCCCTTGGAAGTGTGGATGGTGATATTCTTGTCAGTTGCCATGGGTGCATGTTAAACGCGCGGAAAGGCATGGTAAAGACTGTATTGCGTGCTGCCGCCGGGCCTGCGCCTTCATTTCTCCGCCATCCTCTTTTCCGTCTTTTCCATGCCGGGGGCACGAAACGGCAGTGGAGAGGCCACCTGTCATGATCATCTCTAATGACAGGAGGAACGGTTGATTTCCTGCGGAAAAGGGCTGAATTTGCGTGATATGAGCGAAGAATTGGTAGAAGAATTCGTTACGGTTGAATCCATCTTTGTCCGCGGACGCAACTGCCTGGCGCTGAAGGCGAAATTCTCTCCCCTGTTCACGGACTACTACCTTCATCTCATGCAGTACGGCCTGCGCAACGAGGAACCCTACGACAGCCTGCTGAAAGAGCTGATGGCCTACTTCACCCTCTACATGGTCGCGCGGCCCTGGGCGGAACAGCACGCCTGGACGGTCAATCTCAGAACGCCCGCCGCAGCCAATCTGTTCGTTACGGGTTCCTCCCTGACGGAATCCGTGGTGGGCCGCATCTTCACGCAGGACATCAAGGAACCGGAGGAAAACACGCTGTACTCCACCCTGCTCCGCAAGGGATTTGAACCGCGGTACTCCGTCGTCCCCATTCCGGGAACCTCCCCGGCCCGGTGGGTGGAGGAATTCTACAAGCAGAGTGAACAGAGAAACGCACGCTGCATTGAACTGCCGGATGAATGCTACACCATGGTGACGGCCCAGCCGGATGCGGATGAAGAATGGCTGGCTTCCCTGACCCGGGAAAAAATGGCCCATCTGGAAGAGGATGAAGACACCCGCGTGCTGGAAACGCGCCGGTTCCGCTTTTACTGCGGCTGCACGCTGGACCGCATCCTGCCGACGCTCAAGGCCCTTCAGGAAAGGGAGGAAGATCTGTTCCAGGGGGAAGAAACGCTGGAAGTCACCTGCCCCAGGTGCGCCGCCATTTACCGCGTGACGAAAGAAAATCTGGAAGATTGAGACATACATGATTTCTTTCTGACAATTAGCCTTTTCGGCAGCGAATTTCGTGCTTAAACTTTCCCCGTGCCGACTTGTCCGAAGTGTTTACATAATTTCCACCGCGGGGCGGAATCATTGTGCCCTCACTGCGGCTTTTCCCTGGAAAACCTGGACAAAAAATATGGCAGGGACTCCATCCCCTACCGCCGCGTATGCGACAACGCCGGAGCCCTGCGGCAGCAGGACCGCGTAAAGCTGAACGCCCTGCTGGAAAAACTGGAACGCCGCATCCCTCCGGTCCTCCTTTCCGTCTATTTCCCCAACATCCTGGAGCCCTTTTCCCTCATTCCCCACAGCTTCTGGATGATGAACCACCTGACGGTGGACGAAGCCGGCTTCCCCAACCACCAGGGTCCGCTGGACCCCCAGTGGCTCCTGATCCTGGTGCTGGACGTGCGGACGGACACGGCCTGCTTCATGTGGGGTTATGAACTGGACCCCTACGTGGAACCGGACTTGATCAACAAATCCATCATGAAGGCGCGCATCCCCCTGCGGGAAAGCATGCTGCTCCAGGCCGTGGGTTCCATCATGAAAGACGCCGTCCAGCTCGTGGCACGGAAGGCGCGCTCCAAGGTCAGGCACCCCATGCGCTACGGATTGACGCCCCCTCCCCCCGCGAACGGGAAAGGAGGCGGCCTATGAGATTCCTTCTGCTCCCTCTCCTGCTGGCGACGGCCATGTGCGTGGCCCCGGCGCAGGAACTCCCCGCCCTTAAATGGAACGCCCGTGACCAGCAGTCCCTGATGAAGGGCACCTGGTGGGAGGCCAATGCTCCCCTTCTGCCCCCTGTGGAGGCGGCAGTGGCCCCTTCCGCCTCCGTCCCGGAACCATCCGCCAATGCAGACTCCCCCGCCGTGGACCCTGTTCCGGAGGATTTCACGGACGTCAACGAATACTTTCTTCCAGACTACATCCGCACCTCCACAGGCCTGATCGACCCCCAGAAGCTTCTCACGGAAGTGGAGAGCAATGACGTCATTGAACTCATCAAGCTCATCAAATCCCGTTACAACGTCAACCTGTTCGTCAGCATCTTCGCGGCCGGGCAGAAAGTCCCCCCTTCCGTCAACGCCCCCACAATCGCCCGCCAGATATTTAAAAACAAGGAACGGAACCTGCTACTCCACTTCCACATGGGGGACATTAAAAGCGCCCAGATCGCGCTGGACCCGGAGCTGGGCGCCCAGCTCGGGGATGCGGGGCGGCGGGACCTCCTGTACCAGGTGAAGCAGGACGCCTCCCGGTTCACCAACCCGCAGGACGAGCTTGTTGAAGCCATGATTTCCCTGGCGCGGAGGACGGAGGCGGACATGGCCTCCGCCCCCAAGCCTTCCCTGCCCGCGCTGGACCCGGACAACCCCGCCAGCATCCCGGAAGCCAACATCACCATCCAGGAGCCGGAGGAAGCGCGTGAATCCCATCTGCACGCCATGATGAAGGCCTGGATGTCCTTTGCCCTGGCCAATGTGGCCGGCATCATCCTGCACGTCTCCGCACTGGTGGCCATCGTGGCGCTCTGGCTGGTCTGGAAAAACAAGAGAGTGGTGCGCCTGCTGCCGTCGGAACCGGACAAGCGCCTGGGCGCTCCGCACGGCGCCTCCCAGAGCCGTCCCGTAAACTACTGCATGCAGGACGGCCGGGGGCCGGACTCCATCGGCCGCAGGCAGATGCGCCAGCACATGCGCGACGTCTCATGACAGAACCATCTCCAACCCCACGTATCCGCGCCGCCCTGAACGGCGAGGGAGAACTGGAACTCACCGCGGTGAACGCCCCTGCGGGCGCCGTCATCCGGATGGACGTGAATGCGTCCTCCTCCCGCATGCTCTGCACGCAGGGCCGCTACCTGGCTCCGGTGCAGGCCCCGCCCGGCACGCGCATCCGCTTCCGCCTGTTTCAGGGAAAACGCGGGCTGACGGAACCGGAGACTTTCATCATGCCGGGAACTCCTCCCGCCCGGACCGTTCCTTCCACGCTGATTCCCTGCACCCAGAACCGGGACTTCATGATTTACGACTGGGCGGCCCGGCATGAAGCCGCATGCCGCGCGGTGAGGGAAACGCATCCGGACCTCCTCTTCATCGGAGACTCCATCACCCATTTCTGGGGAGGGCTGCCCGTGGATGAACCGCACCGGGACATCCTCCAGAAATCTCCGGAAACCTGGAACCTGTGCACGGCGGGAATGAGGGCGGTCAATCTGGGCTTCGGCTATGACCGGGTGGAAAACGCCCTGTGGCGGCTCCGCCACGGCGAACTGGACGGAGCGGCGGACGATGCCGTCTGCGTGGTGCTCCTCGGCACGAACAACCTCGCGGAAAACACGGACGGGGAAATCCTCCGGGGCATCCGCGCCGTCTGCCGGGAAATCACCGGCAGGCTGAAAAAGGCCGTCATCATCCTCCAGGGCTTCTACCCGCGCAACAGCGCCCGTGAAGATACCGCGGAACGCATTGTCGCCATCAATCTCCTCCTGGACCGCCTGGCCGCGGAACAGGGCTTCCTGTACACGGAACCGGGCCGCGTCATGGCGGACGCCGCAGGCCATGTTCCGGAAGAACTCTCCAGCGACGGCCTGCATCCCTCCGCGGCCGGCTATGAGCGCATTGCCGCCGTGCTGGCCCCCGCCATCAGGCAGGCGGCGGAACGGAAAAAATGACGGAGCCAAGAAACCGGACCCGCTTTCCGGTGTTTTTCCTCATAGAACCCTCAGCAGAAACACCACAATGAACGAACAGGACGATACAAAACTCTGGCAGATTCTGGGCCATGCCTCCCAGCCTGCGCCGGGGGATGATTTTGCCCGCAAGGTCATGATGCGTATTGCCGGGGAAGAACACGTGCCCTCCGTTCCGGTGGAATCCATCCATCACTTCAAGCGGAACTCTTTCCGCATCTGGGGCACCGCGGCGGCGGCCCTGGTGGCTGCCGTCATCGGCATTGCCGCCCTGATGGAACCCTCTGCTCCGGAAACGCCCTCCCTCTCCATCGCCACCCTGAACATTGACGATGTGCTGGTGGAAGAAGCCGGACTGGCTCTGGGCCAGGAAAACCTGGTGGACGCTCTCTGCGTGCTGTCCTCCACGGAAACGGGCGTCATCTCCTCGGACAACATCCAGGACCTCCTTCTATAACTCCGGAAACGGAAGCATTCTTCATTCCCGGCCCAGGGAGAGGAAACTCTTCTCCGGACAAACCGGATTTCTTTCCTTCCCCGGTCTGAACCGCCTTCCTGGAAACCGGCTTCCTCCGGAAGCGGGAATAAGGACACCGAAACCGTATGAACGCCGCGCTGCCCCGGCCCCCACTGTTATAAAACCTTTTTTCTTCCGGCCATCGGTACGAAAACGCTTCCCCGGCATGACGATAGCCGACCACCGGAAGGTGATGAAACGGTGCATTTCCAAAAACGCGGCTATCCGCGCCTATGTGAAAGAAACGCTCTCGGGTGGATAGGCATTCTCCTCCACTCATGGCGGCATCGGTTTTCTGGCCATGAGACCGGAATATCAGCGGCAAGGTATCGGCACCTTGCTCATGCGTCAGGTTCATTCCAAGTTGCCGGAGGGCATAGCCTGTTTTTCTCGTTCTTCCAGTATGGCGGTGAATTCGATTAGCGTCCGCTCTGCGAAGGCTTTTGGGCTGATAACGGGCGCTTTCTGGCGTAATTGTCAATAGTCCCCATTTCTTCAGGAAAAAATCACCTTCCATCGTCCCTTGAGCTACCGGGAGCTTGCCCCCGGCCAAGAATACAATGTCACAATTCCGGTGTGCCTGGATGAAGTCGAGCTAAAAGACTGGAAACAATGTTCTTGTGAACTCGAAACGGGCTACTATAATCAGCAGGGTAAGGATTGTTTCCTGGGGGTTCTCCGGGCGACGGCCAAGCTCGCGCTGTGATGAAAAAAATCTTCCGGTATTTAGGAATTTTGGGTTGCCTGTCCCTCCATGCTGCGGCATGGGGGGACAAGGCTGACAACGGGATCGAATGTTCCGTGGTGATGGAAAAGACCGAGTTTGACGCAAGAGAGGCTTTCCCGGACTTCAAGCTCGTGTTCACGAACAAGGGTAAAAAGACCGTTCGTCTTTTTGACGACTTCTATCCCCTCAAGGATAATGGCCCGAATATTTCCATATATATTTACTTAAAGCTGGGAAACGGGAAGAAGATGGAAAAAGCCATAGCTTGGTATGGAGCCTCATATCTGATAGAACGCAGAGCGAACTCCATACACTTCATTACTCTGGAACCCGGAGAGAAACATGAAGTGCCTATAAAAAATGCCTATTTATTATTGACATATTTCGACTTACTCCGCAATGACAAGAGATACGAGTTGGAAGTAAACTTCTGGGACGGATTCGGAGAGCGGGGTGTTCGGAGAAAATATGTAGGGAGGGCGGATTTTTCTTTGGTTGATCAATCGCCTTGGAGGCGATAAAAATACTGCCTCCTGATGCCGGAAGGAGCTTATACAATCCATGTCGGGCACATGCTCGACTTGTATACCGTCATTCTAGAACACTTATTACCTCTCTACCTCTCCTAAAAATCCCATGGCCTCCTGCGCAAAACCTCCCCAAGTCCCTCAAATCGCTTTGCAGATATAAAAACCCATTTCCGGAACTGGTGGAGAAAACGGCCATCCGGACGGGGAAAATTTCCGCTGCCGACGGTTCCCTTTGACGCGCACGCCCGTATCGTTTACAACGGGCTTACTCCATGCAGGACTTCCTTTCCACCGTTATTCTCCTGTTCATCGTCATTGATCCCGTGGGACTGGCCCCGATGATTCAGGGAATGCTGAAGAAATACTCGCCCGCCCAGCAGAAGGCCATTCTGATGCGGGAGCTTGTGTTTGCCCTTAGCCTGCTGCTCCTGTTCTTCTTCTCCGGGAAATTCCTGCTGGACCTGCTGGGACTGGAACCGTCCACCCTGAATATTTCCGGGGGCATCCTGCTGTTCCTCGTGGCGCTGGGCATGGTCTTTCCCGCCAAGGACATGCTCTCTTCCGCCGGACGCACGACCGGACAGGACGAACCTTTCATTGTTCCCATCGCCATGCCCCTGATGGCCGGCCCCTCCTCCCTGGCCATCATCATGCTGCACGCCTCCCAGAGTCCGGACAGCATTTCCCAGATGACCTATGCCGGCGCCATCGTGACTGCCTGGTTCCTCTCCGGGCTGGTGCTTTTCATCGCGCAGAAGTTCCTGCGCCTGCTGGGGGAAAAAGGGACGATCGCCCTGGAACGGATGATGGGCATGGTGCTCATCATGATTTCCGTCCAGATGTTTATGAACGGACTCGCCGGGTACGGCGTGAAATAGGAAGGCGCGCCGACCATGCTTTGGCTCCTGCACGGCAACCTGGGCTCTCCGGTGGACTGGAAACCCGTCATGGAAGTCCTGCGCGCCGGGGGAGTGGAAGCCCGCGCCCTGAACCTCTGGAAGTATCTGGAATGCTGCCCCAAAAGCCTGAAGGACATGGGCCGCGTGCTGTGCTCTGAAATAGCCGCCCAGGACCGGCATCCCTTCCTCTGTGGCTATTCCCTGGGGGGTAGGCTGGCCATGCAGGCCGTTCTGACCCATCCCCCTCTCTGGAAAGGCGCCCTATTCGTCAGCGCCAATCCCGGCCTGGAGGATGAAGCGGCAAAAGCGGCGCGGCGCGCGAAGGACGCAGAATGGGCCGTCCAGTGCCTCTCCGCTCCCTGGGATGATTTTTTAAAGGAATGGGATGCGCAGGCCGTATTTGAAGACGGGCCGCCTCCTCCTGACCGTTCCTCCCTGAAACCGTGGCGCAAATCCATTTCCCGTGCCTTCATTGACTGGTCCGTGGGCGCTCAGGAAAACCTGGCCCCGCTCCTGAAGCAGTCCGCTGTTCCCCAGTTATGGATCGCCGGGCAGCGCGACTCCAAATTCAGCGCCCTGGCGCGCCGCATGGCGGGGG
>OGQK01001242.1_pt1 | contig 13757 bp, 10 predicted proteins | sample 1553221 | NCBI WGS metagenome assembly OGQK01 (sample SAMEA2579996, study PRJEB22360) | human gut metagenome | biome: human gut; feature: human-associated habitat; material: faeces | place: Denmark | collected 2008/2010 | reverse complement strand
CCGGTAGGCTTCCGTCATGTCACCGGAGAAATCCACATCACGGCGCACCCAAAGGCGTCGGTTCTTCTTGTCGGCATCCGGTTCGTCCCACATCACCTCGCCCAGATTTGCCAGTATCCGTTCAACGGAATCCCTCATAGTGTAGAGCTTCGTGTACTGGAACGTGTCGGTGAAGTACAGATCAACCGCAATATAGCCGCCTCGAATATTCAACGCCCCATCCGGGTGACAGAAACCCAAGCCCACACCGAAACTTGTCCATGTGTCGCTGTTCGTCTTGCGGTCGGATGGGTCGCCGTACACGTCGACGAAGTCGGGCCGCGTCGCGGCGTATTCGTACAGACCATTCCAGAAGCTGCGCCGCAGCGAGATATTACTGCCGACTTACCGCAATTCGTTCAAGGTATATGTGATCAAATAGATGGCTCGACGAGTAGAATGACCTTATTACGTAAATGCGAAGTACAAACTTGAAGGAACAGGGAATGGGCGAACATAATTTCGGAGATTACATTGTCTTCGTTGACGAAAGTGGCGACCAAAGTCTGAAATCAGTCAACGCCAATTACCCTGTATTCGTATTATCGTTCTGTATCTTCGAGAAAACGCATTATTACACGCATGTAGTACCGGAGATACTACGTTTCAAGTTCGATTTCTTTGGCTCCGACATTCCCATCCTCCACGAACGCGAGATTCGCAAGCGTGAAGGTGACTTCAATATTCTTATGCGTGATGACATCCGCAGCGAATTCTTCGACAGACTCAATCAAATCATGGTCGAATCCGAATACACAGTAGTGTCTTCACTCATTGACAAACGGAAGTACTCACACTTTAACGCGCCAGACAATCCATACTCCATTGGCACGCAATTCGGCGTGGAGCGCGTATTTTATGAAATGCAGGAACGAGGTCAACGTGGACGGCGGATTCCTATCGTGTTTGAAAGCCGAGGGGCAACGAGGACCGCACTCTTGAACGGGAATTCGAAAAAATGGTAAACCAATCCGGCATCAATGGGCTGAAAGGAATGTTCGATTTCCATTGTGTTAGTAAGAAAGCGAACCTTCCCGGCCTGCAGCTCGCTGATCTCGTGGCAAGACCAATAGGCGTACACTATCTTCACCCCGAACAACACAACAGGGCATGGGAAATGCTCCTGCCCAAGATGCGCACGTCACGTGACGGGAAACTGGCAGGCTATGGGCTGAAAATCTATCCTCTGTTCGACCCAGTAGAGTTTGGGCCCGAAATCCACGATGCCTCTGCCTATCTGTAATACCAGTAAACGAAAGGCCTTGGAATCTCTTCCAAGGCCTTCGCCGATCGGGCTCTCCCAATCCATAGAGGTTAGAATACAGCCTTGATTCCTAAAAGTCAAGATGCTGGCAAGTCTCCAAATCATTTCTCCGAGATTACTTGTATCACTCATAGAATATCTATCAACAATTAAGGAGTGAAACGAGTGGCAGAGGTAGTGCCCGGAAAGTTGTGCACTTTGGATCATGGCCGTCTATGGCGCGATGATCAGTTCGCTGTTTGCAGGGTGTCATCAAGTCGAGACATGTCCACAGGTAGTGGCGTGTGCTCCATTCGTTGCCGGCACTGCACCTCGTCCCATGAGTATCTGCGCTGATACACCGGAACCACGAACCGAAGCGAACCGGTCAATAAGTCCAGCAGGATTTTCTTGCCAGCGTCCATGGCGATTCCTCTCTCTTCACCTTTGTGAACCATCGTATGTCCAGTGATCACACTGAAAAGAATCCGACTCGCTATACGCGACTTACCTCATAGAGAGGTTGTTCCGACATGAAGCAAATCAAGCAAGCATCATAGCAACTGCGCCACCTACTAAATATCACTTAGACACTTCAGGTTTCTTACTCCACGCTTCAACCAAATCAACATCATCGGAATCAGGACGCGAATATTCCTCATAATCGACTTTAATCAACGAGGGCATTCCAAATGCACGTCCAGTCAATACGGCCTCACCTTTTCCTAAAGTAGGAATTCGTGACTTAGAGAAAGCATCCAAAGTCGGCATCGTATTTTCCAACATCTGCAAATCTTTGTCGTTCACCAATTTGTGAATAATGTAGTTATGGATTTGAGACATAATTGTTGGAGAAATATCCGCTGGTCGCTGAGATGCAATTGTAAGGAAAAAGCCATATTTTCGCCCTTCCTTAATCATTGATTCAAATGTAGTTAAGCGATAATCTTCCCACACATCAGAGTGAGTCGATTTAAAAGAATTAAGGATATTATGAGCTTCATCAATTATCAAATGAAAGGAAACACAGGTTGAATCATATTTCTTCTTTTCATAAAACATTCTCGAAAGCAATAAGGCAAATGTCTCTTTGCATTCCATGTCAACATTTTTTAGATTAAAGACGCTTATTCCTTTTGTATAACATTCAGCGGCGTTTTTTATCATCACAGCGTATTTCTTAACAGAAGAGAAAAGCCTCTCTAACCTTCCCACTACGGGCTTTAACCATTCAAGCTGCATTCCCTTATACATTGCATCATATATTTTTTGAAATTTTATAAAAACCAAAAAAGAATCAAATAAATCAAGAGATTTACCTTTTTCTTCTAATTCTTGTCCTATAGCTTCAAGTTTCAAATCACTAGACGGAATACATGACACATACTTTCCAGAGTTATCGTTTTTCTTAAGAGAAGATCCCTCATCTAAAGAACGCCCCTGATTAATAAATCCAGTCCCAGCATTAGTTAAATAAGACAAGCTATCTCCTTTGAATAAGGAAACTGTCTCAAGTACATTCATACAATCGATCTTATCGTCGGAATTTTCTTGAAGCACTTCTCTTGCTACGCTACGCCACTCCTCCACGAGCGCAATATCACGACGCTGCAAACATTTTTTTAAAAGTCCTATTTGCATATCAGAACATATATTCTTCTTATGCCCCTCCCATTGTTTTAAAGTTCTAGACAGAAATGGAGATTGCGTATTTTCGGTAGCTTTAGCAAGTATTTTTAATACGTTAGCATTAAAGAAAATATTTTCGTCAATCAAAATTTTTTGTTTCGCACCATCAAAAACATTTACTTGATACTTTCCAAATACTTTTCCGCTTCCATACTCACCGTTAAAATCAATAACCGCAAAACTGCTTTTCCCTAAAGCAGCATTACCATACGGAGAATTAAATAGTTCAAGATAAAGTTTGTGTAAAGTATTTGATTTACCACTTCCCGTATTGCCGAAAATACCGATATGTGAAGCAAAAAAATCGTTAATCGGAATTCTAATCGGCTGATTTTCCATGAGCGAACGACCAATAGTTACAGACTTCTCCTCATCAACACCACGCGAAAAAATGGCTGCGATATCTTCAGAAGACGCAGAAACAAGGACATTACCTACCATAGGAACAGTAGAACTCGTTACGGAAAACTGTCCTTCCTTTATTACACCCTGAGATTTGACTCTTACTATTCTCTGAATCGATTGAGCATGAAAACGGTTGTCAAACTCCTTTGAATTAATGGTGTTTAACTGGTCACGTACTTTTTCCGATAAAACCGTTACTACAATACGATTCCGACCCTGTTTAAGAATCGCATAAGCACCGACTTTTATACCATTAATCTCTTCCCCATCTATGAAATACGAAGCACCATTGGTCACATTGTACATACCTACTACTGCTTCGTCGGAGTCAACTGATACAACAACACCGAGCTCCTTTTCACCCTGCTTCACAAATTTCTTCATCCTTAGGCACACTTCAATTTTCCGGCAATAATTTTATTAAAGTTATTAAGGTCCAATCGACTAAATTCCCTTCCATGGAAAGAAAAGTTTTTTGGGCACAGAAAACGCAGATTCTTTCTCTCAGCCAAATCTTTGAGATTTCTTTTAATTACTTCGACATCATTGTCTGTATAAGCCACAATGATAACAAGTAGCTCACGATTTTCCAGCGCTCTCTTCAAGGCATGAACAATATGCTTATCACCGAATGAGAAACCATGCACTATAAGCAGTGAACCATTGCCAATGTTCCCCGCGCTTTCCGACATTTCATATTCAAAAAAACGCAGCATTTCGTAATAGTGTTTCTTTAAAGTTGTAGCCTTTGGCTCGTTACCATCGGGTTTAACCGTCTCCCTTTTCTCAGGCTTATCTCTAACAACGTAATTACAAACCCGAATCACATCTTCGGATTGCTTCTTCCAGTTCACCGATCCATGAATCTTTGCAAGATTTATTGATGGCAGTTCATTTATATAATTATCAAATCTCCCTTTATAAGCAGTCGTAGTATCAAAATTCGAATTATCCAACAACCTATTGAAATAACCGCGAGCACCATCATTGAATATAAAAGGGGCAGTTGATCCACTCTCATAAATATCATCAACTGCTTTTTCAATAAACAAATCATAATTAGTAGTAAAAATATTGATATTTTTATGACGCTCTCTGGCATTAACATTACCAAGCATGTCAAGAAGAATTTCGATAAACTTTTTATATGCACCTAATGTACCAAGAATAGCCTTAGATTCTTCTTCAGAGACATTTATTTTCATTTTAGCACCAATTAGAAATTTATTTCTCTTGATTATCTCATACATTAGACCATCTACGTCCGTGGAACCATCTTTTTTGTCTGGAAACATGTTCATCAAAGGCATTCCCGGCGCAGAGGTCCCTGAACCGAAGAGAAAACTCGTCTTCTTTTCGGCGATCCAATCGGGCAAACGCTCTATAATCTCTTTTTCCGACACTGGCATGATGTTTCTCCTCTAAAGCTATTCTTGGAAGCTAAGGCTAGCACCCAAGACCTCATGACACACCACTTTCGAACTCTCGTATATATACTTAGACAAGCAATGAGTGCCCCCCTCCCCCGAGAACCCGCCCTTGCGGTCGTCATGGCTTATCTTACTTGTTTTGCCGCGATTGTTTTTCAACTTATGCTTGAGGTTCCATTGCATTTTCCGTAATTTCGTCAATGACAAAAAGCAGATCCGCTCTCAATTGCTCGTTAAACAAACGACTGAAAGATTTCGATTCCTCAAATGGAGACTGATGCAAAGCGCTGAGTTCCATATAGCCATTTTCGACAATATAGTTCTCTATCTCATGCACGCAATCGATTTGCAGTTCACTCAATTCATTTGATTCAAAAAAATGCGAAAACTCCTGCTCGACAAATTTTCTGTCAATTTTGACAAACTTTCGTACTTGCAAGCCAAAAGGCGTGGAACCATAAGCATGCTCATAATCGTCTTTACTTCCAAGATCATGAGTAAAGATACGTTCAAGCTTATTAAATTCTTCTTCGCTTAGCAGACGGTTCTGATGAAGCTTCTGAATAATAGGAGAATCGTCGAGATGTTTTTGCATATAATGTTCAACCACGGATGCATAATTGGTCTGATTCTCACTCCTCAAGATTTCTTTTATCTCGTCATCACTGATTTTTTTATCCCACAAGTACGAGTCAAACACCTTGTGAGCAGGCAAAGCCCACATATCGATGTAATTGTTGAACGGCGCTTCATACCATCCCATGACTTCTGAGAATGATACACGAGCAATTTTGGAAAAAGTATCAGACGATGATGGCACCAAAAAAGCATTGTATACGGAATCGAATTTATAGTCCTTAATGAACCTTCGATAGGCTGCTTGGTAAAGGAACTGTTTGGTCACAGATTCCACACCAGGCTGATGTCTCATTTTCCCCTTCATACTGGGAACATAGTATTTCGCGTCGTATATGCAGAATGTGCAATGCCCATCATCACTACGCGTAAAGGTAATCGTGTCGGGAATCAGCGTATCGGTTTCAGTGCAATCAGCATAGTGTCCATCACGGTAGCGTTCCCATTGAGGGTGGGGAATGAACTTAATAAGTTCTTTGCGCGCCTGGTCTTTCCACGTACCAGCAAGCTTAAAACCAAGCTTGCCAAGCTTGGTATGAAGTTTATCACCAAAAGCCACTTTGCAGGCTTCTTCCCATAAGTGGTAGAAGCTTGTCGTACCGAACACTTTGATTTCATTGTTCTCGGCATTCGTGCTTCGCTTTCGAAGATACTTAGTCAAGAGATCCAGAATGGAGATTTTCCAATCTACGAACTGGATGCCACGCTCACGTTCAAGACGCCATTCCAAGGTTTTGAGATCACCGAGATCATCCACGGGCTCATCCGATATTCGAACCTCGTCAAGTGAAAGCAAATCCGTTACACCAGCATCAGCTAATTCAGCCGAGCATTCGGTCAAGACAGCACGATGCAGCCTTGTAATGAAATCGGATTCATCACGAAATGTCTTGCGAGACTCATATTCAACATAGATGGGCTCGTCGTTAACAACCATGGGCAAATGATTGCCGATAGTTCGATTCCATTCAATAAGCCCACCGCCGTTGGTTTCTAATCCATCAACATAGTTGGAATATTCTCCATACTCTGAATAGAGATCCAACAGGGCGAGCATAAGAGGCAATCTGTCTGTGCTCTGATACCCCTCCTCAGTAGGAGAAACAATATTTGCTCTTCCTCCATCCCTTTTAAGGACTTGAAAAATCTGCTTTAACTCGCTACCGTCCGGTTCTCGGTCACGGAAATATTTCGGATAGACAATGAGAACATTGTCCTTGACTATTGCCATGCCCACGAATCGAAACTGGTATTCCTGCTCAGTCTCGGTTGAATCAGCTCCAGCTTCCTCTTCAAATGACGAGTCCACTTCGTTGGACGCGAATTTGTCGTAAGGACGAATGATGTTACGTTCCATCAGCCAGTCGACAATCTGCTGTGCATCATTCTCAGGGGCGAGCTTTTCAGCCAGATCATGCAGCGAGTAAGGCTTCAGTTCACGAACATATACCTTCCGCATAGCTCATTACTCCACTGCTTCGCTCTGATTATCATCGTCATCAATAATCTGATCATCGTCTTCGTCAGTGATATAAATGTCGCTGGCGTCAAAGCCATCGGCGAAAATTCCCGCATCAATCTTATTAAATGCATCGCAAATCTGTGCGTAAGTCTTAAGTTCACTGCGGAACATTTTCTGATGCTTTGTCTTGCAAGCATCCTCATACAGATAAAGAATCACCTTGTCCTTGAATACATCCGCAAAACGCTTTTCGTTCAGCGCTGGCGGACTTACAAAGAACGGCCCGAGCAATTTGTCCTCATTGACTTTAAGATTATCGCTCATCATAAAGTTGTTGATGGCTTTGCGGAACCCATTCCAATTAATCACATGCTTGCCACATGGAATATTAATTTCGTCAAGATGCTTCTTTTCTTCAACATCTCCGTTTTTAACTTTGACGATTTTCTTTTCTCCCTCGTCAATGCCCATATAACGGAAATCCCAACGACGTTTGAAAGCAGTATCCATGGGGAAAACTCCCTGGTCAGCGCTATTCATAGTTGCCCAGATATACATATTCGAAGGAATAGCTAATTTATCCGCTTCGGTAGATTCGTCTTTGAAAACCTCTTTGAGCTGATTGCTCATCTCTTCAGGAGTCGCAATCGAATATTCGCTGCACCCATCGTCACGCCTATCGAGCAATTGGAAAATATCTCCAAACACAGCAGCAGGATTAGCGCGATTAATCTCCTCCACAATCAACAGATAATTCTGATCTGGGTGCTTGCGTGCTTCGACATAGGTCTTAAGGAAGGGACCCAACACATAACGATATGTGATATGCGATACCGTTTCTCCGTTTTCATCAACCGTTTTCTCCGCTATAGGCTTGAAACAGCCGACAAACTGAGAATAGGTGTAGTCAGGATAGAACGTCACGCGCGAAATATTCTCTTCAGAGAATGATTCCTCTGCGATTCGATTCAATTCATGCGATTTACCAGTACCAGGAGCACCAAAGAAAATCCAGTTGCGAGGGGTATCAATATCATTAAGCGGTTTCACCGTTTTACTCTCTGTCTCCTGCAGTATTTTTATGATTGCCAAAAGTGGATCAGAATAACCAGAGTAGAGTTCCGGCTGCTCTTGTGAAAGACTTCGCATGATCTCGGCAGTATATTGAGCGCATTTTTCATAATTAAAAGGCGTATTTGATGTAAGCACTGCTGATATCTGTTCTAGAGGTTTTCCAATACTGAGTGGAAGAAAAGCGGAATGAGCTGCAGCCCAGATAATATCATTTGCTCTTTGATTAAAATCCAAAAGAAAGAATTTGGTTTCTCCGATAACTTTGTTGTTAGACGATCCTTTCTTTGAACTGCAACCGCTAAACACATAATCTTTCGGGGTTAAAACAACATAGCCATTGCGTTCACTACACTCTAACCACATTGAGCGTAGCCAATAGTTATTCTGCGTTAAAGGCGACACGTCAAGCGATTCTGCCATATTAACGCCGCAAGTCGCAGGAAGCATCAAAAGTGCCGGAACAACAAGACTAGGCCTTATCTTTCCCGACAATCCCAATTTCATTTGGCTGTTACCTACCGCCCGTGGAGAAATTGGGTACGAAGTTTCTGGGTCAGCACCAAGATCTACAGTATGAGTTACCCCATCTTTATCGCGGTAAGCGAAAGATATGTGAGCATATTTTCCTTCTAATTCTTTTAGCTTATGAGGCGCACCTCCGGCATCATAGAAAGACCCACCTAAAAAAGCTTGCCCACCGCCACTATTTGCGTTGTAGTCAAAATGAAAATCAGATTTTGCGTTTGAATATGTCCGATAATCATCAATACGCGTAAAATATGTCATTCGTTTTCATCTCCAGCAGAATCTTCTTTATTATTAATGTATTTTTCAATACATTTTGCAATATATTTAGCTAGAGCAGGAGGAACAGCATTGCCAATTGCAAGTTCAACATTTGTTTTTGCTCCCGGCAATTTAAACGCATCAGGAAAAGTTTGTAAATAGCTCCGCTCTTTTGTAGTTAAAGCTCGAACACCATCTTCTATAGCTGCTGCATCGCTAGGATGTCTCTTATAGTTGGACGGAATAGGCCTATTAATACCACGTATGGTTGCAGCTGGCTCATCAATTGAAAATACAGCTCGTCGCGCATAACTTCGTGGATGCATATAATAATATTGCGTATGTAGCTTATCGCCTAAATATTCTCGAACAGTCATATGATGATCAGCCAAATTCGAATCAAGTATTTCATCAAGAAAACCATCGCTGTCATTCATATGACCAACAAGAATAAAACGCTTCCGAGCTTGGGGAGCACCACAAAGACTTGCATCAATAACCCGCTCACTCAGACCATAGCCAGCTGCTTTTAATTTATTTCGCATCACAGGCAAAGTTCCAAAACGTTCAATATTATATACGTTTTCAAAAACAACCCACTGTGGTTTTACGCACGTAACAATTTCAGCAAATCTAATTGTAAGATTAGCTCGCTCACCAATTTGGCGTTTCCCAGCAATTGAATAATCTTGGCAGGGCGGACCACCAATGATGATATCTGGCTGTTTGTCCGCTATCAACTGAATAGAATCTTCATCACAAAGGTCTTTTTGTAAAATCGGATGCTTAAAATTCGCTTTGTATATTTCAACAGCAGGCTTCCAATTATCGAAAGCTGCAACAACATCGACTCCAACTTGTTCGAATCCTAAAGACATACCTCCGCAGCCGGAAAAAATATCAACGGCTCTCATTTACCGATAACCTTTCTCTGTGCTATATGTTTCATAAGTATCGAACCAACATATTTTGCTAAATTGACAGGAACTGCATTGCCTATCATTTGATTTATATCTGATTTCGATCCAAAGAAATCAAAACTCTTAGGAAATGTTTGAATATAGCTACGTTCTTTAGGAGTTAATATTCTAACTTCACTGACGGGAGCTGAATCATTTGGATTTCCCTTATATCCTTTAGGTATAGGACGGTCTACGCCTCTGATGGTCATTGACGGTTCATCAATACTAAATACACCACGCCGGCTATAATTAGTAGGGACTCTAAAATAATTATCAATCCCAAGCGAATCACCTAAATAGTCACGAATTGTCATAGGTCTTTCAGCAAGGTTTTCATTTAAAGCATCAAGAAGAAAACCGTCGCTCTCGCCAAGACCACCGATAACGAACATACGTTTCCTAGCTTGAGGGACACCACAGTGTGCCGCATTGAGAACTTTGCAAGTTAAACCATAACCTGCGCTTTTAAAAATCGAACAAGCCACTTTGAAAGATTGTGTATTTCGTATAGTCGCAACATTCTCCATTACAAACCAGCGTGGATGAACACCGGCGATAATACGCGCAAAGGATATCGACAGAACGGCTCGACCGCGAGTTTCATCCTGATAACCGGCAGTAGAAAAATCTTGGCAAGGCGGACCACCAAAAATTAACTCTGGCGACACTTCCAAAATGGATTTAATTGCATCTTCTTCATTTGTTAAATCCATTTTTATTATAGGATGATTAAAGTTTTTCTCATACACTTTAATCGCCGCATCCCAATTATCATACGCCCTTGCAACATCAAAACCAGCATCCATAAACCCAAGAGACATGCCGCCACATCCAGCGAAAAGATCTACGGCACTAAGTGCTCGCTCATCTTTGCCAAGAGTACTCACTATCGTTGAACTCCTAAATTGTTGGTACAGACAAGTATATGCATCGGAGGATTATACCATCTGAATCTTGGCACTAAGATTCAGCCACTCGGTACAAGAACAATAACAATCTCTTATCAGAAGGGAATATCTTCAATATCTCACTCAAAAACACGTTTACTCGGTGACGCTATTATAGAGGCAGCTTTTCGATGACTCTACATATCAACCAGTTCTCTGAAGGTATTTTCTCCGCCAGTCTGTTTCGTAAACACAAACCTAAGATTTTCTCATCACCGCGCATCTCCGTCACTCCCAAACGCATCGACGCGTCTGCCGGTCGTATACTGCTACCAAGTGGATTTGAAGGAAATAACCATGATCGACTACGATTCCAACGAACTCATCCCATTCGACGGCGGAGACGGTGATGCCGATGCCAGCACCGGGAACAACAATCCAGACGACACGCAAAGCGTCACCATCATCCAAGACGAACAAGGCACCGTCTTCCTCGGCGACGCCGGGACCATAGATCTCTGGCTCAAGGACGAAGGCTTCGATTCCAAGGCTTTCACGACCAAAGTCATACAGACCGTCTCGTCGGCCAGCAAAGGCGCACAGGCGGCCGGCAACGCCATGGCCGAAAGTGGGCGTTGGGTGAAGCTCACCAAAGAATCGGCCGAACTGGTTGCCAAATACGGCAAGAACTGCAAGAAAGGGCCATTTCAAGCCGGCGTTGTACGACAACCGAATGGACGCATCATTAAACATCTGCAATTCACCCAGCCAGGGCAACTCAGCCCCGCCAACATCGAAAGCATCACCAGCGATCTCAATGCATTCGCCAGCACATTGCAACTTGAGCACATTCATCTGCATGTCGAAGACGGTCCCACCTGGATCGAAGCCGCGGGCAAGGCCGTAAACGACACCGGCAAGGCCTTGCAGAATGCCTAGCAGCGAGACCGCACACACCGTCCAAGACATCGGCAATGCGGTAGCGAAGGGCGCTCAAGGCACCGGTGCCGCCGTTGCCAGGGGAATGCAAGACGCAGGCGCCGAAATAGCCGACGGTGGTGACCACGCAGCAAAGCATCGCCATGAGCCACTTCCCCAGACTCTCGGCATTGGCCGAAGAACACGGCGACTAGCCGAGCAACTGGAACGAGTTCGCCGATATGGCGCCTACCACCGAAGGCTGGCTGCTCTACGGCCATGCAGCTCCGCCCCACCAAATCGGATAGCCGATGAACTCAGTGATTCAATCACTCGCCTTTCACAGCGATGGGCAGAAACGTTCAGCAGCGCCCCTCGTACAGGAAGAAGGAAAGCGAACCGTCTTCCAAACCACCTTGAGTAAAGGAATCCCTGCGTATGGTACGTTCCGCTTTACGCGTCAAACCACGGTAATCATAAAAACCGTAATCGCAGGTAGTGTCAGTGAAGAGGAAATACTCATTCATTCCAGCAGCACGAAACACGTCAAGCATGTGATTGAACAGCTTACGGCCGACACCCATGCCCCGCGCTTCCGGGGAAACCACAAACAACGTTATCTCAGCCTGATAGCTTTTGCCGGCATCTCGTTTCAACACTTCATCGACCTGCAAAATCGCAATCTGATCGGCAAGTCCTCGACGGCCATCCTTACTTGCCAACAAGGGCAACGCCAAGCAATTTCGCGTAATAGCATGACGTATCCTCTGCGCTGTGGTAACACGGGATCTCAACGAGCCCAATACCACGCCAAGCACCCGACCATCACGTTCAGCGACCGTAGCCTCGGTGGTGCGGGAAAGAAAATCATGCATGTCGATGGCCGCGAGTCGATGCATATTACGCAAGTGAATCGCCTTGCGCAGCTTATACTTACGTAACCCGCGCTCATCGTTCGGAACGTTCCCATTATCATCCGACTCATCATCCACATACCAAGCCTGACGGACAAGCTCTTCAAGCGCGGGAAAATCCGTGCGACGCATCGGTCGGAGCATAATCATTTCTGAAGTCATGCTCCCCCATCCTAGCCGCAGCCATACCAAAACTCCGCTCACGGATGACAGAATGCGCATGGTATTGCGATAGCAGGAATGCGTAGGATTTGTTGGCATTGGCGTGTGACGCTTGGGGGTCTGGGGTCACGCGCTTAGGATGAGACAGGATTGCGTGTGACGCGCAATGAATGAGAGGTTCATATGGCAACGTTGGTTAGACGAATTGCGGGCGCGCTATGCATAGTGCTCGCCGCGGTATGTGTTTGTTACTCTTTCGCAGTGCGTAACACGCATTCCGGCACAGTATTCTGGATTGTCTGGCTAGCATTCGCGGCGCTGTTCGCCGTGCTTGGATTCGGAGTGCTCTTCCAATGGTGGGCGATGCTGCCAAGACTGGTCAGAGGTGTGGCAATCGCAGTCGCATGCGTCGGTCTGGTCGCATTCGGCACGGTGGAAGGTTGCATTGTCAGCAAAATGCATGCGCAAGGTGAACCAAATCTCGATTATGTGGTGGTGCTTGGAGCTCAGGTGCGCAAGTCCGGGCCAAGCCTTGTGCTTCGTTACCGTCTCGACAAGGCTATTGAGTATTTGGATGAGAATCCGAATACCATCTGCATCGTTTCCGGCGGAAAAGGACCGAACGAGCCGTTCCCCGAAGCCCAAGGCATGGCTGATTATCTTAAAGAACATGGCATTGACGAGCAGCGCATTCTTGAAGAGCCGGATTCGAAGACCACTGAGGAAAACATTGTCAACAGCAAGAAGCTGATCAGTGACGATAATGCTTCCGTAGGGGTAATCACCAACAATTTCCACATGTTCCGCGCGTTGCAGATTGCCGACAAATATGGTTTGGACAACGCCCAAGGCATTGCGGCCGGCTCTCCCCCGAACATGCTCGTCAACAATATGGTTCGCGAGTTTTTCGCCGAAATCAAATTCCTGCTGTAACGTTTCGGCAATCTTTTTGCTCTGGTTAAGGCGCCGAAACCGAATACGAATACATTGAGGGGTGGAATCCATATTAGATTCCACCCCTCAACGCCCTAGAAAGATGACTCTTACGAGTCAGAAGCTATCGATCGAAGCTCACTCTTCGGAAGCAAGCTCGTCAGCCACAGCGGCGGGCGGGGGCGGCGGCTCGGCGCCCCCGGCCTTGTGCTCGACG
>OGQK01001239.1_pt1 | contig 13787 bp, 16 predicted proteins | sample 1553221 | NCBI WGS metagenome assembly OGQK01 (sample SAMEA2579996, study PRJEB22360) | human gut metagenome | biome: human gut; feature: human-associated habitat; material: faeces | place: Denmark | collected 2008/2010 | reverse complement strand
CGCCGTATCAGCGCCCTTTTGCGGGCGTCCACGGCGCGGCGGGCTCCCCCGTAACCGTTTCCCGTACGGGTTTTCACTTCCACAAAAACCAGGCAGTTCCCGTCCCGGCACACGAGGTCCAGTTCCCCGCCCCTGACGGGACGCCAATTCCTCCTTAAAACGGAACACCCTTCCCCGCGCAGGAAAGAGGCCGCAGCCAATTCCCCGTACGCTCCCAGCCATGCCGTATCCCGCTCCTTCCTATTCAGGAAGGGACAGTTCCATTTGTGAAACCGGAGCAAACGAGCGGCGATGAAGCGGACAAGGCCCATGCCTCCGCAGGGCTTCCATGTGGGCTTTCGTGCCATATCCCTTGTGTTTTGCAAAACCGTACTGCGGGTAGGAGGCATCCGCCTCCGTCATCATGCGGTCCCTCGTCACCTTGGCCAGCACGCTGGCGGCGGCAATGGAAAGGCTTCTGCCGTCTCCCTTCACGATGGCGCGGTGCGGAACGGGAAGCCCCTTGACGGGCAGGCCGTCCACCAGGCAGAAATCCGCATGCAGGGCCAGTCCTTCCACGGCGCGCGCCATGGCCAGATGAGTGGCTCTCAGGATGTTGAGACGGTCTATTTCCTCCACGGAAGCCACCCCCACGGAGCAGGCCACCTGTTCGCAATCCAGCAGAGCCAGGAACAGTCGTTCCCTTTTAGCCGCGGTCAACTGCTTGGAATCATTCAGCCCGGACAGTTCCTCCGGCAGTTCGGGCAGAATGACGGCACCGGCCACCACGGGCCCGGCCAAAGGGCCGCGGCCGGCTTCATCCACGCCGGCCACATAAAGAAAACCGGAGGAACGTGCCTCCCTTTCAAAACTCATGTCCGGGTGTGACTTTTCCGTCATGGCCTCATTCCTCCTCCTGTTCTTCCGGAAGGCGGGTCAGCAGAATCTGCGTAATTCTTCTGCCGTCCGACCCCGTCACTACGGCCCGGTAGCGGCCAATCCGCAATTCCTCCCCTTCTTCCGGAATGTAACCCAGCCGGCTGATCACGTAACCGCCCAGCGTGGTGACGCCCGGACAATCCAGGTCCATTTCAGGCAGGTAATCCGCCAGGTCAAACAGGGTAACGGCTCCGTTCACGGCATACGTATCCTTGCCGGTCTTGACGAATTCCCGCATTTCCTCCTGGTCAAACTCGTCCTGAATGTCGTCCCCCACGATCTGTTCCAGCACATCGTCCAGGAACACCAGGCCAATGGAATCACCAAACTCATCCACCACCAGGGCAAAATGGGCATGCTCTTTCAGGAAGAACGTCAGAAGGCTGTCCAGAGGCATCGTATCCGGCACCACGCGCAACTCACGCCGCACGCTTCTCAGGTCCGGATTTTCCTGGCCCACCAGCTTGAGCAGGTCCTTGACGTGCACCCAGCCCTTCACTTCATCCAGATGGTCGCCCTCCACCAGGGGGAAACGGGTATGGCGGGACTTCCGGGCAAGTTCCCAATTCTCCTCAAAGGGAGCCGTCAAATCCATCACGTCCACTTCGGAACGCGGAGTCATCACGTCCTTGACGCACATATCATTCAGTTCAAGGGCATTCTTGGAAATCTCCGCCTCCTGCTTCGTCAGCTCTCGGGAACGTTCGCTTTCCTCCACCAGATACATCAGTTCATCCGTGCTGTGAACCGTGCAAGCCGTGGATTTGGGATCAATGCCCAGGATGTATTTCAGCACAAACCGGGCAATTCCGCCCGTCAGGCCAAGGATGCCCGTATATTTGAACACCATGTAAAAGAAATGCAGCAGGGGGACCGTCGCCAGAGCGGCCTTGTCCGGATGGCGCACCGCCATGGCCTTGGGAATAAACTCCCCAAAAATAACCTGGCAGCAGGCAAAGAAAATAAACGTAACGGCCAGGGCAATGCCGTAAACGGGAACCTTACTGCCCAGCCCCAGGGAAACGAGGAAGGGAGCCGTCAGCTCCGCCACGAAAAACGTGCCCAGAAATCCCAACGCCAGAGAAGAAAGGGTAATGCCGGCCTGGCAGGCGGCCAGATACAGGTCCAGGTGCTTGACCGCCCTTCGCGCCCGGGCCAGCTTCTTCCGGGTACGCGCCGGAGCGCCATCCCCGGCGTGCAGCTGGCTTTCACGAACCTTCATCAGGGCGAACTCGGCCGCCACAAAAAACGCGTTCAGCAGTAAAAAAAGGATAAAGCCGGCAATCGCCAGCGTCATCCCACCCAGCGCCGGAACAGCGCCGGGCGCTTCAGCGGCCCCGAAGGCCGCAAGAATACTCAGAGGGTCCGGATCATTCATTCTGTTTCAAGTAGTATACGGAAAAGGAGGCCGGAATATTTCCCGGCTTTTGTGTTACAGTTTTTCATAAACGCCCTTGTCCCGGCGCTCCAGCACGGTGAACCCGGCTGCCTTGGCGTCGGAAACGGAAAGGGGCTTCGTCACCTCCGGCACATTGATCCGGCTGATGACCTTGCGCACCGGATGCTTGCACACCAGGCACTTTTCAAGCGGCGCGCGGTCCACCGGCCGCCGCAATTCAAAACCGCGGCGGCACACCGGGCAGGACTGGCCGGGGTCGTCAGGGTTTTCGGAAATATACTCGTATATGGGCATAGTAAAACGCTAGGCTAAATAAAAATCAGCCTAGCGTCAAAATCTTTATAAGGCTGCAACCTTTCCCAACCCTTACCAGCTGGACTTGGTCACACCGGGGATCATGCCGGCGTTGGCCAGTTCGCGGAAGGAAATACGGGAAAGCTTGAAACGGCGGATAAATGCGCGGCGGCGGCCGGAAACAAGGCAGCGGTTGACCGTACGGGTCGGGCTTGCATTGCGGGGCAGCATGGTTAAACCGATATAATCCTTCTCAGCCTTCAATTGCGTACGCAGTTCCGCGTAGCGCTTGACGGTGTCAGCCTTTTTCTTGTCTCTTGCGATCCAGCTCTTCTTAGCCATAAGTTCGGCGGAATAAGTAGAGGGACGGGGATGAAAAATCAAGCGCTTTTTTTCAATTTCATCAAATTCAAGCCGTTTTCAATGTCATCCGGCCTTTTTGGCGGCTTCCGCGCATCCGCTTGAACGCCTGTTTCTTCCGCAAGCGGCACCATCAGGAAAAGCCTCAGAGGCGTTTCCGGCTGAACGGAGGCAGTCGATTATTTAACTCTTCCTAATCATTTTTTCTTCTGCGGAACGGGATCATATCTGCAAGGCATCAGCATAAAATGGGAATTTCCTTGACTTCAATCGTATTTTTGGAAAACTCTTTCAAGAATGTTGTTGAAAAACACGGTTGTTATGAAGATCTGCGTCTTTGGCGCGCTGCTTGCATGCCCCTGCCGTGTGACGGCTGAAGAGGAGGAACCCATGCAGGGGCTGAAGATTGAATCGAAAACGGACGAGTGTTCCGCGGACTACTACATCGCCAGGGAAGAAGGACAGAATCCGGATGAGAACGAGGATAAAAAAGAACCTGCGTTGGCATGGGCGAGAAGATTACTTTGACGTTGACGGGAAAGAAGACGCTCATCGGAGAAGATGAGGACATCAGGTGGAGTCTGGCGGACGGGACGCATTTGGGCAGCCTTGAGGGAATGACAGATGGAGAACGAGAAGTAACATTAGTCATCAATGACGATTTGAATCCCAAAACATTAGGAAATAACAACAGAATCAAAGTCTGGGTATATTGTTCGAAAACGCAGCAGATGCCCGATAAACCGCTCAAACTGGAAGTGTGCCTCCCTATGCACATCACCGGGAAGCACAGGAAAAAGGAAGAAGGCGGCAGGGGAATGATTGCGGACGCTGAGAAGTTTCCCGGTTTTCCCACGGATCAGGCACAGGACCGGGGCAAACCCGGAGCTTCCGCCCAACTGGAATTGACGATCCATCCCACGAAAGTCAATTTCAAGAATATCCATGTGATTGAAAAAGACGCGGACGCCAGCGACAAAATCTTCCCTTCCCTGGGAGGCAGACACCGTCCCGGAGAAACATGGTCCCAGATTGATCCCGGCAACAGGGTCATTGATACCATAGCATGGAAAAAGACGATGAATGAGGTGAAAGCCGGATTGAGTCCGGATGCCCCGGAACAGAAATGGGATTGGGTATGCAAACGTTACGTGCAGTCTATTCTGCACCGGGATGTTTACATGCTCAATACCGTGACGCAGAGCTTCAAGGTCCGGTGGACGGACCCCAGGACCAGAAAAGCCGTCCATGCATGGATTTCCAAATTTGAATGCCAGGTGGAACGCGACTCCCAGCAGGGAACCCATGTGTTTTCCCCGCAAGACAACAAATAATGATCCCCATATATAATGATGAAAACATTCCACCTTTTCCTCCCGCTTATCCTGTTTTGCTCCGGCATCACGCCCCAGGTGCAGGGAGCCGCCACGTTCCCGGGGTCACGCCTTCCCCTGGCTTATCCGGAAACGGCCCAGCCCCGCGAGTATCCGGGCTACCGCATGCTGGCGGAGATGGGATGGGTATACCTGCCGGTGAAGGAGCCGTATCCTCCGCTCTGGCACTTGCAGGAAATGCTTAAAAAGAACGAGCTGGAACTGTTCTACATGTGTGCAGACCCTCTGTTCCACATCTATTGTGGAATTGGCATTCGCGACCTGAGAGGAGAACAATTTCGTGAAATGTACCACTTGTTCGGTCTGGTGACTGCAACCCCATTCTATCAGGTGGACTTCAGTGGAGAACGTCGGTGGGAGTATGGAAGAAGAACGGCTGATCTACTCAGGAAGGAAGTAACCCTTTCGTGTCTAAGCCGGATTGTAGGGGAAGAATTTGCTAGACGTTTGAACGTAAACAGAAAAGAGGTCGGAAGATTCAGCGCGTTGTATGCAGCGGTAATTTTAAAAGGATTCCGGGAGGAGTACCAGGCGACTTCCGAAGAAAAGCTGAGGAAGCGATGGAAGGAAGGGGCGAAGAACGCGTGGAAGGTGCACCGGGAGGGACGTGTTTTTTCCTGGGAAGACCAGTTCATCGTGGCACAGGACAGGAACAGGAGTATGAAACGTAGCATTGAAGAATGGTTGGAAGAAGGTTTGATCCGCATCCTGGTGGGATACTTTCCCGGCCGTACGGCGGAAGCGCGCCAATACATCCGGATGGCGGGATACGAAGACCGGGAAATCAACGGACTGGTGGACCGGACCTTGGGACGCGCCAAGGAGACGGAATTCATGTACCGGGGGAGCATGAACAAAAAACGTTAGGAGACACAACGTTTTCGGAGGAAAGCAAAGCACAAGAACCGGCAATCATGCACCAGCTCCGCCTTTTCTTTCTGCTCACATTATTTTGCTTCGGCCTCACGTCCCCGGCGCAGGGAGCCGCCACGCTCCCGGGGGCACGCCTTCCCCTGGCCTATCCGGAAACGGCCCAGCCCCGCGAGTATCCGGGCTAACGCATGCTGGCGGAGCTGGGATGGGTATACCTGCCGGCAAAAGAACCGTATCCTCCCCGCTCTGGCACCTGCAGGAAATGCTCAAAAAGAACGAGCCGGAACTGTTCTACCTGTGCGCGGCCCGTCTGTTTCAAATCCATTGCGGGATCCATATTGATGACCTGGGGGAGGGCAATGCCGAGAACTGTACCACTTGTGCGGTCTGGTGACGGCAGCGCCGTTCTACCAGGTGGACTTCACCGGAGAACACCCGTGGGAGTATGCAAGAAGGACGCAAGATTTAGCTATGAAAAGGGTGGCCGTTACGTGCGTAGCCCGGATTGTAAGAGAAGAATCTGCCGGACGCATGAACGTGGACCGGAGGGAACTCGGAAAGTTCAGCGCGTTGTACGTAGCGGTAATTTTAAAAGGATTCCGGGAGGAGTACCAGGCGACTTCCGAAGAAAAACTGAGGAAGCGATGGAAGGAAGGGGCGAAGAACGCGTGGAAGGTGTACCGGGAGGGACGTGTTTTTGGCTGGGAAGACCAGTTCATCGTGGCCCAGGGCAGAAATGATGATATGAAATATGAGATAGAAGAATGGCTGGAGGAAGATTTAATTCGCATCCTGGTGGGATACTTTCCCGGCCGTGCGGCGGAAGCGCGCCAGTACATCCGGATGGCGGGATACGAAGACAGGGAAATCAACGGACTGGTGGACCGGACCTTGGGACGCGCCAAAGAAACGGAGTTCCTGTACAAAGGCCGCAAGAAAATGGATTAAGAACAGCTTTCCGGGCTTATGCAGTAAACGGAATCCTGATGAACCTCCACTTGTTTTTGTTCAGGAACCATCCCGGGGAAGCCTCTCCGGACAGCTCCGGGAAAAAGCCTGTGGTTAAACATGATTTTGTCCTTTCCTACGGGGGGGGAATGGGGCATCATGCCGCCGCACACTAATCATTGACGTACATGAAAATCGTAGTTGCATACTCTGGCGGCCTTGACACTTCCGTTCTTCTGAAGTGGCTCAAGGAAAAGTACAATGCCGAAATCATCGCCTACTGCGCAGACGTAGGCCAGGCGGAAGAACTGGACGGCCTGGAAGCCAAGGCCCTGGCTACGGGAGCCTCCAAGTGCTTCATCGGCGACCTCAAGGAAGACTTCGCCGCCAACTACATCTTCCCCATGATGCAAGCCAACGCCCTTTACGAAGGCCGCTACCTGCTGGGCACCTCCATCGCCCGCCCCTGCATTTCCAAGGACATGGTGGACCTGGCCATCCGTGAAGGAGCGGACGCCATCGCCCACGGCGCCACCGGCAAGGGGAACGACCAGGTGCGCTTTGAACTGGCCGTCAATGCCCTGGCCCCGAACATCAAGGTCATCGCCCCCTGGCGCGACCCCGAATTCCGCAAGCAGTTCCCGGGCCGTACGGAAATGATCGCCTATGCGGAATCCCACGGCATTCCGATCCGCCAGTCGCTGAAAAAGCCTTATTCCATGGACCGCAACCTGCTCCACATTTCCTTTGAAGCAGGGATGCTGGAAGATACCTGGTACGACGGCACCACTCCCGCCGACCGTGAGATGTACAAGCTTTCCGTTTCCCCGGAAGACGCTCCGGACCAGGCCGAATACATTCAGATCCTGTATGAAAAGGGCGATGCCATCGGCATCAAGTACGACGGCCTTGACACGCTGCTGAAAGAACTGAACGTCACCCCGAAGGGTGAACGCGACGGCTATACCCTGCTCAGCCCGCTGGGCGTCATGTACGTGCTGAACGCGCTGGGGGGCAAGCACGGCATCGGCCGCGTGGACATTGTGGAAAACCGTTTCGTGGGCATGAAAAGCCGCGGCATTTATGAAACCCCCGGCGGCACCATCCTGCTGGCGGCCCACCGCGACATTGAAACCATCACCATTGACCGTGAAGTGCAGAAGGTGCGCGATTCCCTCATTCCGGAATACGCCACGCTGGTGTACAACGGCTTTTGGTTCGCCCCCGAACGGGAAGCCATCCAGGCCCTGGTCACCAAATCCCAGGAAACCGTCAACGGAGAAGTGCGCCTGAAGCTTTACAAGGGCAACGTCATGTACGCCGGACGCCGTTCCCCGCAGTCCCTGTACTCCGAAGAGATCGCCACGATGGAAGGCGGCCACGAGGAATTGTACAACCAGGATGACGCGGAAGGCTTCATCCACCTTAACGGCCTGCGCCTGAAGCAATTCAGCCGCGTCAACAAGCCTTACGGCAATTAAGTGCCCGTAGCGGCCCCGTTTTCAATCAACCGTCCGGAATAATATATTCCGGACGGTTTTTCTTGTAATAATCCTTTTCTTCTCTACGTATTATTTACTATGAAATTCGTTTCACGCGCATTGCTGGCCGCCGTCTCGGTGCTGGCGCTGTGTCCGGTTCTGGCGGCCGCAGCCACTTCCAAACCCAATATCATCTTTATTTACGCGGATGACATGGGCATGGGCCTGCTGGGCTGCTATGGGCAGGAGATCGTGAAAACGCCCAACATCGACCGCCTGGCCAACCAGGGCATCATGTTCACCCGGTGCTACAGCAGCCAATACTGCTGCCCGGCACGCGCCGCCCTGCTCATGGGCGTGCATGACAGCCACTCCCGCTCCTATACCCAGACAGCGGGCGCCCTGGTCATCACGGCGGAACAAAAAGGCTGGTCCAATGAGGAATTTGAGGAAAAAGCGGCCAAGGCGTCCGGCATCAAACCTTCCGAAAAAGAAATCTTCCTCCCGGAACTGTTGAAAAAGGCCGGGTACGTCACGGGCCAGTTCGGCAAGCTGGACTGGGGATTCACCACCTGGCACGGAGAATTGAAAAGGCACGGCTGGGACCATTATGTGGGGTATATGGACCATCAGCGGGCGCATGGTTATTACCCCTCCTTCCTCTGGAAAGACGGCGAACGCCTCCCCCTGGAAGGCAATACGCATGCCGACGGCGGAAAAACCCCGGAAAATTACAGTCCTGGAGCCACGGAAAGACGGCGCGGGAACCGGGATGGCAAAGTAACCTACGCGCCGGACGTCATGCTGGAGGAAACCCTCAAGTTCATGGAGGAAAACCGGAACAAGCCCATGTTCATTTTCTTCTCCACCAACCTGCCCCACGGCCCGGTGGATATTCCCCCAGGAGAAAATACCTATGCCAACAATCCCGCCATCCAGAAGGCCTATGCCAACGCTGGGGGAGAGAACAAGGAATGCGCCCAGGCGGCGGAGGAATACGCCTCCATGGTGGACAAACTGGACAAGCAGGTGGGCGCCATCGTGGCGCAGGTGCACAAGCTGGGCCTGGACAAGCGCACCATCATCGTCTTCGCTTCCGACAACGGGCATGAAATTTACTACCGCACGGACAAGGGCCGCGGCCGCGGCCTCAACTACCACGGCGGCGTTCTGGATGACACGAAGGAATTGCTGGACGTTTTCCGCGGGAACCGCGGCCGCATCGGCCTGAAGAACGCCATGGTCAACATGGCCGGATTGAAATGGACCAACCATGAAGGAGGTATCCGCGTTCCCCTCATCGTCTCCTGGCCCGGCACCCTGCCGCGCGGAAAAGTCTGCCACGGCATGGTAGCCAATTACGACCACATGGCCACCTTTGCCGATCTGGCGGGAATACGCATGCCGGAAGGCAAAGACTCCGTCTCCTATAAAAACATGCTGTTCGGCAAACCCACCAAGCCGCGCGACTACATTGTGGTGGACCATACCGTCATCACGGGGGACGGCTGGAAGCTCACGCACAAGCAGGACAAATGGCTTCTTTTCCAGATCAGCAAGGATCCGGAAGAACGGAACAATCTGGCGGAAACCAGGAAAGACCAGCTGGAAAAACTACAGGCCATTTACAAGAAGGAAGTGGGCAGCCCTAGAAAAGACAAATAAAAGCCAAAAACACTCCGGTACGCCCTCTTTTTCCTCCTGATGCTTTTGCAGGTTGAAACTTGAACGTTCCGCATGTAGAGTCCCCCGGTGAACAATAATCTCCCCTCCTCCCGCCAGACAGCCCTGATTTGCCTGACGCGCTGGCATGAAGGCCGCTCCTTTGCGGAAACCCTTATAGACCGGGAATGTTCACGGGCAGCGCTTTCCCCGGCGGACAGGCATCTGGCGCAGGCCCTGGTCTTCGGCGTGCTGCGCAACCAGACCTGGCTGGACCATGTCATTGACTCCCTCCGGAAAGGCAGGCTGGACATGGAAATGCGCCTCATCATCCAGTTGGGGCTGTGCCAGCTTTTCCTGCTGGGCATGGCGGACCACGCCGCCGTGTATGAAACCGTCAATCTCGCGCCCGCACGCCTGAGGGGGCTTGTCAACGCCGTCCTGCGCAATGCGCTGCGGCAGGAAAAAGCCATTCTGGAAGAAAGGGAAAGGCTGCCGCTCCCCATCCTTTATTCCACCCCGGCATGGCTGGTGAAACGGTGGACCCGGCAGATGGACCCGCAAACAATCCGCGCCCTGCTCCACTGGAACAATACCACGCCGCGCCTGTACGTGCGCGCCAATCCCCTGGTTCCCATGAACGGCATTCCGGCCTCCCTTGCTCCGCTGGACCGTGCGCCCGGCTGGTTCTCCGTGGAAGGCTCCCTCCCGCTGGAAGAGATCAAATCAGGCTCCCTGTACGTCGCGGACCCCTCCACCCGTTACGCCATTGACCTGCTGGCCCCCCGGCCCGATGAGGAAATTCTGGACGCCTGCGCCGCCCCGGGTGGCAAATCCGCCGCCATCATTGCCGCCACCGGGGGCAAGGCACGCCTGACTGCCACGGACCTCCACGAGCACCGCCTTCCCACCCTGAAGGAAAACCTGGACAGGCAGGGTTCCTCGTCCGTCAGGACAATCCAGGCGGACTGGTCCCTCCCCTGCCCTGCGGAATGGAAACGCCATTTTGACGCCGTGCTTCTGGACGTTCCCTGCTCCAACACCGGGGTCATCCAGCGCCGCGTGGACGTTCGCTGGCGCCTGACCCCGCAGGAAATCCGCCGCCTGGCAGCCCTCCAGAGGAGCATTCTGGAAAACGCCTCCCAGGCCGTCAAGCCGGGCGGCAGGCTGGTTTATTCCACCTGTTCCATTGACGCGGAGGAAGACGGCCTGGTGGTCAGGGATTTTCTGCAAAACCACCCGGAATGGACCCTGAAGGAGGAAAAGCTCATCCTTCCCCATGAGGAAAAATCAGACGGCGCGTATGCGGCCCTTTTGATCTGTGCTTGACCTCGGCTCCAATTTGGCAACAATGCGTGCTCCTGATTAATCTCATTCCACTATGTCCCGCAAACCCATCATTGCCGCCAACTGGAAGATGAACATCGGCCCCGCCGAAGGCGCCCAGTTCATCGAAAGCTTCAAAAACCTCGTTAAGGGAAAAGACGTCGCGTGCGACGTGGTCGTCATCCCCCCCTTCACCACCATCCCCTCCGTGCTGAACGCCCTGAACGGCTGCTCCTGCACTGCCGTAGGCGCCCAGAACGTCTCCCAGTATGACAACGGAGCCTACACCGGGGAAATCTCCACCAGCATGCTGAATGAACTGGGCCTCAAGTACGTCGTGCTCGGCCACAGCGAACGCCGCCAGTACTTCGGAGAAACGGACGCCATCATCAACGCCAAAATCAAGAAGGCCATCGCCGCCGGCATCACCCCGATTTTCTGCATCGGTGAGACCAAGGACGAACGCCTGGGCGGCATTCTGGAGCCCGTGCTGGAAATCCAGCTCAAGAGAGGCCTCAAGGACCTCACCCCGGAGGAAGTGGCCAGCCTGGTCATCGCCTATGAACCCGTCTGGGCCATCGGCACCGGCCTGACCGCCACCTCCAAGGAAGCGCAGGAAGCCCATGCCTTCATCCGCAAGGTCATCTCCGACGTCTTCGGCGCGGATACCGCAGCCAGGGTGCGCATCCAGTACGGCGGTTCCGTGAAGCCGGAAAACGTGGTGGAACTCATGGCCCAGCCGGACATTGACGGCGCCCTGGTGGGCGGCGCGTCCCTGAAGCCGGAATCCTTCGCCGCGCTGGCCACTTCCGCCAAGTAAGCGCAATCCAGCCATTCCATTCCTGCGGGCCGGTCCTTCACGGGACCGGCCCTTTTCTTTTCCGGAGCTCCGTCCGGCGCTTTTCCGCCCCAGGGCGCAGTTTCTGCCTTTTCAAGCGGCGGCAATCGTGCATAATGGCGGGAAATCATGAAAGCCCGCTTACTCCCCTCACGCAGCAAAGGTTTCACGCTTATTGAAGTTCTCGTGGTCATCGCCATCATCGCCCTGCTGGCTGGCGTATCCTACAGCATTTATTCCCATGCTACGGAGACTGCGGCCAGAACGCGCTGCACGGACAACCTGCGCCGCATCAGCGACTGGGGCAAGGAATTCGCAGGCCAGAACGGCGGGAAGCTGCCCTCCAGCGGCATGAAGGACAGCCTCCTGACCGCCAGGGAGTGCCGGAACTGGTGGGACGCCCTGGCTCCCATCGTGAACGCAGAACAACCCGACCTGATCGCCCGGAGCGACAAGGAGCCGAACATGCTTCCGGACACCTTCCGCTGCAAGAATGACAATCGGCCGGAAATCCTCGCGGCGGAAGATTCCAACCTTCCCGCCAGCCCAGACACCATTTCCTACACCAGCTGGCTGGACAACCGGAAGGGACGCCCCATGAACGTGGCGCGCGGGCAGGCCCTCCGGGGCAAGCCCTGGATCAGCGACGGCATCCCGCTGGACGGGCGCAGCGTCATCACGGAACAGGACTTTGAGGAAATCGTGGTCCCGGCCCTGGAACGCCATCAGGGAGGCATCATGGTGCTTTACGCGGACGGGAAAATCACCCCAGTGGAGGACCCCACGTTTGAAAAAGTCACCCAAAGCTCCTGAGCTCGCGTTCCTCCGCCTGCCGCGGGGGAATTCCAGCGGCCCGGCGCCGGGAATTCAGTGGAATTTTCTTCTCTCTCCCGCTGATTCGCCTTTACGAAGCCGGGATAATCATTAAGGTTAGCGTTCAGATGAACCAGCACGCTCCCTTTCTGCATCCGTATGATGGAATGATACCGCTGCCCGTGGCGGGATATATCCTGGGCGCCGTTCTGCTGCTGGCTCACCTTTACGCGCTGGTAAAAAGACAGCAGGTACAGGCCTTTCTGCTGGCCTCCCCGCGCAACCACCTGCTGGCCCAGGTTCTGCTGGCCATCGGCCTGTTCTGGTTCTTCCTGCTGGTGGCTCCGGAAGGGCTGGGCGTGCTGAGCTATTTCCGGGTGGGACTGGCGGAGTTTGAAGGCATCCGCTGGCTGCTCCAGCTTGCGTGTCCCGTTTTCCTGGTGCTGATGGTCACGCAGGTGAAAAACCTGCTCTTTCCGCGGGCGCTCGGCATCTTCGGCCTGATGGTGGCGGCCCCTCTTCTCAGCGCGGCCTTCCTCCAGGACCCGGTTACCAGACTGCTCATTCCCGTCTGGTGCTACATTGTCATTTTCCTTTCCCTCCTCTGGATCGGCAAGCCCTACCTGTACCGTGACATGGTGAACAAAATCTGCTCCAAACCGGCCTGGTGGACGCCCTTGTGCCTGGGCGGCATGGCCTACGGAGCCGCCATTCTGCTCTGCGCCATCCTGTGGTGGTAGCAGACGCATTTCTTCCGGCGCGCCACATCACCCAGTCGCGGCGCCTGGCGGGACGGTCCACCCGGCTTTTTCCGGAAGAATTCCCGGTCAAGCCAAGCCATCCGGAACAACCGGGAAGACAGTTTTCCTTTTCCAGCCTCCGTGCAGGCCCCGTCCGCGGGCCTGACCGCTTTATTACGTACCCCGTTCCACCCATGCGCTTCATTTCAAGTTTCCCCTTCCTGGCCTGCGTGGTCCTCTGGCTGCTCTCCCCTGTCACCTCCCTGGCGGACAAGCCCAACATCGTCCTCATCCTGGCTGACGACATGGGATGGTCCGACCTGGGCTGCTACGGCTCGGAAATCCCCACCCCCCATCTTGACTCCCTGGCCGCACAGGGCATGCAGGCTACACGGTGCTACACGGCTTCCCGCTGCTCCCCCTCCCGTGCCTCCATCATGACCGGCTGCGAGCCCCACAAGGTGGATGTAGGGCTGCTGGACGACGACAGCGGACGCCCCGGCTACCGCGGGCGGCTGAATCCGGACATCCCCACCCTGCCGGAACTCCTGAAAAAAGCGGGATACCGTACCTATCTTTCCGGAAAATGGCATCTGGGGAAAGTCCGGGGAACCTACCCCTGGGACCGCGGGTTCGACCATTCCCGCGGCCTGCTGGGCGGAGCGGCGGATTATGTTACAAAACCGTTTGATATACAGGAGCTGCTTGCACGGATTGAGGGCCAATTTCGGAACAGATCCT
>OGQK01001232.1_pt1 | contig 13823 bp, 12 predicted proteins | sample 1553221 | NCBI WGS metagenome assembly OGQK01 (sample SAMEA2579996, study PRJEB22360) | human gut metagenome | biome: human gut; feature: human-associated habitat; material: faeces | place: Denmark | collected 2008/2010 | reverse complement strand
TGAAGATTACATGCAGAATCTGGACCCGAGCGCCTGAATCTTGATATGAATGAGCTGATGAGCTCTTCCAATTCGGTTTCCATCACCACCGCTGCCATCATGACCGCGCTGAACTACCGCGATGAGCTGGAAAAGGCCAGCGGCAGCGCGGATAATATGCGCCGCCAGATCAAAGACTATCTGGAGGATGCCGCCTCCGCCATGGGGCGGGTGTGCGCCTTCGTGGTGTTCTTTCTGGTGCTCCTCCGTCTTTTGGAGCACTACACCGGCGCGTGGGGCGCGGCGGCAGGCGTGGTGGAGCTGACCAACGGCATCCTGCGTCTGACGCCCGGTCGCCGCGGCTTTGTGCTGGCGTCGTCGCTGCTGGGCTGGGGCGGTCTCAGCGTCCACTGCCAGACAGCGGCGGTAACGGCGGGCAGCGGTATGCGTCTGGGGCGGTACCTCGCCGCCAAGGCGGTGCAGAGCGTCCTCGCCGCACTGCTCGCCCTCCTTGCCGCCCCTCTCGTCCTGTGACACCCCGGCGGTGTCTCCTGCGTAGAATGAGACCGGAGAGAATTCTCCCATCATTCCTGACAGGAGGTCACATAGGATATGAGCATAGAGCTCCGTCATGCCGCCGCCTGCTACCAGGCCGCCGACGGCGAGGTAGAGGCGGTGCGGGACGTGTCCTTCTCTGTGGAGGAGGGCACCTTCGTCAGTCTGGTCGGCCCCTCCGGCTGTGGGAAATCCACGCTCCTCAGTGCTATTGCCGGACTGGAAACTCTCAGCGGCGGCGAAATACGCGTGGGCGGTCAGCCGGTACAGGGCACGTCGCCGCGCATTGGCTTCATGCCCCAGCGGGATCAGCTCTTTGAGTGGCGGAATATATGGGACAACGTGACGCTGGGTCTGCGTATCCGCGGCGAGCGCGACCCTGCGTCGTATGACCATGTGCGGGAGCTGCTGGAGCGGTACGCCCTGTCCTCCTTCGCCAAAAAGAAGCCCTGTCAGCTCTCCGGAGGTATGCGCCAGCGATGCGCCCTGATCCGCACGCTTGCCACCGGCGCGGACATTCTGCTGCTGGATGAGCCGTTCTCCGCGCTGGATTACCAAACGCGCCTGTCGGTGTCGTCGGACATCTGGCGCATCCTGCGCCGGGAGCATAAAACCGCGCTGCTGGTGACCCACGACATCGCCGAGGCGGTGAGTATGTCCGACCGGGTGGTGGTGCTGTCCCGCCGCCCCGCCGTGGTGAAGGCACAGCTGGACATGGGCTCGCTACGGGACATGGAGCCGCTGTCGCGGCGGGACACGCCGGAATTTCACCGGTACTTCAACGCTATATGGAAGGAGCTGGATGTCCATGGCTGACCCGGTCTTGTCGCCCCGCCGCGCGGCGTATCTGCGCTCGGTGCGCCGGGAAAACCGCCGTGTGCGGCTCTGGCAGGTGTCGCTGGTAACGCTCCTGTTCGCCCTGTGGGAGCTTAGCTGCCGCGTGGGACTGTCCGACGGCTTTCTCGTCAGCAGTCCCAGCCGCATGGCGGCCACCGTCTGGTCGCTCTGCCGCAGCGGGGAGCTTTGGCACCACGCGGCGGTGTCCATCGGCGAAACGGTGCTGGGCTTCACCGCCGGCACGGTGCTGGGCACGGCGGCAGCGGTGGGGATGTGGTGGTCGAAAACCGCCGCCCGCATCCTCGACCCCTACCTTGTGGTGCTGAACGCCCTGCCCAAAACCGCCCTCGGCCCCATCTTCATCGTGTGGATGGGCGCGGGCATGGGTGCCATCGTCACCATGACGCTGGCGATCTCCCTCATCGTCACCATCCTGAGTATGTACACCGGCTTCCGCACCACCGAATCGGAGAAGATCCGCCTCATGCGGACGCTGGGTGCCGACAAAAAGCAGATCCTCTGGCTGCTGGTGTTCCCCGCCAACTGCCCCACGCTGTTCTCCACTCTGAAGGTGAACGTGGGTCTTTCGTGGGTGGGCGTCATCATGGGCGAGTTTCTTGTCTCCCGCGCCGGGCTGGGGTATCTCATCGTCTACGGCTCGCAGGTGTTCAACATGGATCTGGTCATGGCAAGTGTGCTGGTGCTGGGTCTGGCGGCGGTGGGAATGTACCTGCTGGTGCTGCGGGCGGAAAAATTCTTGAATCATTTATGGGGGGTACGCGCATGAATAAGCTGTTCCACTTGCACATCAAGAGAGACTTCAACGTAAGGACAACTGGACGTCTACTGTGTGTCTGTCTGTCCCTGCTGCTGTCCTTCAGCCTTCTGACCGGCTGCGGCGCGGTGAAAAACGGCGGGGAAGCCGACGAGGACACGCCCGCCCAGCCCGTCACCGTGCGTCTCAGCGAGGTGACTCATTCGGTGTTTTACGCACCGCAGTACGTGGCGATCAGCCAGGGCTTTTTCGCCCAGGAAGGGCTTGAGATCGAGCTTTCCAACGGCGGCGGCGCGGATAAGGTCATGACCGCCGTGGTCTCCGGCGGCGCGGACATCGGGCTTGCCGGGCCGGAGAGCTGCATCTACGTCCACGGGCAGGGGAAGGACGATCTCCCGGTGATCTTCGCCCAGCTGACGAAGCGGGACGGCTCCTTCCTCATGGGGCGCACCGACGCAGCCTTCGACTGGAACGACCTCCGAGGCAAGACCATCATCGGCGGGCGCAAGGGCGGCGTGCCGGAAATGACGCTGGAATACGTGCTGAAGCAGCACGGCATCGTGCCGCAGGAGGACGCGGTAGTGGACACCTCCGTGCAGTTCAACATGATGGCGGGGGCGTTCACCGGCGGGCAGGGGGACTACGTGACGCTGTTCGAGCCCACCGCCACGGAGGTGGAGCGCGCCGGACACGGGTATATCCTCTGCTCCATCGGCGAGGAATCCGGCGAGATCCCCTACACCGCCTACTTCGCCAGTCAGAGCTATATGGCAGCGCATCCGGAGGTGATCCAGGGCTTCACCAACGCCATCGCCCGGGCGCAGCAGTGGATCGTGGAGCACAGCGACCGGGAGGTGGCGGAGGCGATCCTCGACCAGTTCCCCGACACCGACCTTGACACGCTGGTGGCTGTCACGGCGCGTCACCGGGAGATCGACGCATGGAACGCCGCGCCCATGATGGCGCGCTCCGCGCTGGAGCGGCTGGAGACGGTAATGACCGAGGCGGGGGAGTTGGAGAAGTCCCAGTGGGTGGACTTCGACGCGCTGGTGGACAACAGCTTCGCGGAGAAGTCGATGGACGCCGTGAAATAGGCAAAAAAAGAAAGCCCGTTGGGGCTTTCTTTTTTTGCCTGCTTCAGCTGAGGGCGGAGATGACCTCGTGGTACTTGTCGATGTCGGAGGCACCGTTCCACGTCATAAAGCCGCCGGTGCAGCCGGCGTCCCGCAGGGCGCGCACCTCGTCGCCCAGCTCCGCCGCGCCGTAGTGGTTGTACGGCTCACGGATGGCGTTGTAGCACTGGATCCACGTGCGGACGGCGGCGGGAGACAGCGTCTCGCTCTGCCGCGCCATGGCACTTTCGCCGAAGTTGTGGACGGTGGTATAGGGGTGCTCCCACGGCTTGTAATCGCCCTGTGCGCTGTAATGGTCGGGGTAGGGCATACCGGAGATGGTGTCCACCACGGAGCTGATGGCGGGCCAATACTGCCCGCAGGCGGTGACATAGGCATTGGCGCACTCGCCGAACACGTCGCCGGAGACGTAGTACCCCGCCTCGTGGAGCCGCGCCGCGGCGTAGATGAGGAACCGCTGGACAGCCTGCGCCTTGCTCTCGCCGTAGGTGTTCTTATAGTCGATGGTGCCCGCCTGCTCGTACTTATACGCGCCGTCGGGGAAGCGTATGTAGTCAAACTGGATCTCGTTGAAGCCCAGCGCGGCGGCCTCCAGTGCCAGCTCCGTCTTGTACTGCCAGACGGTGCGGTTATAGCCGCTGGGCCAGTACATGGAGCTGATCTTCAAGGGTGTGCCGCTCCTATCGGAGATAACGTACTCCGGGTGGTCGGCTGCCAGATGGGCGTCGTTGAACACGGTAATGCGTCCGATGACGTAGTACCCCGCGTCGCGCAGCTTCTGCACGTTGGCTTGGAAGCCCTCCATGGTGTCCTGCGCGGCGGCGTAGGCGGAGGGGCTGTACTGCTGCATCACCGGGGAGGCATAGGACACGGCGGTACCGTCCACAATGTCCACCACGAAGGCGTTGATGCCGGTGCCCGCCGCCACGCGGAGATAGCTGTCCGCGTACTGGACGGCACTGCCGTTCAGATACAGTGCCCGCACCTCGTCGGGCATATCGTTGCCGGGGATGGCACCCTTTTCCGTGGGGTAGTAGTCCAGCCCCGCGGCGTCGCCGCCGCCCCACGCGTCGCCGCGTCTGGCGTGGAGCTGGTAGAGCGCGTCGTCGTACTGCGCCTTCGCCTCGTCCTCCGTCATGCGGACGTTATCGCCGTCGATGTAGCCCTCGCCCCGGTCACAGGCGACCCTCCAGCGAAGGACTTCGCCGCCGGACAGGCCATCGAAGCCGGTGACGGTGAGAGCCATGCCCTTCTCCACGGCGCAGCCGGGGACGGCACCCGTCTCGTCCGTAAGGCTCATGCCCCGGAGGGCGTAAACGGTCTTGTTGAGCACCGCGCCGGCGTAGTCCTCGGTCAGCGAGGCGCGCTCCATGTAGAGATAGCCGGGCTTGCCGTCCTCCGTGCCGTTGTCGATACGCACCAGCTCCCCGTCGCCCTCCCAATCGGACTTGACGGCGCGCACGCCTGCGCCGCGCAGTATGCTGCCCAGCGGCGTCCGCTCCTCGTCCCGGTAGGAGACGGCGTCCGCCGTCTCGGACGCCACGTACAGCTCCACCGTCTCCGGCACGGAGGGGTACAGCTGCCGGTAGAGAATATAGCCCAGCGCGCACAGTGCCAGCAGGCACAGTACGACGATGACCGCCGCCGCGCCGGTGGAGCGTTTTTTCGTTGTAGTCGTTGACATAAATTTAGTTCTCCTTGCTTATTTTTGTCAGCCTGCGGTCATTATACGACAGTTCCGGCAAGAAATCCACCCAAATGTTGTGGTATCGGCGACAAAATTTTCATATTTTTTGTGTTTTTCCCGTTTTTTTGGTAGACAACGGCGCATACGGATGGTATACTATCCGTGAATATTGTTATGTAAATCGGCGGAGTGGCTTTTCCACCGCCGAGGTTCCCATACAACTTAGAGATAAGGCAGGGTGTTTAACATGAAAAGGACAAAACGAGGGCTGGCACTGATCCTGGCGGCAGTGATGCTGGTGAGCTGCGTCACCACCATACTGATCGCCGCCAACAAAGAATGGCCAAACGCAGGGCTGGGCGCGCTGAGCCAATACTACGAAACGGGCAACAGTGCCGACCCCGGCTACATATCCACCGTGACGGGCGACAGCGGCGGCACCTCCTACGGCATCTATATGTTCGTGGAGAAAACCGTGGAGAGCTTCATGGCTTGGCTGCGGCAGCAGCCCAGCGACAGCAAATACCGTAACTTCGGCGAAACGCTGTACGAAGCCTATGCCTACAACACCAAGCACGAATATTATCCCGGCTTTGGCAGCAACTTCAAGAATACATGGCAGGATATTGCGCGGCACAACAGCAAAGAGTTTGCCGAGGCTCAGACGAAGTTCTGGGAGGAAAACTGCTACAACACGCTGGTACGCAACGTGGAGGCTCTGTTCCCCGGCTTTGACATCAACAGCTACTCCATCGCGCTGAAGAACGTGTTCTGGAGCCGCAGCGTCCACCACGGCGTAGGCGTGACCTCCGGTGCCAACAGCACCGACGGCAAGAGCGGTGCCACCGGCGTTATCTACCGGGCGTTCAACCGGCTGGGCGGCTTCAAAATGCAGAGCGAGACGGAGCTGATCCAAGCTATCTACGCCGAGTGCAGCAAGCTGGAGACGCAGTACAAGGATATGCAGAACCTGACCGCCTCCAAGTACGGCATCAAGGATCGCTCCATGGCATATTTCAACGCCAACTCCGGCGGTGTGCAGACCGCCGTGTACAGCCGTCTGCACGTGAACGAGCCGGCGGACGCGCTGGTGATGCGTTACAGCTATACCTCGTCTCCCATTGCCGAGGGCAAATACAGGCTGCTGGACAACGGCAGCAATCAGGCGTTGGCTCTCAGCGTAGACGGTAACGGCTCCGCAGCGGTGGAAGCCGCCAGCGGCACCGTCCTGACACTGACGTACTTTCCCACCGGGCGGTACACCCTGACCACTGCGGACGGCTCCCGTCTTACCGACAACGGCGGCAAGGTGCTGCTATCCCCCGCCGCTGCCAGTGACAGCCAGTTCTGGGTGGTGGAAAATGGCACACTGAAAAACTGCGGCAGCGGTAAGTTCCTGTCCGTGGACAACGCCAGCAACAGCACCTACACCGTGGCGGCGGACGTATCCACCGTGAGCAAGTGGCATTTGAGCCCCGTTTCCGGTGCGGGCGGCTGGACTGTCACCGGGCTGTTCTACCCCGGCTGCAGCGACAATGACGGCATCGGCAACTCCATCAGCCACAGTCTGACGGAGGGCAACTCCTCCTTCCCCCTGCGGGGCATTGTCTCCTATCCTACCGGCGTAAGGAGCGTGGTGGTAACGGTCAGCGGCAGTGGCGGCTTCTCCTGCTCCGCCTCCTGCAATGACAACTGGTTCGACCTGTGGGAGCTGGATAAATCCGCAAAGTTCAGCCAGCTGCAGCAGGGTGACCACACACTGACCATCACCGCCACCAATGCCTCCGGCGAGACGGTAACGCTCGTCTCCGCCCCCTTGAAGGTAGGTGCACGGGATACCAGCATCTCCACCGGCGGCAGCAACGAAAGATACACTGTCACCTTCGTCAACGGAGCGGCTGTGACCACCAAGGAATACAGTCTGGGCGAGACTTACGGCGCGCTGCCCACGGTCACTACACCGGGCTTCCAGGGCTGGTTCCTCGCCAACGGCACGGAGATCACCTCCAACTCCATTGTGGCAGCGGAAAACCACAAGGTAACGGCGCAGTTCGGTGCGCTGCACAAGGTCACGTTCGTGTCTGAGGGCAGAACGGTACACAGCGGCCAGCTGGCAGAGGGCAGCCTCATCACCGCTCCCTCCGCGCCGGTGAAGCTCTCCGATAAGGATTACGTATACAGCTTCAGCTACTGGCAGGATCAAAGCGGTAACCGCTTCACGGCAGGCAGTACCTTTATGGGCGGCAGCGACCTTACCTACACCGCCGTCTTTACCAAGACCGCCAACACCGGCGGCGGGACGGGCGGTGCCTCCGGCGGCGAAGTGCCCGCGCCCTCCAACTACATGACCGGCGTCACTCCGGGCACCTCCGTGGAGTCTCTGTCCTCCGGCGGCTACGCCGTGTATGACGGCAGCAAGAAGGTGACGAGCGGTCTGGTGGGCACCGGCATGGTGGCTGTCAGCAGCACCGCCTCCGTGACCATCGTCGTCACCGGCGACGTGAACGGCGACGGGCGCATCACCATCACCGACGTGGTGAAGCTGCAAAACAAGGTCGCCGGTGCATCCAAGCTCACCGGCGCGTATGCGCTGGCGGGCGACATCAACGGCGACGGGAAGATCACCATTACCGACGTGGTCCAGGCGGCGCAGGTCACCGTGGGTCAGCGCACCATCAACTGACGGGAGGAAGAACCCTTATGAAGAGCAAACTCTTTCGCGCAGCCGCCTCGGCTCTGCTGACGCTGCTGCTGGTGGTCACACTGCTGCCCCAGACGGCGCACGCCGCGGGAGCCAGTCTGACCGGCACCTCTGAGCTGCTGGCGGGGGACACGGTGACGCTGACGCTGTCCGTGCCCAATAAGGTCTACGGTCTGACCGCCGACCTCAGCTACAGCGACAACCTGTCCTTTACCAACTACAACTGCTCCGTCAGCGGCTGGAGCATCATCGTCAACAACAACAGGTTCAGCGTATACGGCACCTCCAGCAGCAGCGGCGGCGTTGTCACCGTGAAGATGAAGGTATCCGGCAACGCCAAGCAGGGCGACGCGCTGTCCGCCACGTTCTCCAACATCGTGGTGTCCGACGGCAACGTGGACACGGAGCTGGGCAGCGCGGCGTGGTCCGGCAAGATCGGCGCGGCTCCCAGCGGGGACTGCTCCCTCAGCTCCCTGTCCTGCTCCAACGCCACGCTGAGCCCCTCCTTCTCCTCCGGCACCACGTACTACACCTGCACGGTGCCCTTCGCCGTGACGAAGCTGGATCTCAGCTATAAGAAGTCCGACAGCGGCTCCAGCGTGTCCGTCAGCGGCAACGAGGAGCTGGCAGTCGGCTCCAACACCGTGAGCATCAAGGTCACGGCTGCCAACGGTGCCTCCAAGACGTACACCATCGATGTGACGCGGCAGCAGGACCCCAACTACAAGCCCTCTGCCGAGGCCGCCCTCGCCTCCTTGACCATGGAGGGTGCCACACTGTCCCCGGCGTTCAACGCCAGCGTGACGGACTACATCGCCTACGTGCCCTATGAAACGCGGCAGGTGACCATCGCCGCCGCCGCCAAGGACGAGAAGGCAAAGGGCGTCACCGGCACCGGCACGGTGCAGCTGTCCGCCACGGAGAGCGAGACGGTCATCACCGTCAGCGGTCTTGCCGAGGACGGCAAGACGAAGCAGGAGTACACCATTCACGTGCTGCGTATGCCCGCCTACACGGGCATCGTCCCCACGGTGGAGGTCATTGACCCCGCCACCGTCCCCGCCGTTCCGCCGCTGGAGATCCCCGGCACCGTGACGCTGCCCCTGCTGGGTGAGGTCAAGACCACCTATGTGGCTATCGCCGTGGCGGTGCTGCTGGTGATCGTGCTGTTCCTGCTGGGCTTCCTGATCGGCCGCGGTCACGGAGGCGGCAGTGACGACGACTACGACGACGAGCCGGAGACGCCCAAGCAGCCCCAGCCTCCCCAGCTGGAGGAACGCCATACCGCCCGCGTGCCGCGTCTGGTGCCCCGTGAGGACACCCCGGCGGAGAGCGTGAAAGCCCCCGCCCCGGCGGAGGATACGCCCAAGCCCGCCCCGGTACGGGAGCGGGAGGGTGCCGATGAACCGACGCCCGCCGACGAGGAGCAGGTACGCACCATGTCGCTGTCGGATCTGCTGGACGACATCCACAATATGTGACAAAAATCCCTGCGCCGCGGGCGCAGGGATTTTTTCTGTCAATAGTCCACCTTCATCAAGCACAGCCCCTCCGGCGGTGCCGTGGGGCCCGCCTGCTTGCGATCCCGCGCCAGCAGGATCTCCCCCACCTTCTCCGGCTCCCAGAAGCCGCGCCCCACCTCCAGCAGCGTGCCCACCATGATCCGCACCATGTTCTGCAAAAAGCCGGTGCCGTGGAACGTGAAGATCACCCGATCCTTCCGCCGCTCGATGGAGATGTGATCCACCAGCCGGACGGTGGATTTTTTCATGCGGGGATTGCCGCAGAAGCTGGCGAAGTCCTGCTCCCCCAGCAGGTACGACGCCGCCCGCCGCATTTTCTCCACGTCCGGGTCATAGTCCAGCACCGTCACGTACTTGCGGTCAAACACCGGCTTCACCGCGCCGGTGTGGCACGTATAGCGGTACGTCTTGCCCAGCGCGTTGTACCGGGCGTGGAACCGCGGAGCTGCCTCCTTCACCTCCCGGACGGCGATGGCGTCGGGCAGGTAGCGGTTCATGTAGTCCCGCAGCTCCTCCGGCGACTCCGCCACGGAGAGCACCACGTTGGCGGTCATGGCGCGGGCGTGGACGCCTGCGTCAGTGCGTCCCGCGCCGATCACGTTCACGGGTGCCCCCTGCAGCTGCCCCAGCACCGCCTCCAGTTTCCCCTGTATGGTGTCCTTGTCCGGCTGCCGTTCCCAGCCGAAAAACCGCGAGCCGTCGTAGGCGATGGTCAGCTTATAGTTCTGTTCCAAAAAATCACGCCCTTTCTGCCTCATTGTAGCAGAAAGGGCGCGGTTTGCCAACTTGTTTTCTTTTTACAGCCAGCCCATCATCTTGATAAAGCTGTACAGCAGCTTCAGCCCGTAGAAGACGATGACCACGCCGCAGACCTTGTTGATGACGTTCAGCACCTTCTCGTTGAACTTGCTGCCCAGCAGGGAGACAATGGTGGAGAGCGTCAGGAACCACAGCACCGACGCGGAGCCGAAGCCGAAGATAAACGGCAGGTCGCCGCCGGCGGACAGCGTGGCGCGGAACGCGCCCAGCATCATGGTGCCGTCGATGATCGCCTGGGGGTTCAGCCATGTGACCACGAAGGCGGTGGATGCCAGCTTCCACAGCGGCACGTTCACGTCCCTGCCGCCCTCCAGACTGGCCTTTGAGCGCAGCAGACCAATGCCGATCCACAGGACGATGAGGCTGCCCGCGCATAGGATGACCTTTTGCAGCCACGGCAGAGCCTGCATCAGCGCACCCGCCCCTAAGAAGCAGGACACGCCCAGAGAAATATCCCAGAAAATGACGATCAGCGCGGTGATGTAGACGCGGCTGCGCTTTTGGGTCAGCGCGCTGTTGATGACGAACAGGTTTTGCAGCCCGATGGGTGCCACATAGGCAAGCCCCATGGTCAGCCCTTGCAGGTAAATATTCATGGCTTACGTTAACTCCTTAATAAAGCACCGGCGGCGTTTGTGCTGCTCGGTTTCAAAATCCTTCCACTGGGACTGCACCTTATCGTTCAGCTCCAGCATGGGGCCCGTCTCCGCCTGCTTGATGCCCATTTTGATGCAGCCCTTCATGGCCTGGCTGAGGATAACGGCGTTGACGCCCTTCTTCTGATAGTCCGGGTGGACGGCGATCAGCAGAAGATCCACCGTGTCGTTCCTCCGGAACGCCTTCAGCACATCCACCCAGCCGGTGGGGAACAGCCGTCCCCGGTGCTTCTGCATGGCGGAGGCAAGGCTGGGCGCGCCCACGCCGAAGGCGACCATGCGGTTCTCCTCGTCCATGACGAAGCAGGTGGTGTTGGGGTTGATGAGCGGCGCGAACTTGGCGGAATACTTCCTGACCTGCTGCTCCGACAGATCCACCGTGCTGTACAGCGGCGCGTAGGCGAGGTTCACCAGCTCGAAAAACGGCTTCAGCAGCGGCAGGTAGGACAAGCGGTTTCTCGCCTTGTGGACGTGGAGATGGTGCCGCTTCAGCACGAAGTCGGAGATCTTCTCCCACCGCTTGATGGTCGCCTCGTCCGTGGGGACGGTGATCAGCTCCTCGATCCAGTCCACGTCCTTCCCATAGCCCAACGCGGTCATGTGGTCGATGTAGTAGGGATAGTTATAGTAGGTGAAAAAGCAGCTGCGGCGGTCAAAGCCCTCCACCAGCATACCCTCTCTGTCCATGTCGGTGAAGCCCAAGGGACCGTGTACGGCGTCGCAGCCCAGCTCCCGCGCCCATTCCTCCACGGTGGCGAACAGGGCGGCGGACACCTCCCGGTCGTCGATAAAATCCACCTGCGTGAACCGCAGGCGGTTGGTGCCCCACTTGTCGTTAGACTTCCGGGAGCGGATGGCACCGATGCGCCCCACGATCTCCCCGTCGCGCTCCGCCAGCCAGCAGCGGGCGTCGCAATAGGCAAAGGCGGGGTTCTTCCTCCTGTCCCAGTCGGACAGGTCGTCGCCATACGTGGCGGGCACAAACTGCGGCACATCTTCATACAGGTGGTTGGGATAGTCCACAAACTTACGAAGCTGCGCCTTGGTGGTCACTTCTATAATGGAAACCATGCGGTATACCTCCTATGCAAACACAAAGACAGTGTACGACATTTTCCGACAAATTGCAAGAGGGGCAAAAATAAGTGGCGCGGCGGCGCAAATCGTGGTACAATACGGACAGAGAAACTACGCAGGAGGCGCGGATATGGAATTACAGTGGTTTGACATCCGGGAACTGACCGACGAAACGGCACAGGCCGTCCTGTCCCATGATGGACGAGACGCGGCGGCGGCGCGTTGCCGACATCGCCGGCGAGGACGACAGAAAGCGCACCATCGCCGGTGAGCTGCTGGTGCGGCGCATGGCGGCAGCAACGCTGCACTGCGCCGAGAAGGACGTACCCCTGACGTGGGACGAGCTGGGCAAGCCCACCGTGGAGCACGGCGGCGTGTATGTGTCCGTCAGCCACTCCGGCGCGTGGGCGGTGTGCGTCACGGCGGACGTGCCTGTGGGCGTGGACGTGGAGGTGATCCGCTCCGCCCAGGAGAAATTCATGCGCCGGGTGTGCTCCACGGAGGAGATGGCGTATATCCGCCCCTGTGACGACGGCGGTTCTGGGAGATCTGGACCGCCAAGGAGTCCCTCTTCAAGCTGACGGGGAAGGGTCCCCTGCTGACCTTGAGCCGTTTTGCCCTCCCCGCGGGCGTATCGCTGGACTACACGGAGAAAAACGGCTGTGCGCTGACGGTCGCCGCCCAGATTTTGTGAAAATTTTTGCAAAGTTTGCAAAAAACTCTTTTCTTCCCCCGTTTCTTTTGGTACAATACCCATATACAAATACGTGGAGCCGCCGCCCTGCGCGGCCGGCAGTGTAAGAACGGACAGAGGAGGTTCGCTTTTTTATGATCCGAGTCGGCATTATCGGCTGCGGCAAGATCGCACAGGTGCGCCATCTGCCTGAGTATGCAGCCAACCCCAATGCGGAGATCGTAGCTTTCTACGACAAGAACACGGCGCGTGCCGAGGAGATGGCGGCGCAGTATGGCGGCAAGGTCTACCAGAGCTTCTATGAGCTGGTGGATGATCCCAACGTAGACGCCATATCTATATGTGTGGAGAACCGCAGCCATGCGGAGATCTGTACGGCGGCTCTGTACGCCGGGAAGCACGTGCTGGTGGAGAAGCCCATGGCGATCACGCTGGCGGAGTGCGAGTCCATGGTGGCGGCTGCCGAGCGCAACAGCCGTCATCTGATGGTGGGGCACAATATGCGCTTTGACCCCATCCACCGCAAGGCGAAGCAGCTGCTGGACGCGGGCGTTATCGGCGACGTGATCACCTTCCGCACCGTTCTGGGCAACTCCGGGCCGGAGGGCTGGTCGGAGGATCGCGACGCGTGGTTCTTCGATAAGAACAAGGCGGCCATGGGCGCGCTGTCCGACATGGGCATCCACAAGGTCGATCTGATCCAGTACCTGCTGAACCAGAAGGTCATCGAGACCACCGCCAAGATCGTCACCCTGAACAAGCGTGACGCCAACGGCAACCTTATCAGCGTGGACGACAACGCCCTGTGCATCCTGAAGATGTCCGGCGGCGCGCTGGGCACGCTGGCAGCCAGCTGGACGGTCTACGGTCACGAGTGCCAGTCCACCGTGCTGTACGGCACCAAGGGTCTTATGCTGATTTACAGCGAGCCCTCCTCCCCCATTATCATCAACGACATGGAGGGCAACCGCACCAGCTTCGCCTTCGACTTCGCCACCGAAAAGTCCGGCGTCATTGACGAGTTTGTGGATGCGCTGGTGCACGACCGCGAGCCGGAGGTCTCCGGCAAGGAGGCGTTGACCACCATGCGTACCATCTTCGGCAGCATCCGTTCGTCCGATATTGCGCGTCCCGTGGCGGTGAACACCGACTTCGTGACCCACATCTGATCCCCTGCAATTCGCTTATCAGGAGGGCGGGCAACACTGCCCGCCCTCTCTTGCTTTGATTTCTTTCTCCCAAGGAGGTTCCCTATGTATCGTATCGGCATTGATCTGGGCGGCACCAACATCGCCGCCGGCGTGGTGGACGAGAGCCAGCGCATCGTGGCGGAGGCGAGCGTTCCCACCGGCGCGGAGCGCGCACCGGAGGCCGTGGTGGCGGACAT
>OGQK01001223.1_pt1 | contig 13940 bp, 9 predicted proteins | sample 1553221 | NCBI WGS metagenome assembly OGQK01 (sample SAMEA2579996, study PRJEB22360) | human gut metagenome | biome: human gut; feature: human-associated habitat; material: faeces | place: Denmark | collected 2008/2010 | reverse complement strand
CCGCCGCTGGTAGGGAATGATTGCAGGGCGCCGCGGCCGGTCCGGTTTCCGGGGAGTCGGGACGCCCGTTCATACAAACGACAAATCGAATCATCATGAAGGAATATAAACTGAATATTAACGGAAACGATTACCAGGTCGCCGTCAACGACCTGAACGGAAACCGCGCTGACGTGACGGTGAACGGAACGAACTATACGGTGACGCTCGACCAGGAAAAAGCCGTCGCTGCGAAACCGGTCGCTGCCGCCGCGCCCGCTCCGGCACAGCCGGCGCCTGCCGCAGCCGCGAAACCCGCCGCCGGCGGAGGCGCTGTCAAGAGTCCGCTGCCGGGCGTGATCCTCGACATCAAGGTTGCGGTCGGCGATGCGGTCAAAGTCGGACAGCGTCTGATGGTGCTCGAAGCGATGAAGATGGAAAACAACGTCGATTCGGACAAGGAAGGCACCGTTGCGGAGATTCGCGTCGGCACCGGAGATTCCGTGCTCGAAGGAGACGTATTGATCGTTATCGAATAGGCATCCGGTCCGGCAGGTTGCTGCCGGGGCGCTGTCGCAAAACATTTCGGCTATGTATAAGATCAACCGTTGGGGTGCCGCGTTCCTGCTGTTGGCGGGGATGGCTTGTTGGGTTTGTTCCCCGCTCGGCGCGCGCGCGCCGGAAAAGATGCGGGCGAATTCCGGGCAAATCGGGCAGTTTTCCCGCGAGGGCGAATACGTCAAGGATTATTTCGTCATCAAGAAGGGGCGTACGTTCCATCTGTTCTACAACGTGGGCGTGGCCAACGATACGCAGGACTGGCAGGAACCGGACAGCGAGAAGGCGTTCGGACACGCCACTTCGATCGATCTGGTGCATTGGGAGCATCACCCGCGCGTCATCCGGGTCGTTCCCGGTACGTGGGAGGGGCAGGTCGTATCCGCTCCGTCCATCGTGAAGCACAAGGGAACGTACTACATGGTTTATACCGGGTTCGACGACCGTTGGCTGGGCAAGCAAACCGTCGGTCTGGCTACCAGCAAGGATCTGTTCGACTGGAAACGTTGTCCGGAAAATCCGGTCTATACGGCGCCGGAGTGGGCGATGCGCAATCCGACCGGTTGGGAGGATTGCCGGGATTCGCACATCCTGCGATATGGCGGGCAGTTCCTGATGTTTTCGATGGTCACTACCGCCGACGGCAAAGGCGCGATCGCGCTCGCTTCGTCGGACGATGCGATCCGTTGGAAAGATCTCGGGCCGGCGCTGATTACGTTTACGACGCCCGAAAGTCCGCGGGTTTTCGAGCATGACGGCACATATTATATGTTCGCTACCAGCGGACACGGGAAAGTGCTCTGCAAGACCAAAGACCCGATGTCGAACCGCTGGGAAGAGGTGCCGTTCGACTGGCCGCCGGACGGATTGTGGTCGGGCTGGGAGATCGTCGAAGATAAAGGCCGTCTGATTTTTTCCGCTTTCAAGTGGGAAATGAACGGCAATTTTATCCGTTTCTGGGAAGTCGAGTGGGACGGCGAAACGCCGGTTATCCGCTACTGACCGTTTTCGGAACCGGTTTGAATGACTTAAATTAACCAAGCATTAAAACGCTTCTTTATGAAAAAACTTTTTATCGGCCTGGTTGCCGCGGCGCTGTTCGCCGTAAACGGAACACGGGCGCAGAACCACCCGATCGAGATACTGCCGAAGCCGGTCAAGATCGTCGCTTTCCAGAACGCAGCCGTATTGAGCGGGGAGACTTCGGTTTATCTCGATCCGAAAGCGAACCTGAATCAGGATTACGTGACCGGGGTGCTGAAAGAGGCCGGGATCGATCCGGTCTATACGACCAAAGCCAAGAAAGCCAAACTGGCGTTTAAACTCAATGCCGTGCCGTCGAATAACAACGACGAGGCGTATCGCCTGGCCGTGATGTCCCCGGACAGCAAAAAGCAGATCGTGGCTACGGCCGACGCCCGTGCGGGGTTGCTCTATGCGTTGCAGACGCTGCGCCAGATGACCACGCCGCAGAACGGCCTGGTGACGATACCGGCCTGCGTGATTACCGATGCGCCGGCTTTCCCGTGGCGCGCTTACATGCAGGACGAAAGCCGTCATTTCCAGGGCGCTGAAACGGTCAAGAATCTGCTGGACGAGATGGCCCGGCTGAAAATGAATACGTTCCATTGGCATCTGGTAGACGATCAGGGGTGGCGTATCGAGATCAAAAAATATCCGAAGTTGACCGAACTCGGTTCGAAACGCGATTTCGACCACATGAACGTTACGTCGGAAGAGTGGGACGAGTTGTTCCCGAAACGCGCTTATTATACGCAGGACGAGATCCGCGACATCGTGAAGTATGCCGACGACCGGGGGATCAAGGTGATTCCCGAGATCGAGGTGCCGGGGCACGCTTCCGCTTCGATCTATGCCTATCCGTGGATCGGCGCCACGAGCCGCAGGGAAGGGAAAGCCGTCGTAGGCGATCTGTACGACGTGACCGACCCGAAGGTCGAGGAGTTCCTGCACGATATTCTCGATGAAGTGGTGGCGCTGTTCCCGTCGAAGATCGTGCATATCGGCGGCGACGAAGCGAATTACACGCACTGGCAGAATTCGGAGGAGATCCAGGCTTTCATGAAGGCCAACGGCCTGCCGACCTGCTCCGATTTGCAGGTATGGGCGATCAACCGGATGTCGAAATACCTCGCCTCGAAAGGGTGTCGGATGATCGGCTGGAACGAGATTACCGGCGACAATGTTCGCGGCGAAGCGCACGTACAAGCCAGCCAATCCGAGAGATTGGCTCCCGGTACGATCGTGCAGTTCTGGGACGGGGATATCAGTCTGGTGAACAAAGCGATCGAGAAAGGGTACGACGTGGTCAATTCGAACCGTTTCTTCACTTACCTGGATTATCCGTACGAAGTGACCCCGTTCGAAAAGGCTTATTCGTTCAACCCGATTCCGGACGGCCTGGCCGATGCCGATAAAGAGAAAATTCTGGGAACCGGCTGCCAGATGTGGGGCGAATTCACGCCGAACCTCGACCGGCTTTATTATCAGATTTTCCCGCGTATCGCGGCTTATGCCGAGTGCGGCTGGACGCCTGCGGACAAGAAATACTACGAAGATTTCCGCAAGCGGTTGAAAAAGATCGAGAATATCTGGAAAGAAAAAGGTTATCTGAAAACCCAATTGGATAAATATTGATTTTTCCTCCGATCCGTTTTCGTTCGTAGCGGAACGCGCGGGTCGGACCGTAAAAAAGAGTCCGGGAAAACGGAGACGATTTCGTCATACCGTTTTCCCGGACTCTTTTGGGGCGTTCCGGAAGCGGCGCTTATCCGAGTTCGACGGTTTTCGTGATTCCTATTTCGTCGGTGAAGTTCCGGTCGTGGGAGATAACGAGCAGGGTGCCCCGATAATCGCCTATCGTATCGGCGAGCACGGCGAGGCTCGACAGGTCGAGATTATTGGTCGGTTCGTCGAGAATAAATAGATCGGGAACATGGTTCGAGATCATCAGGCAGCACAGGCAGAGCCGCATCTTTTCGCCGCCGCTCAGCGCGTTGCAGCTTGTGTCCCACGTGTCTGCGGCGAATAGGACCCGCTTGAGCCGCATCTTGATCTCGTGGTCGCAAAGGTTGCTGCGGTTGTATTTTTGCGCCAGTTCCAGTACCGTCTGCGGAGTGTCGACCAGACTGTATTCCTGGTCGAGGCAGACGTACGAGAAGTCGGTTCTGCGGATTTCGCCCGCTGTCGGGAACAGTTCTCCTGTCAGTAGCCTGACGAGAGTCGTTTTGCCGCTGCCGTTGTTGCCGGTAAGACGTATCCGTTCGCCGCTGCGGATCTCCAGGTCGAGCGGCATTCTCCACAACGGGCGCTCCCGGTCGTAACCGAAGTTCACTCCGTCCGCGGCGATCAGCAGTTTCCCGTTATGCAGCAGCGCATCGTCGAAATCGATTTTGAACCGGCACGCCGTTCCGCGCTGTCGCCGCAGATCGTTCAGCCGCTTTTCGTTCAGGCCGACGATGTCCGAATGTTTTTCCCGGAGTTTCGAAATCGTTGTTTCACCGCGGTCTTTCGCCCCTTTGCGCAGGATGCGGGGAAGCCGGTCTTTGTTCCGTTCTCCTTGGTTGAACCTTTTCTGCTGTCGTTCCGCGATTTCTTGCGCTTTTTTACGGGCCAGCCGCAGCGCGGCCTGTTCCGAATCGATCCGCTGCTCCAGGGCGCTGTCTTCGATTCGTTTTTGTTCCCGGTAGAAATTGTAGTTTCCTCCGTATGTTTTGAGCCCTTTCTTGGAGAGTTCGCAGGTGCGGTCGAGCAGATTGAGCAAGTAGGTATCGTGACTGACTACGATCAACGTAGCCTTGCAGGTGCGGATGTAGTCGTAAAGCCGGTCGCGGCCCGTGCGGTCGAGGTGGTTCGTGGGTTCGTCGAGCAGTACGATGGCCGGTCGGTGGATCGTCAGTCCAGCCAGAGAAAGTCTCGTTTTCTCCCCGCCGCTCAGCGAATCGGTCGATGCGGTTAGTTCTACGTGCGGCAGGCCCCAAGCGTCGAGAGCGGAACGACAGCGGGATTCGATGTCCCAGTCGTCCGCCAGCGTGTCGTAGTGCTCCGGGTTGGCGCTGCCGTCGCAGATGGCGCGCAGTGCGTCGAGTTTTTCCGCGACGCCCAATGTCCGGCCGACCGATTCGCTCCGGATGTCCGTTTGCTGGGGAACGTAATAAGGGGAGACGGAACGGCCGATGCTTCCGCAGGAAGGAGCCAGTTCTCCGGCGATCAACCTTAGCAAGGTCGATTTTCCGGTTCCGTTATTTCCGACGATCGAGATTTTCTCGCCCGGAAGTACCGATAGGTTGACCGGTTCGAAAAGAGGTTGCCGGTTGGTATAGCGGTAATTTACACCGCTTAGGATAATACTCATCAAAGTACGATTAATAGGGGTCTTGCATGAGACCGGGTTGATAAACCGAAAAATGTTAGTTGCTTCGAGGCGTCGGTTTAACAGTACCGACTATCAATCGTTTATTCTCATCGGAGTATTTTTTGATTCGGGTGCAAATCTAAGCATTAAAATCCGGTTAACCTAACCGGGCGCGGAATTTCAACGGAATGGATTTTTTAGATGATTGCTCCTCGGGTGGTCGTTTAAGCGCGGCGAATAAATAAAAAAAGAGGATGACCGAAGTCATCCTCTCCGTCCCGGAAGACCCGGTCTTATTCCATGTAGAATACCTCTTTCAGCGGAATCGAAACCGGCGAGTTGTCCGGATTCACGTCCATGATGTCGGCCATGTAGTCCCACCATTTTTTTACGATCGGATTCGTGCCGAGATCCTGCGAACCGCTCTCGCCTCCCTGTTCCTGAACGGCGAACAGCAGGTTCGTCTCCTTGTCCCAGAAGATGTAGTAGTCGCTTACGCCGGTTTCTTTCAGCAGTTTGACCAGTTCGGGCCAGATCGCGCGGTGGCGTTTTTCGTACTCTACCTCGCAACCGGGTTTGAGTTTCATTTTAAATGCGCATTTCATAATATTGAAGTTTTATTGGTTAAGAATTCCGGAACCGACTCCGGTTCCGGAATTCGAATTAGGTGTTATGAGTCAGGAACGGTTTAATTTCAGAAAACCTTGTTAAGCAACGGCTCCGCGAATGCGGCGAATACCAGAACGACCAGGCCGATCACCAACACGCTGATGGTTTTCGAGTTGCAACCCTTCCACTCTTTGAGAATAATTCCCCAGACGTTGCTGAATACGACGTTGAGAGCCATTAAGATACAGAACGACAATGTGGTGAGGGCTTCTGAAGAGGTGAGGAAACCTTTGCCGATCGACAGTCCGAAAAACTGGCTGTACCAAAGCGCTCCGGCCAAAAGGCAGAACAGAGCGTTGTTCGCCCATACATCGGTTTTTTTATAATCGCCCCATGTCTTGTTTTTTTGGTTTTGGTAGAAACAGTAGATAGCGTTTGTAATGAAACCGCCTAGTGTTACGAGGAACGTTGCAGGCAGGGTCTTGAACATCTCTGCCGTTTCAGGGAACGAAATGTCTTTGCCAAACGCTAATCCGACGTTGAAGCACCCGCTCATAAAACCGGCCAGCAGTGCGATGGTGATCCCTTTGGGAAAGTTGAAATCTTTAACGGCGGCTTTTTTCTCTTCTTCGGAGAGAGAAGCCGACTTCATCGAGCCGGCGATACCGATGATGGCGATACCGATCAAAGTGATTACGACCCCGGCGATAACCGATGCGGTGAGTTTAGACAACGCGTCGAGTTCGGGGAAGAACATATTAAGCAGTACCGGGGCCATGATCGTTCCGAGGCCGGCGCAGGTTCCGAGCGCAATACTTTGTCCCAGGGCTACGCCGAGATAGCGCATGGAAAGCCCGAACGTAAGCCCGCCTACCCCCCACAGAACTCCGAAGAAGATGGTCATCCAAATATTGAATGAGTTGTCGCTGGTGAACAAATCGAACAGGCTGTGTCCTACGGGAACGGCGAGCAATGCGCCGAGTAACGGTAGGATGAGCCAGGCAAATACTCCCTGAACGATCCAATAGGACTCCCAACTCCAATTTTTGATCTTGTTGATCGGCACATAACAGCTCGACTGCCCGAAACTGCCTATCGCGATGATAAGTAAACCCAGTAAAATTTCCATATGAATCAGTAGTTTTTAACAAGCTATCCGCACATGTCGTTTTTCGGGAGAAAAACACATGCACGGACAGCTCGCTTGGTTAATATCGGATATTATCTCTTAGAGGTAATTTCCTTTTCGTATTTTTCGATTTCCGTGATGTAGTCTTCGGCAACGGGAACGTTGTTTTTGTAGCAGAAGTAGTCGTACACGGCAGCCCACGGCATACTCTTGGCTTCTTCGAGCACAGCCATGCGCTGGAACAACTGGCCGTTCGCTTCATACTGGCGCAGTTTGCTGATCGGGGTCAGCAGTGCCTGCAGGAACGCTTTCTGCGTAGCGCGGCTACCTACCACGTATGCGCCGATCCGGTTGATCGAAGCGTCGAAGTAGTCGAGACCGATATTGGTCTTGTTCAGTGCGTTGGCCCATACGATTTCCTGTGCCAGCAATTGTACGCTGTCGTTCAGGATAACCACGTGGTCGCTGTCCCAACGTACCGGACGGCTTACGTGCAGCATGATTTCCGGCGTGAAGAGCAGCAGCGACGAGATCTTGTCGTAAGTCTCTTCGGTCGGGTGGAAGTGACCCATGTCGAGCGTGCACATGATGCCGTTCTGTACGGCGTAACCCATGTAGAACTCGTGCGAACCTACCGTGTAGCTTTCGAGGCCCACGCCGAATACTTTGCTCTCGACGGCGTCTTTCACGTTTGCGAATTTGTGGGCGAAGATCTGATCGAGCGAGTCTTTCAGCAGCGAACGGTACAGGTAACGGTCGACGGTCATATCTTTCGAACCGTCGTGGATCCACAGGTTGTGGCAGGCTTTGTCGCCGAGCTGTTTACCCATTTCGTCGGCGATCTTACGGCTGCGGATGGTGTGTTCGATCCAGAAGTCGCGGATGCCTTTGTCGCGGTTCGACAGCGACTGGTCGCCGCTCTTCGGGTGCGAGAAGCTGGTGCTGTTGAAGTCCAGTTTCATGTTGTTGGCTTTCGCCCAGTCGATCCAACTCTGGAAGTGTTTCGGTTCGATCTGATCGCGGTCTACCTTTTGACCGCCGAAGTCGCCGTAGATGGCGTGGATGTTCAGACGGTGATTACCCGGCAGCAGGCTTTTCACCTTTTCGATGTCTTTGCGCACTTCTTCGATATTGCGGGCTTTGCCGGGATAGTTGCCGGTGGCCTGAATACCGCCCGAAAGCTGTCCGTCCGGGTTTTCGAAACCGGTTACGTCGTCCGTCTGCCAGCAGTGCAGCGACAGGGATACTTTGGCGATCTGTTCCAGTACGGCGTCGGTATCGACACCGATTTCGGCATAGCGTGCTTTGGCGGCCTCGTAGGCTTGCTGGATTTTTGCGTCTTTCATGGTTTTTGTTTTAAGTTAAAGAGTATTGAATGATTATTGTTTTCTGTCGTTACCGAATCCGGCGGAACGGAATTATTTGATCAGCGATTTGATGCGTTCGTAAGCGGCGTTCCATGCGTCGGTATCTTCCGGCGTGAACGTTTCGATCTCGATGGCTTCGCCGATCATGTCGCGCATCTCCTGCAGCGAATTGACGCAACCTGCGGCGCGCGCCTGCAGCATGATGTTGCCGATGGCCGTGCCTTCCGACGGGCCGGCGACGACGGTTACGCCGGTCGCGTTGGCCGTGAACTGGTTTAGCAGGCGGTTCTTTGCGCCCCCGCCGATAATGTGCAGCCGTTCGATCGGGAACGGAGCCAGCGAACGGAACTTATCGAGCACGTTCTTGTATTTCAGCGCGAGGCTTTCGAAGATGCAGCGGATCAGTTCGGAGTGGTTGCGCGGAACTTTCTGGCCGGTTCTGAGGCAGAAGTCCTTGATCGCCTTGATCATGCTGGGAGGATTGGCGAACGATTCGTCGTCCGGGTCGATGAACGACTGGAACGGAGCGGCGTCGCGCGCCATTTTGACGATTTCGGGGTAAGTGTATTCGATAGCTTCCTTACGCCACTCTTTGATGCACTGTTCGAGAATCCACATGCCGGTGATGTTCTTCAGCAGTCGGGTAGTGCCTTCGACGCCGCCTTCGTTGGTGATGTTCAGGCGCGAAGTTTCTTCGGTGATGATCGGGTCTTTGACTTCGATCCCCATCAACGACCAGGTGCCGGAGCTCAGATAAGCGAATTTTTCGTTTTTGGCCGGAACGGCTGCCACGGCCGAAGCGGTGTCATGACCGGCAACGGCTACCACCGGCAGTTTGCCCAGTCCGGTTTCTGCGGCCAGCGCATCGGTCAGCGTACCGATCACGTAACCCGGCATCACGATGTCGCCGAACAGGTTGGCCTTCACGCCCATTTTTTCGAGCAGGCAGGTTTCGAACTTCTTGGTGCGCGGGTTCAGTATCTGCGACGTGGATGCGATCGTATATTCGACCACTTTCTTGCCGGTCAGCATGTAGCTCAGCGCGTCCGGAATGAACAGCGCTTCTTTCGCGGCGTTCAGCAGCGACGAGTTGTCGCGCTTCATCGCGTAGAGCTGGTACAGGCTGTTGAAGTTCATGATCTGGATGCCGGTGATATCGTATACCTCTTTGCGGGGCAATACTTTCTCGAAATATTCTTCCGGCGCTCCTGCCGTGTGCTGGTCGCGGTAAGCGTGCGGAATGCCCAGAATCTGACCGTCTTCGCCGAGGAATACGAAATCGACGCCCCAGGTGTCGATGCCGATCGAGGTGATCTCCACGTCTTCCTTGGCGGCGGCGATCATGCCGGCCTTCAGGTGTTCGTACAGCGAGAAGATGTTCCAGTAAGCGTGTCCGTTCAGTTCGAGGATCTGGTTCGGGAAGCGGGTCAGTTCCTTCATCTGGAGTTTGCCTTCGTTCAGCGTCCCCAGAATGGTACGGCCGCTGGTTGCTCCAAGGTCGAACGCCAGAAATGAAATTTGTTTCATCGGTTTTCGGTTTTTAAGTTTATTTAATTTGTTTGGCTTAATAAGCTGTCCGAACAGCCGTCGCAAATCAAATTTCCGAAAACCGAACACGCTGAGATCGTTTTTCGGAGTTTGCAGATTGTGCGGGGGAATCCCCGCGTCCTCGTTGCTCCGGCTTTTCGCGCCGTCCCGACCGTCCCGGTTTCAGCCCCGGTTGCTCGTTCCGTCTGCGATACGATTTCTTTCGTGTCTCTCTGTCGCGTTGCCTCTTTGTAACCTCCATAGTCTTTCGGCGCGCCGTCGTTTTCCGCCGCATGTCCGAAAGCTGCATCCGTATCTTATTGTCCGGCTGTTGCCGACGGATGCCGTGTTTTTGTGAAAGCAAATGTACCTAAAACAAGGGATATGCCTGTGAAAATAATGATATAAAAAATATATTTTTTGATACCCTTATTTTCACAGGCTGCCTCCCTGGCGGCCGAATCGCTTCCCGCGGTTCGTTATTTTACCACTTTCACGCCTTTCGGGACTTCGATCTTCGATTTGATCTTCCCGTCGGCCTGTTTCTCATGACGTACCTTGATCACTCCGTACGGCGTCGGAACGGTTCCTTCGACCCATTCGAGACCGCCGAGGTTCGGTTCGATCTTCACGGCTTTGCAACCCGGTTCGACGATCTTCACGCCGAGCACGTATTCGCTGAGCCATGCCGTCGGCCCCGATGCCCATCCGTGCGCCAGGCTGTGACGGTAGCCTTTGTAGCAGTAGTCGCCGTAAGTGCGGTGAACGTCCACTTTGCCGGCCGGGGTCAGCTCGTCGATCCGTGCGGCGTTTTTCTTCCAGTTGATGTCGAAGTCTTCCCAGAAAGTCGTAGCGCCGAGGTCGAGCATACCGCCCCAGTAGTCCTTCATGTTCTGGATCGCATCGGTATAGTCTCCGGCCAGGGCTTGGGCTTTCAGCATGTAATAGCCGTAGAAGGTCGAGAAACCGTGGGCGCCGCCCACTTCGAGCACTTCCTTGTTGGCCGTTTCGGCCGGAACGATGCCGGCCAGGGCGATCAGTGCGGCAGACTGTTTCGACGTTTTGTAGTCGGGCGTTACTTTTTTCATCCGGTCGGCGGTTGCGGTGCATTGTGCGGCCAGTTCTTTGTCGCCCAATGCGTTCAGCATTTCGGCTCCGGCCTCGAAAGTCATCAGCATCAGCGCGTGCAGGCCGGCGTTGACGGCCAACGTGTCTTCGCTGGTCGGCCAGTCGAGGAAGCGTCCGCCGCCGTCGAGGTGTTCACGGCCTTCGGCGTCCACCTTGCTCATCAGGATCTTCATCAGGTCGCTGAGGTATTGTTGCTGCTGTTTCAGGTAATTCAGGTCGCCGCGGTACATGTAGTAGTCGCGGTGGATCAGCACCCACCACAGCGAATAGGAGCACATGCCGTTCATCCAGCCCGGCAGCGGGGTTTCGTCGCGGGCGAAGTCCAGGCCGCGCGAAAGCGCCTCGTTGTCGCCGAATACGGCCAGCGCGGTACGCACTTCGGGATGCAGGTCGCCGAGCCATACCAGGCGGTCGCGCTTCGGGGCCTCTACGAGATATTCCTGCAGGTTCAGGTGCAGCGTGTAGGCGCCGGTCGCCCAGATGCTGTCCACGCGCGGATCGTTCGAACGGAACGAGCCGAGGTACGGGATGTCGCGGTATAACAGGCTGGCGCGGATCTCCTTGATCGGCAGTTCGACGTCGTCTTCGAGCATGTCGATCCGGACGAAACGGAAGCCGGAGTTCCCGACTTCGCAGACGCCCAGCCACGGCAGTTCGATCGTGTAGTCGCGCATCGCGTGGTCGTTCGTCGCGCCGTTTTCCTTCGTGATCTCGCACATCGCTTCGCCGACCGATTCGCCGAGGCGCACGCGTACCTTGACGGGTTTGGTCGATGCGCGAATGCAGGTTACGAACTGCAGTCCCCCGTGGATTTCACGGCCGAAATCCAGCAGGATCGACGGACGCTTACCCTCTTTGGATACGAAAACGGTTTTCGGGGTATTGGCCGTCGTAGCCTGCCCGTTGCCTTGCAACAACAGGTTCTCGGAGCCGGTGATCAGGTCGCCGTTCTGCGTCCACATCACGCGCACGGGCGAAATATACGCACGCGTACGGGTATCGAATTGTGTCTTTTCGGCCACTTCTTTCGGGAATACGGGGGGCAGGTTGCCCTTGCCCATCGGTTGCGCCTGAAGCGAAGCGGCATACACGAGGAATGCACAGATAAAAAGTTTTTTCATTTCGGTTGTTTGTGTTTGGTTTGATTAAGTTATTTAGTGTTCAGAATATATGCGTTTTTTCCGGAACCCTGATCCGCGATCTTTATAAAATTTCCTTCGCGGACGGTCTGTCCGGCAGGCTGCCCGTTGACGGTCACTTCGTAATTTTTGGTTCCGGCGGGCAGCGGCAGGTAGACGTCGGCTTTCACGTTGGCCGGTACGACGGTTGTCAGCGTGAAACGGCCGGGCGTGTTTTCGAACGCCGTTTCCACATCGCCCCGTATCGTGGGCATCCGCAGCGAGGCCTTTTCGAGTCCGGCCGGCTGCGGGCGGATTTCGATGCGCGAAAAACCCGGTTCGGTCGGTACGACACCCATCAGCCTGCGCGGGACGATGTTGGCCGGGGCCGCGCCCCAAGCGTGGTTCCAGTCCTGGTTCGGTTTGTATTTGTCGTCCCAGGCTTCCAGCGAAATGGTCGAGCCGACGCGGATCATGTTGTACCAACTGCGTTCGGCGTCCGACGTGAGCAGTTGCAGCGCATAATCGGCTTCGCCCGCTTCGTACAGCCCGTCCATCAAGAATTGCGAACCGTAGACGCTGCAGGCCATGCCCCGCGTCTTGACGAAATCCGCAACGGACTGCGCCCGTTTTACGTCGGCGAGTCCGAAGCAGAGCGGGAACATGTTGGCGTGCAGCGAGCAGTGGTCGGTGCCGATGCCGTCGCGGTAAGCGCCGGTTTTTTTATTGAACAGTTGTTTGTTGAAATTGTCCGCCAGACGGCCGGCCGCCCGGGCGTATGCGGCGGAATCTTCCGACTCTCCGGCGGCTCCTGCCATGCGGGCCATCAGTTCCAGCGCGCAGTAGTGGTAAGCGTTGACCACCGTGTTGACGTCGCGGAATACGAAACCGTCGGTTTCGCCCCCTTCCGCCTTGCCGAGTCCCAGGATCCCCGTGTGCGGCCAGTCGACGATATTTTTCAGCGTTTGTCCCCGCAGGTTGATCGACGCGTACAGTTCGGGCGTCAGTTTCTCCGGCGTGAGGCTGACGAATCCGTCCGTGCCGGACAGTGCGGTCAGCGTCTTGTTTTTCAGCGTCTCGTAATGCGTTTTTACGGCCCGCAGGTCGCCGGTGTACAGGTAGTCGTACCAGGCGATCAGCACCGATTGCAGGATCCATTCGGTCGGCCAAGTGGCGTTCCCGAGCAGGTATTCGTGGCTGCGCCGCGCCATCGTGTATTCGCGGTCGACGCAGTAGTGCGACAGTTGGTTGATCAGCGCGTCGGCTTCGTAAGGGATGCGTTCGCGGTCGCCGTCCACATATAATCCGGCGAAAGAGGTCGCTTTGATCGAGTATTTGCACAGTTCCCATACCTGGTTCAGCGTCGTGTCGGAACTGGCGAATTCCGCCGCGAGATCGTCGAACGGGTAGTTTACGACCTGCCGGCTGATGATACCCGTGCCGTTGCCGATCGCATCGCCTTCGATCTCGCAGTAGCGGAACGGATAGACTTCCCCGATATAGTCCGGCATCCGAACGGCCTGAGGGCCGGTGTTGCGCGCGTCCGCCGGTATTTTTACGGTGTAAGTGCGTATGCCCGGCAGCAGTGCGAGGCGCTGGCTCAGGAAACGGCGGGAGCCTCCCGGAGCCGGGTCGATGCGTCCGTCTTTCAGGCATTCGCCGAGGCGGATGGTCACCGTGTCGCCGCCGGCGTGCGAGCAAAGCGTCAGCCGGAGCTGTCCGAAAGCGTCGTAACCGAAGTCGGCGAAAACGAGCCGATCGGAGAGTTTTTGGGTCGTTTTCGGTAAGCCGTTGTCCGTTTTTTCGAGCGGGTAGGCCGGCGTGGCGTATTCGGTCAGCGAATCTGCCGTGCGGAACGCCTTGACGGCCGACCACGGCTGCGGATTGCCGTTGTTGAAAGTCATCACTTTCCAGTAGTAGATTTTGCCGGGCTCCAGTGCCTTGCCGGCATACGGGACGGCTACGCTGCGGTCTCCCGGAATTACGCCGCTGTCCCACAGGTCGGCCGAGTCGGTTGCGAGCGTTCCGGGCGACGAAGCCAGCAGGATGCGGCAAGCGGTCTGCATTACGTCGCTGCGCGAATCGTTGACCTGCCAGCCGAACGACGGCCGACGGCTGGCGATCGGAACGAACCGGGCCGTGGCAAATGA
>OGQK01001219.1_pt1 | contig 13966 bp, 13 predicted proteins | sample 1553221 | NCBI WGS metagenome assembly OGQK01 (sample SAMEA2579996, study PRJEB22360) | human gut metagenome | biome: human gut; feature: human-associated habitat; material: faeces | place: Denmark | collected 2008/2010 | reverse complement strand
CGAACTGTTCGCCGACCGGACCGGTCGAAGGCATGACGATCTCGGCCCCCGGGTTTTATGCCCCGCAGGGCCGCTTCCTGCGGCTCTCGCCGGCCGATCCGTCGCTCAACGGCAAGATCGAATCGTTCGAATACCGGGGACGACGCTTTACCAATTTCGAAATGGAAGGTTCGGCGCTGGCCGGACTGTCGCTGCTGCTGGGGCACGATGCCGCCACGATCTGCACGGTTATCGCACAGCGAGTTGCCCTCGAAATGGACACCGACTACCGGCCTTTTGTTGATAAGATGATCAAAATGTCCCTCGAAAAGCTGGCCGGATTGTAATTTTTTGAATTATCTTTGAAGTTGGAATTTGGTTCAAATGCATATAAAACACTAAAATGTATAACATATGAAATTCGTCGTATCTTCTACCGCGCTGCTGAACGTGCTGCAAACCTCGAGTAAAGTCGTCAGCAACAAAAACACGCTGCCCATTCTGGACAACTTCCTGTTCGACCTGAAGGAAGGCGTCCTCAAAATCACCGCTTCGGATCTGGAAACCACGCTGATCGGATCGCTGAAAGTGGACAATATGGAAGAAGAAGGACTGATCGCCGTCCCGGTAAAACTGATGCTCGACTCGCTGAAAGAGTTCTCGGAACAGCCGCTGACGATCGAAGCCAACGAATCGACCTGGGAGATCCAGGTAAGCTGGAAAACCGGTAAGCTGACCATTCCCGGCACTTCGGGGCTGAGCTATCCGAACCTGCCGGAACTGAATCCGGAATCCCGCCGGGAACTCGACGCCGACGCGGACATGTTGCTTACGGGCATCAACAAAACGATCTTCGCGACGGCCGACGACGAACTGCGTCCGGTGATGAACGGCGTCTACATCAACATCGAATCGCAGAGCATTACGTTCGTGGCGACCGACGCGCACAAGCTCGTCAAATACGTATCGCCGATCGAAACCGAAATCGCCGCCTCGTTCATCCTGCCGAAAAAACCGGCCAACCTGCTGCGCAGTATGCTGGGTAAAGAAGACGAAAGTATCCGCATGGAATTCGACGACAAAAACGTGACGTTCCGGCTGAAAAGCCATACGCTGATCTGCCGGCTGATCGAAGGCAACTACCCGAACTACAACGCCGTCATCCCGAGCAACAACCCGAATCACGTGCGGGTCGACCGCGTCGAGCTGCTCAACGGCATCCGCCGCGTGGCCGTCTGCTCGAACCAATCTACGAACCTGATCAAGATGGACATCGAATCGAGCACGATCAACCTGACGGCGCAGGACCTGGACTTTTCGGTATCGGCCCAAGAATCGCTGGCCTGCGAGTACGAAGGAGAGGCTATCTCGATCGGTTTCAAATCGACTTTCCTCGTCGAGATTCTGGCGAATATCGACACGCAAAACGTCGTGCTGGAGCTGGCTGACTCGACCCGCGCCGGAGTGTTCAAACCCATTTACGACGAAGCGCCGGCCACCGACACGCTGATGCTGCTGATGCCGATGATGATCAACGCATAACCGAATCTGCGGCACGGACATCCCCCCGCGGCGTACCCGCAGGAAAGTCCGTGCCGTATTATATACGTACCTGAGACACGGAAAACAACGCGCACCCCATGAAACTGAATCTGAAAAATCCGATCGTCTTCTTCGACCTCGAAACGACCGGAGTCGATCCCGCCAAAGACCGGATCGTCGAAATATCGCTTGCAAAAGTAATGCCCGACGGCAGCCAGGAGACCAAAACCCGCCGGCTGAACCCGGAGATGCACATTCCCGAAGCGGCATCGGCCATCCACCATATCTACGACCAGGACGTAGCCGACTGTCCGACTTTCCAGATGATCGCCAAATCGCTGTGGAGCTACATCGAAGGATGCGACTTGGCCGGATACAATTCCAACAAGTTCGACATCCCGGTGCTGGTCGAAGAGTTCCTGCGAGCCGGTATAGACGTCGACCTGAAAAAACGCCGTTTCATCGACGTGCAAAACATTTTCCACAAGATGGAACAACGCACGCTGGTCGCCGCATACAAATTCTACTGCCAGAAAGACCTGACCGAAGCCCACTCGGCCGAAGCCGATACGCTGGCCACCCTGGAAGTGTTGCAAGCCCAGCTCGACCGTTACCCCGACGACCTGAAAAACGACATCGGTTTTCTGGCCGAATTTTCGTGCCGCGACCAAAACGTCGACTATGCCGGACGTATCGTATACAACGACAAGGGAGTCGAAGTGTTCAATTTCGGCAAGCACAAAGGCAGGTCCGTGTCGGAAGTGTTCCGAACGGAACCGAGTTATTACTCGTGGATGATGAACGGCGATTTCCCGCAGTATACGAAAAAAGTCATCACGGCGATCCGCCTGCGGGACATCAATGGCAAATAACGGAACCAGCCACGAATAAACGCAATCCTTTACGCATTCCGGCGGCATTTTCCCGAAAACGGTTTGCAGATAAGGAATAAAGCGCTATATTTGCACTCTCGAAACACATCTTGCCCGGATGGCGGAATAGGTAGACGCGCTGGTCTCAAACACCAGTGGAGCAATCCGTGCCGGTTCGATCCCGGCTCCGGGTACATTTCAAGACAACAAAAGCCCTTAACTTTAATTAGTTAGGGGCTTTGTTATTTGTTTTACTGGCAATTTACTGGCAAAAATCCGTTTTTGCCTAAACTAACTCAATTATAATTTCGATAATGCTTCATTAACCAAAGGGGTTATTTGATTGGCCGCAACCCCTATTGTAATACCTTTAATAGCATTGAATGCCGAACGCAATAATTTCGGTTGTTGAATAGTGTTATCTAATTCTTGTCGTATCTTAACAATTTCAACGGCAATATCTTCTCTGTCATTTTCAACATCATTACTCAACTCCTCTATCTTATCTATGATTGCAGAAAGTTCAGACTTTATTGTTGAGGACATATTGATTGTGTTATTATCGCCCGTGACAACAGGAGAGTCATTAAAGGTTGCTGACGAATTATTGAAATATTGCCCGGTATTAATGGTTTGATTTACCACCTTTTCTATTTCCTGTTTTTTTGCCATAATATCAAAATCTAATTCATCATTAAATATATTATCATCGAAAGCCATAAACATTTCCAGTAATGTAGATTTGAAATTATATACAATCTGTCCTAAACTGGCTTGATTTATTGTTTTATGCGCTGAATTAATAGTGCTATTGGCATATATCCCGCTAATTTTGCTTCTTTCCCATTCTGTCAAACTATAACCAATTTCTTTGTCTTGAATCTTAATACCTTGTTCTAAAGAAAGCACAGATTCATTTATCTTAATCACGGACAATTGCTTTATCACATCAATATCCATTAAGTTTATTAATGGCATTACATGATTAGTTAACGTTACCATATTAAAACCACTTTGAATTAAAACCGTGGCTACTATTTGGGTGTCAATAATTCTATGACTTGGCAATTCGACCTTTGAATCATACCCCTCCAGTTCATTCTTAACCCATGCACTAAATTCGGGATTTTTTAATTTGCTTGCAATTAACTTAACTTTCAATGCGAACTGGCTCACATCTACATTATTTGAAAGGTCTTCAATGACACTTTCAATCATAGCTTTTATGTTTAATTTTTCCATGTCAACATATATCTCCCATAAAGATACTAATTTTCAATAAAAATAGACGGTCATTGCGACCGCCTATTTTCTATTAACTGACAAAGATTCAGTTTTAATAATTTTCTTTCATTCGGTCGACCAATTCATTGACCTCCGACATGTCGATAGGAGTATTTTGCACTTCCATGTCTTTAGACACAACAATATCGAAGCTTTCATATTTATCGTTATCGTATTTGATGTTTACCCAAACCACATAAAACCCTTGTTCTGCATTGGCTTTTTTAAGGGCATCAATATCCGACTGGATAAGCCGATGAACGATTATCCGGTTCTTAAATTCGCTTAACGATTGAATGCCACTTGCAACGTCAAACTGTTTTGTATCCAGTAAGGATTTCTCTTTCGCCGTTGTCAAATTCACTTGGCTTACTTTTCCTTTTACTTTGTTTACGGGGTCAACAGGCATTGGCAATGGTGTGTATGCCGAGATACTGGCATTTGGCAATATAGGGCAAATATGCTCCGATACATATTTCTCCGCAACCTCAACAATTTGTTTGTTATTGGTACATGAAACGCTCATTGTTGATACGGCAATGACAATAAAGACATAGATAAGTTTTTTCATTTTAATATGGTTTAATTGTTTGTGTCGCTTTGATTGGATGCGATTTTCCCGTTTATCTCTTTCAGGCTATTGGATATATTGCAAAAGACGTTTAAGGTCGACCATGATATGACAGAGAAACAAAACGCCGGAATAACGGCCAGAAGCAAAGTCATGCCCGTTTCTTCTTCCCATTCGATAAAGTAGTAATAAACTCCCAACAGGAGTAAAATAATGGATGCGGCGATACCGATTTGCAGGATTAGTTTTGCGATTAATGCCAACGTCTTTTCGGCATGCGGGGTAGAGATTTTTGATGATGCTTTTTTCATGGTACATTTTTTAAGTTAAGCAAAAATTATATCATGCACCAAAAAAGGCGCAGGCGATACTACATCCGGTAAAGAGGCATCGCCAAACGCCCACAGCCCAAATAAGTAAAGCCCACGCCAAAACGTGAGCGTTAAACTTATTGTCCCTCGGGCTGTAAAGTAAAATTGGCGATTTTCTTTACCCAAAAACAATAGCTAAACGCTATGAAATTTCGTATTTCACGCAAATGTAGTAAAATTCCATGAATATAATTGCGAAGATACGCGCAACTGCATGATAATAAGAAGATGTAGAGATGAAATTGCCCGTTTTCTTTTTTGCGTTTGTTCAACCTCTTTTAATGTTCAAAGTCAACAGCTATAAAATTCGACTTTTTAGGGTGTTTTTCAAACCTCTTTACTTCAAATAGAAATGGGATTTATTTCTCTGAAAAAAGGGCGTTTTTCAGTTCTTCCGACAAATCCCATTTACTGTTTTCCGCAACTCTCAATTTGCCAATCCTCGCTTTGATTTGACGTTTTCGGGAATCCTTATCCGTTTTCTTCCATTCCTCGTCCGAGAAGCTATTAATCCTGTTGTATAATGCCCTTTTAATTTCGTTTAAACTTTTGCCGTTATTAATTAGTGTTTCGGCCAATTCGATCAGGACAATATCTATCGAGGATAAATCTTTCTTGTTCGTAGGGTATATAATTGATTTCATAGGCTCTAATCTTTTATATTGACTGTATAAATCTCGTTTGAATATCTGCTGGCAATCGGGGTTGGTTAAATCTTTGACAGATAGTTGCCCGAACGATCTTTCCGGACGCTTATAATGAGCCTCCACTTTCAAATAATTGTCTTTGGGATGCCAGCCTATTTCAGAGACAATTTCCCCAATGGGTTTACTAAGTTTGTTAAGGGGATTACGCCCAACATCGTACATTTTAATCCTTACGTTGGAATCTTCGAAATATTTAAAATAATCTTTTAGTCGTTCTTTTTTAGCCGTTGGGGTTATATCTAATCCATCATTCTCCGAGGTAAATACACCCTCTAAATAAAGCACATCATACAGGAATTGGAATTCTTTTGAGGTAAGCATTTTTACATCCTTGCTAAAAATTCCTTTTGATTGATAGTCATAAGCTATACGGCGCACATTATCTCGTTTCTTCGATTTATCTCGTCGCTTGCATTGGCGGATATATTCCTTTTTAGATTCGATTAACTTGGTAAGTTCTGTTTCCGAATACAGTTCTCCGCTGTTGTTTCCCGATAAGTCATTAAGACATTTCAGAATGCGGGATATATTGGCGTTGTTTTTTAGTCTCGTTTTCTCAGCAACTCCCTTTATTGTTGTGTCGGACTTAACCGGCGAGTTGTTATTAACCGCTTTCGTATATAGCAAAGCCAATGACAGTAGCTCTAATTGCTGTTCGTATTCCTCTAAAAGCCTTATATCCGTTTCTCCGTGAATCCGAAATGCGCAAAAACTAAAATAATCAATATTTATTTCTTCTAATGTCAATCCCTCATCCAATAACACTTGTATATCCTCATCCGGAGCGCAATTTATTTCCCCCAAATCAATACCATACTTTAGGGCTAATTGCTTTATAGTTTCGTATTCATCAATCATAAGTATTCTTATGCTTTTTCTACCCATATAGGGAATTACTGTTTTGCTCTGTTTAAAAGTTCGGTAATTTCTTCCGGTTTCATCTTTTCAAGCAATGCCAGTAATTCGCTTTTCGGGTCATGTTGAGGTTTTGAAAATATAGCTTCCAAAGCTTTGTCGTTCTCCGATGTATCGAAACTTCCCATATAGCCCTCTGTAATTTTCAATGACGAGTGGGCTAATAGGTCTTTCAATTTCGCATTGTCGGTTCCCTTTTGTTTGGCTACTTTGGCGAAAGAGTGGCGGCTAATGTGGAACGATACTTTTTTTTCTATCCCTGCCTCCTCAACAAGCTTTTTGAGATACTTGTTTATCAGAGCGTTTTTTGCCGATACCTGATTGAATAGCTTTATCTTCAATTCCGGCGGCAAAGTGTCTTTATCTTCCTGTTCTATGGCAGTAGCATAGGGTTGCGAGGAGTCCAACAAGGGGAATATATAATCTGTTTGCTTTGCGTCCTCTTTGTAATAATACTCCAGTATCTTTTTAGCCTGTGGGACAATGGCAAAATCTCTGACTTTATGATTTTTGCCCATCTGATAATGCAACCTGCCGTCGGAAGTGATATTGCACCACCGCAACTGAATGAAATCCCCGGCACGTATTCCGGCACAATAGAACGAAAACAGGAAATAATTACGAATATGCCACAGCATCGAACCGGGTTCCAAATCTAATTTCTCGATTATTTCGATTTCGTCTAAATTAAGTTTTTCCTTAACGGTCGTAACCCCTTTATACGAATAAGCAAGAAACGGATTCTTCTCCGGCTTTATATGCCCGTCCACCTCAACGGCACGGCGAACAATAGATTTAAATATGTTGAAATTTGTTTGGATGGTATTCGGATGCAGTTTCCGTTCCGGGTTCCGCACATTCTTTAGGCTATGTAAGTACACCTCAAATTTGGATAGGAATGCCGGGGTTAATTCTCCGAAAGTTACATCCCTAACCCGACCATCTTTCCCGGTCAAAAATCCCTCTAATTTGTTGATGAACCCGTTATATTTTTTCCAGTTCCGGAATCCCCCGGCGTCCAACACTTGTTGTGTGCGCTCTTTAGCATAAACGAGAAATGAAGACGTTCGTTCCCCCGCAATAATTTCGGAGGCTACCTTTTCGGATGTGGCAATACCGGATTCTCTTAAATCCCGATAGGTTTGTTTGGCTTTCTCCAATTCGGATGCAAGCGCAACGTTCCATGCCTTATAATTAGGTTCTGACGGACGTATCCAATTATCCTGTTTTGCCTTTGGGTTAAAATCAGACCTCCGTTTTATATCAATAGAAGTTTTCAACCGTTTACGCTTGCCGTCAGTAGTTATGCAAAGCAGTATATTGTAGGTCTTATTCTTGGTGGGCTTATTATTAACCTCAAATCGAAAAGTTGCCATGATTAAACTATGGTTGAAAAATCAGGGGAACCATTAGTCTGGATGATGTATTCAAAAGTTACTTCATCGTTAGCATCTCCTCGTGAATCATCTTTGATTGCAAGAATTTTTATCGCGGCATAAAACCCATTGTTGTTTTGAATAATCGCAATCTGATTTATATTTGGGCGCCTTGCTCTTGAAGAACTATCATACACTCTCGCATCTGAGATATCTCTGATTTCTGATATGTCTTTAGCAAGAGAAACTGTATTTATGCTCTGTGGGTCGTTGAGAATAATAATGTTTTGATTGCTCGATTTTGAAAAGTATAATTCAAACGTCAATTCTCCTTGCCCTATAAAGTATCGCCCATTGTTATTCGAATAATCAAACGTTACCTGTCCTTTTATTGCAGGAGAGACGTATTTTTCATTATTCGGAATGAATTTTTGTTGTGCAAATTCTTTAATAGTTTGAAATGGATTATTACCAATCGGAGGTATTGGCAACACAGGCTCATCAAGAATATCTCTCAATAACTCCTCATATTTTGCTTCGTATAGAGCCGGGTCTTCAAAGCTAACATATTGTCTTGTGCCTAAAAATATGGGAGTCTTTTTATCTGCATTGTTATTCTTAATCAATGGAATTACCCAATTAGTATTTTGGTCTTTAAGGTATTCAGCAGAGATAATTTGTTTTTCATATCCTGCTCCTCCTTTGCCCCTATTTGCTTTCTCAACGTACGTTTCCGAACACACGCATATTACTCTTTGCGATTTTGATAGACCTTGCTCCATAAAGGCAGCTAAATCACTACCGAGTTTCAAATTCCATCTATCTAATAAGACATCAACTCCATTTGAACGCAATCGAGTTGCAAGTTGTAAAACCCATTCTTTGTGCTCTTCACTATCATGGGAATAAGACATAAATACTTTAGGTACCATAGTTTTGTCGGAATTAATGTTTACACAAAACTATATATTTTGGATTTTACTGGCAATTTTACTGGCAAATATTTTACATTTTAATACATTCCATTACTTTTGCATCAAACGACATATTGCCATAACTTGTTGATATAGATTAAATTTAAAGATAAACCAAAGTGATTAAAATACAAAGTTAGTAGTTCGGCTCCGGGTACTTTTAAGGCTTCGAATAATTGAATATCAATTATTCGAAGCCTTAATTTCATCTTACACATTCGCAACTTCGCCCGTTTTTTTGTAAAGTTGATAATTGTTCCGGCAATTATGCGCTGTTCCTTCCGTTTATACCTATGTTACGAGTCCTTTTATCTGCAGATAAAGAAAACGCGGAACCGGAACAGATGCAGAATACCACATTGCGAAAAATAAAAGCCATGAAATCACATTCGATTCATGGCTTTTATATTGAAACAGCGGCAAAAATAAGGATTTTTCGCTCTTTCAGATTCCGTTCATGTTATTTCCGCCGGATCATCGTCACCCGCGAAATACTCTCGTCGCAACCGGACACGGAAACGTTCGTCGTAATTTTCCCATCGTTGGCGGGAGTAATCCTGATGTCGATGCGACATCCGCTTTCGGCATGTTCGTTGCACAAAAAAACATTGCAGTTCGGAGCCCAAACGGCCGTCGTATCCGGCCTGCGACATCTGATTCCCAGCTGGTTTCCTCCTTCGTGAGGACAACCCGGAATAATACATTTTTCCATAATATATTCTATTTTGGTTAGTGTGAATTAAATTGCACCGATTCTTCCGGCCGGACCCGTCTCCTACCGGAGTCCGGTTATAAACTTTTTGTTACAAATTTATGAATTATATTGTTATTAGATTCCAAAAATATTCGTTTTTTCGACCGTTTCGACTCCGGTACAATATTCTCGTTGAAGGATATACGCACGGAATCGTCCCGCAATCCAACCGATACGGGATGATTCGATCTTTCAAATACGGATTCAGGATATTTCGGAACTTCTCATTCGTTTTCGAAGTCCGACTGTCCGCACTTTAATTCAGTGTATTCGTTCCGGATTCAATGCGCCGCGATTCACTCTTTAACCTCCACGTCCAACCGTTCGCTCACCATCTCGCAATATTCCGGAATAATTTCGATTCCGATCGCATTCCGGTTCATTCTTTTGGCAACAAGAAGCGTCGTACCGGAACCCATGAACGGATCCAGCACGCAATCGCCCTCCCGAGTAAACAGCTTAATGAACCACTCGGGCAGTTCTTCGGGAAAGGCCGCGCTGTGATTTTTGTTATTGCACTCGGTGGCCAGATGCAGCACGTTGGTCGGATAGGCTTTGTCCCGGTTGATCCAGTTGGATATGTTTTTACCGAAGCCGCTGCCCACTTTCGAATTATCCCTGCTTTTGTCGATTTCGGAAAGGTTCTTGAGCCTCGATTTCGCCCAATCGCCCATCGGCACCATCACCTCCTCCTGGTACATATTGAATTTTTTCTCCTTATTGAACTGAAGCAACCGTTCCCACGAATCGCGGAACCGGTTCGGCCATTTGCCCGGATACGAATTCTTCTTATGCCAGATAAACTCTTCGGTCCAAATCCAGCCTTGCTGCCGCATCGCCAGAATCAGTTGCATGACATAGATACTGCGTTCGCCGTTCACGACTTTTTCTTTAATATTCAGGATAAAAGTCCCCGTAGGCTTCAGCACCCGCAGCAACTCTGCCGAGATCGGCAAAAACCACTCGACGTACCGGTCGGGATGGATCCCTCCGTAAGTTTTTTTCCGTTGATCCGCGTAAGGCGGGGATGTTACGATCAAATCGACCGAATTGTCCGGAATCTTTTTTAATCTTTCTGCGCTGTCGTCCCGGTATATATCAATTATAACACTCATAACGCTTAATTATGCGACAAAGTTACAAAATTTACACGAGTGTCCCAAAACGAATCATCTGATTTATACACACTGATAATCAAACGATTTACCACCTCAAACAAGCAGTCCTTCCGTCTAAATTCACCATAAATCGGCCCGGAAGGCACAGCCGGCCGCCGGACGGCAAAAAATCGACCGCAGCGTGGTACGGATCAAAAGACGTCAACAAATATGGCAATACGCGAAAGCCGGAAAAGGGGAAAAATGTCAGTCGGTCTTTTCGAAATCCCGAGAAAGAGAAACAGTTCGTTGAAAACAGGGATCATCCCGATACCGACGGATTCGGTTCTCCGGATCGCACGATACCGAACCAGAACAGGCTGTCCCGGCACGGTATCGCCCGGATAGCAAAGCGAAGCCGTTTTCGAAGAACGCCTCTACCGGACGAAACGGCGTGTCGGGCGAAACCGGAACATGATCCAGACCAACGCGCAGCTTATCCCGAAGGCAAAAAGCGCGATGCAGAAAATACGTAGCAACACAGGAAGCGCATCCAGCGTCCCCATCAGATCGTATCCCACCTGCACGAAAATAAAGTGACACAAGTAAATGCCGAACGTCAGCGAGGCGAGGCGCGACAGACCGACCGACGCGCGCACCTTCAGTTTGCGGATAACGACGAACACCGCGAAAGTCATCATAAAAACGTTGATCCCGGTGAAAAGCCACACGATCTCGAGGTAGGCGTAATCGCCCGGAAAATATTGCTGGGTCAGCACGTAACCGAACGAAGTGATCAAGTAGCCGCCCAGAAACATCGGAACGGTAACGGCCAGCGTACGCTTCCAGCTCCACTGCGGCGGGTACTTCGCCAGGTAATAGGCCAGGATCAGGTAACCGATGAACCCGGACACGTAATAGAAAGTTCCGTAACTGTTCCAGTCGCAAACACCGAGAATCCCCATATTGCCGTAATTGCCGGTATACCCCAGCGCCGGAGCGACCATTTTTATATAGGGCAGCAGCAGGGTAACGCCCCATACGTACAGAACGAGCCGAATATCCCTTCGGGAAGCCTGCTGCAGCCATGCGCCGATCACGGGCATGATCAGATAAAGGCCGACCAGCATGTAGAGATACCACAACGGGGTCGTATCGTAATTGAAATTAAAAATAAAGGTATAGATCCGGGTCAGAGTAGCTCCCAGGGTATGGTCGTCGGCGACGACCATCGGATTACCGGTCGAAACGACGTAATTCAGGTAAACGAAATACGACAGCGGCAACACGACCGACCAGAAAACCAACGGAACGACGATGCGTCCGATACGCTTCCGGTAAAAATCCCCGAGCTCCGCGCGTACGGGAAGCAACAGCACCCCCGTCATCATCACGAACAGCGGGACGCAGGCCCGGACGAAACTACCGGTGAATACCCCGGTCAAAAATGCTCCCCGGTCGGCATCGAACCGGGCGACGAACGGGTCGCAGCAGTGCGACAAAACCACCAGAAAACAGGCGACGACACGCAGCAGGTCGATCCAGCCGATATGTTCCCTCCCTTGCATTTCCATCAGCAAACGAATATTTGAGAATACGATTAAAAACCATGCAATCGCGCGGTCGGCGGTCTTTCGGTTCGACCCGCACGACCAAAAACATTACAAAATAAACAAAAGTTCCGATAACATCCGCCATCCGACTCCATTTTCGCCGGTCTCACCGAAATACAGCGCTTCCCGTCCGAAACATTCCCGGCTCCGGTATCAAAATCGGAAGACGCGGTTCGTATGCGGACCATATCCGGATCGGACGCTATTTTACCGGACAAGGTTTTGCTTTTTACCTAACATTAGGTATCTTTGCGCCGAAGTTCGGCAATGGTATCTGCCTTGAACCGCCGCCTTTCCAGGCGAGCTGATGATACCTACGGGAATTCGAATCCACTTTGCAAATCAGCTATGACGGTAACAAACAAACACTTTTATCGTTCCATGTCAAAGAGCGAAGCCTTATGCTGAGGACGCTCCTTTTTATCGGCATGGGTAGTTTTATCGGAGGGATCGCCCGTTTTCTGCTCGCGCGCTGGGTGCAGGGGGGAACCGGGTCGTCGTTCCCGTTCGGGACACTGGCGGTCAACGTGCTGGGCTGCCTGGCGATCGGCCTGCTGTACGGAATTTTCGAGCGCGGCAACCTGATGAATCCCGACCTGCGCTTGTTCCTGACCGTAGGGCTGTGCGGCGGGTTCACGACGTTCTCCACGTTCGTTCACGAAAACTTTTCGCTTTTCCAGAACGGCAACCTCCTGCATTTTATCCTCTACACGACGCTGAGTTTCGGACTCGGACTCGCCGCCGCCTGTCTGGGGCATCTGATCGTCAAAATCTTTTGAACGAACGAGTCATGCGAAAAACGGAGAAACACACGGCAACAATACCCGCGCTGCGCAGCCGCCCGGCGCGGATCGGAATACATCCACAAAACGTTTAACACATAAATTTACCGTTATGATTTATTCACACGAAGTGCAGCACATGTGCTGCGTGAAAAAGGGAGCCAACCATCCCTCCGCCCCGATCCCCGAAGAGGGCAAATGGGTGCGCGCCAAAGAGATCAAGGATATTTCGGGACTGACGCACGGCGTGGGCTGGTGCGCGCCGCAGCAGGGCGCCTGCAAGTTGACGCTGAACATCAAAGACGGCATTATCCAGGAAGCGATGGTCGAAACCCTCGGCTGCTCGGGCATGACGCACTCGGCTGCAATGGCATCCGAGATCCTGCCGGGCAAAACGCTGCTCGAAGCGTTGAACACCGACCTCGTGTGCGACGCCATCAACACGGCGATGCGCGAACTGTTCCTGCAAATCGTCTACGGACGCAGCCAGTCGGCCTTTTCCGAAGGAGGACTTCCGATCGGAGCTTCGCTCGAAGACCTCGGCAAAGGATTGCGCAGCCAGGTGGGAACGATGTTCGGCACGGTGGCCAAAGGCACCCGTTACCTCGAAATGGCCGAAGGCTACTGCACCCGCATGGCGCTCGACGAAGACGACCAAGTGATCGGTTACGAATTTGTCCACCTCGGCAAATTTATGGACATGATCAAAAAGGGCGTCGACGCCAACGAAGCGCTGGCCAAGGCCAAAGGTTCGTACGGCCGTTTCGCCGAAGCGGTCAAATACATCGACCCGCGCCAGGAATAACCCGTTTTGTAAAAACCGTTAAAATTTAAAAACATGGCTTTATTTGAAGGATACGACCGCAGAATCGACCATATCAATGCGGTACTGAAAGAATACGGGATCAACGGCATCGAGGACGCCAAGGCGATCTGCGCCGCAAAGGGAATCGACCCCTATGCCACCTGCAAGGAGACGCAGCCGATCTGCTTCGAAAACGCGGCATGGGCTTACGTGGTAGGCGCGGCGATCGCCCTTAAAAAAGGTTGCAAAAACGCAGCCGAAGCAGCCGAAGCGATCGGAATCGGCTTGCCGGGCTTCTTCCTCAACGGCTCCGGCATAGTCGAA
>OGQK01001217.1_pt1 | contig 13987 bp, 14 predicted proteins | sample 1553221 | NCBI WGS metagenome assembly OGQK01 (sample SAMEA2579996, study PRJEB22360) | human gut metagenome | biome: human gut; feature: human-associated habitat; material: faeces | place: Denmark | collected 2008/2010 | reverse complement strand
CCGCGGCGGCGGCGGAGGGGGAGGCGGTGGCGGCGAACAGGCCTCCATTTCCGACGCCGAGTTCGAGTTCATGCTGAAAATCATCCGCATGATCCAGCAGGAACAGGACATCCGCATGCGCACCCGCGCCGCCGAGCAGGAACACCGCAAATCCCTCACTCCGCCAGCCCCATGAATACCGTGAACCTTTCCACCCTGATTCTGGCGCTTTCCCTGCCCTGCGCCGCCGTTCCGGAGCCCGCTCCGGAATATTCCGCCAAGCACAAGGAAACGGCCTCCAAGCTGGCCGGCCAGCAGGATGAACTCCAGGCGGACACCTCCGACCTCATCCTGGGAGAAACCAATGAGAATGTGGTGGAACTGCTGAAAAAGTGCCGCCATGCCATGAATGACGCCGTGGACCTGCTGGAGGTTTACAATACGGGCGGCCAGACGCTGGCCGCCCAGTCGGACGTGATTGAGCTGATCTACCAGGCAGCCAAGGCCAAGATGACCGGAGCCGGCGGACAGCCCAAGCCCGGAGGACAGGCCCTGATGGACATGCTGCGCCAGCTGTTGGGCATGGACAACGATTCCCAGTCCGCGGAACGGCAGGACGGGGAGGGAGAAGGCGAAGGAGAAGGACAGAACGGCTCCCAGAGGGGCAAGGGAAACAATCCCGGACACGGCGCGGACGGAAAATCCAATATGGCCTCCACCCAGGAGAAGGGCGTTTCCAATCCGGACATGGCTACAGAAACACGCTCCGTCCCCAAATCCACCGGCATGTCCGCGGACGACATGCCTTCCGAATTCCGCAAGGCGCTGGACGCCTACAACAAAACCCTTCAGAAGTAAACATGCACGCCCGCCGGACGGCTCCCGTCCGCGAATGAATAATAGCTCCCTTCCTCCCCATGAAAAAGGCCCCCATCCTCCTTACCGTTCTTCTCTCCTGCTGCATGGCGGCCGCGCCGCAGAACGCTGCAGCCCAATCCACCCTGAGAAACGTCTTCCCCCGTGCCGCCCCAGGTGGAGCTGATGTACGTGAAGGGGCTCCGTTACCTCCAGAACGCCCAGAAGACGGACGGAACCTATGATGGCACCTACGGGCAGGAGCCCGGCATCATCGGCTTCTGCCTCATGTCCGTGCTGGCCCACGGGGACGACCCGAACACGGGTCCGTACGCCACCATGGTGCGCCGCTGCGTGAATTACATCCTTTCCAAGCAGAACAGGGGGTCCGGCTACATCGGGGATTCCATGTACAACCACGGCTTCGCCACCCTGGCGCTGGCGGAGGCCTACGGCATGGTGAGGGACGACCGCATAGGCCCCGCCCTCCGGAAGGCCGTGGCCCTGACGCTGACCGCCCAGAAGAAGAACAAGACGGGAGGCTGGCGCTATTCCCCGGAGTCCACAGATGCGGACAGCACGGTGACCGGCTGCCAGATCGTCTCCCTGTTCGCGGCGCGCAACGCGGGCATTCCCGTGCCGGACGAGGCCTTTGAACGCGGCCTCAAGTACATGGCCTCCTGCCGTGACAAGAAAGGCGCCTACGGCTATACCGGCCCGGCGGGCCCCCGCGTCACCCTCACGGCCATCGGCTCCCTGACGCTGTCCCTGGCGCGCCTCAAAACGGACCCGTCCTTCAAGGATTCCCTGGCCTACCTGAAAAAGAACCTGAATTACCGGGATTCCTCCTACCCGTTCTATTTTGAGTATTACATGTCCCAGGCCCTGTTCCATGCGGACCAGGAGGTGTGGAAGGAATGGAATTACAAGAACATGCGCTACCTGGGCGCCTCCCAGGCTCCCAACGGCTCCTGGCTCTCAGACAATTCCGCAGCGTATTCCACCTCAGCGGCATTGCTTTCCCTGGCGCTCAATTACAGATTTCTACCCATCTATGAACAATAGAATCCGCCTTTCCCTCCTGCTGGCTCCGGCCTGTCTGCTGACCGCCTGGGCCAATTCCGTCGTGGACGTGGTCACGGACAGCAATTACCGCCTCCGCGGGGAAATCGTCTCCTACGGCAAACAGGGCATCGTCATCAAGCACCCGGCCATGCGCCAGAATGCGGTCATCCTCCCGTCGGAAATCCGCGCGCTTTATTTCACAGGCACCTCCTCCCCGGACCTGCGCGCCAGGGACAAGATTTTCATGGCTACCGGGCACCGGGACATCATCCCGTGCAACATCATTTCCATCACGCAGGACAAGGTGCAGTACCGGGACATGCTGGGCAACGAGCGTTCCATCCCCCGCGACCAGGTGGCCGGCTTCCGGCTGAATACGCTCCAGGAAAAGGGCTTCTGGCAGGAACCCCTGATTTTCGACAACAGCTGGGTTTATTCCGGCAACCGGGAGGACGATTACCGCACCCAGTCCGGAAGAAAACTGATGAACGCCCTGAAACCGAAAATCCAGGGGGACAAGTACCAGTACCGGCTGGGCAACAGCGATTACCCCACCTGGATTCCCCTGTACAAGAACATCGGCCTGGACCCCTCCTCCTTTACCTTCCGCACCACCATGACGATGGAGGGCAACAACGACCGCGCCGGCATTGTCTTCTGCTTCGGAGGGAATGAGAACATTCCCTTCCGGTCCAATTCCGGCAGCAGCCTGAACAGGCTCATGCTCAGCATCGCCCCCGGAAAATGCACCCTTCTCCGGGAACAGAAGTCCGGCATTATCGTGCTGGGGGAGGTGGACATCCCCACCCCTACCCTGACGGAAGGCGTGGACATCAGGCTGACGGCCTCCCGCCAGGGAGAGAACGAGCAGGTTTACGAGCTGCTGGTGGGAGACCTGCCGCCCAAGTTGATGACGGACCCCAGCCCCCCGGAACAGCCGTTGCAGGGGGACGCCTTCGGCCTCCAGATGGAAGGGCACGTCTCCCTGGCCATCAGCAGGCTGGCCCTTTCCTCCATCACCCTGAGCGCCAAGTCCGTGACCAAGAACGGAAACGCCGCAACGGATCTTGTCCTGACGAAGGAGGAGGACGCCATTCCCGGTTCCATCAGCGGCTACAACAGCAGGAACAAGACGCTGACGCTTTCCACGGACAAGGAATATCCGGGCATTCCCCGGGAACTTTCCATCCCCGCCAAGTACCTGGATACCGTCTTTTTCGCGGAACAGGACAAGAAGAACGATTCCCGCTCTGCGGCATGCCACAGCATTCTGATGAAGGACGGCTCCCGCCTGCACGGCAACATCCTGAGCATGGATTCCCTGAGAATCGTCCTGCGGCATCCGCAGCTCGGGCAGATTTCCCTGCCCCTGAAAAACATCACCCGCGTGGAGTTCCTGAATTCCGCACAGCCATCCCGCTCCACTCCCTGATATATCCGCCATGAAACAAGCAACAACGCTTTTCCTGGGCGCCTGCGTCCTGCTGGCCGCCGCCCATCTGCCCGCCGCACGGGCGGAAGGGGTCATTACGCTTAAATCCGGAGAAAAACTGCCGGGCAGCCTGGACACGCTGGACAGCCCGTACCTGAAAGTCCGCTCCAGCATTCTTTCCAGGCCCGTGGACGTCAGCCTGGAGGAGCTTGACGAGCTGGTTTCTTCCCGTCCGCTGGAGATACCGGAGCAGTTTTCCGTCATCAGGCTCTCCAACGGGGACGAGTTTTACGGCACCCTGAAGGCGCTGGATACGGAGAGCCTTCAACTGCAAACCTCCTGGGGCGGCCTGCTTCCCGTGGACCGGAAGTACGTGCGGCACATCGGGTTCGACTCCCAGAAAGCCTACCTGCGCAACGCGACGGAATCCCTCCAGGGCTGGAAGTCCTCCGCCAACAGCATGCTCCCGGAATGCCGCAACGGGTACTGGATCATGCGCGGCTCCAACAATACGGAGCTGCAAACCTCCTTTCCCATGCCGTCCCGCCTCCATGTGCAGTTCTCCCTTTACCATACCAATACGTTCCGGATCAATCTCTCCCTCTGGCAGGACTCCTATTCCAGAAGCAGCATTGACCTGGGCCTCTCCCTGGAAAAGGCGGAGCTCTCCAAGAACAGTTCCGGCCAGTACCGGACGCTGGGCAGGGTCAAAAGGAACACGGAGCGGAACTGGTATGCCGACAAGAGCGTCAAGCGTTCCGACGTTCATTTTTACGCCGACCCGGAAAAAGGCAATTACTACCTGTACGTCAACGGAGAACAGGTTGGCCGGTGGGAAGAGGTCAAGGACATGGACAATATCTTTGAGAATGAAAGCGGGGACGATGAGGAAGAAGACAGGGAGGCCTCCAAAAAGCATGAATTCAAACCGGGCAATACCCTTGCCTTAAGCGGTTACGACGGCTTGAACATGGCCGTGTTCAACCTGAACGTGTTTGACTGGAACGGCGCCCTCCCCCACCTGGCGGAGGAACAGGACATCATTTCCAGGTACGACACGGACGCCCCCAGGGACAAGGCCCTGCTGGTGAACGGAGACGTGCTCCGGGGAGCCATTTCCCTCCAGGAAAACGGCTCCATCCGCATCAAGTCGGACCACTATGACGTGACCATCCCCACCGCCAAGGTGCGCGCCCTGGACCAGAAAAGCCAGGAGGAGAAGAAACTGCCGGAGGACGGCGCGGACACCCGCGTTTTCCTGACGGACCAGAGCATCCTTTCCCTGAACCTGGAGACCCTCAGGGACGGCTTCATGGAAGGGCGTTCCGCGGCGCTGGGAAAAGTCAGAATCCCGCTGAAATCCATCCGGAAAGTCCAGTTCAACCTGCAAAGCCCGGAACTCCAGAAGCAGAGGGAGACGCCGTTCCGGAGCAGGTAAAGGCGCACCGCACGCGTTTTAGCCAATCCGGTTTCCGGGAGCGTTTAAGAGCGCATGCGTCAATGCTCCTCCATTTCCTCCGCCCGCCGCACAGCGCTTTTCACCGCCTGAATCCAGGCATTGCGGAATCCGCATTCGTCCAGCGCATTCAGGGCGGCAATCGTGGTGCCTCCGGGGGAAGTCACCTCATCCCGGAGCGCCATGGGATGCTTCCCGGTCTGTTCCAGCATGAGGGCGGAGCCCCGCATGGTTTCCACGGCCATTTCCAGGGCGGTTTTCCTGGGCAGTCCCATGGCTACGCCGGCGTCTGAAAGAGCGTCCAGCACCGTAAACATGTAGGCGGGCCCGCTGCCGGAAATGGCGGAAACGGCGTTCATCCTGGCTTCCTCCACCTTGTAGACGGAGCCGCAACCGGAGAGCAGCCGCCGGGCCGCCTCCTCATCTTCATCCGTCACGGCGGCTCCCGTGCTGTAGGCGATGACCCCGGCCAGCACCATGCACGGGGTATTGGGCATGGCGCGCACGATGCGCGTTCCGTCGCTGGCGCAGGCTTCCATGTCATCCAAGGAAACGGCGGCAGCGATGGAGATCAACAGCGGCAGCTCCTCGCCCCGTTCGGAAAGGGAGGAAATGAGAGAAAGAACGCCGTGCGGCTTAACGGCCAGAATCAGGGCCTCCACGGCGTCCGCCGCATCCGCCTCCGTGGCCGCTTCATGCACGCCGGGGTATTCCTGCTGGAGGGCCTGCACGTTTTCATGGTGGTGGTCGTACACCCAGACTTCTTCCGGAGACACCGCTCCGGCTTTCAGCATGCCGCGCAGGAGGGCGCCGCCCATTTTTCCAAGTCCGATGATTCCTGTTTTCATGGTTGATGATTTTTTTGCGGTCAAAAATATAAACGATTTATAGAAAATAAAGATACTGATTACAACCTGTGAAAGTGAAAGCGAATGACAAATTTTTGCATTTGCTCCCTCCAGCTTCCAGTGGAAAATAAACTATGCAGGCTCTTCGTTAAAATTGCAAATGGTTACGCCCCGCCTATCCCGCCTGATTCGCTTTGCAGAAGCAGCCTTCCACATGGTCGTTCACAAAGCCGGCCGCCTGGAAAAAAGCATAGCAGATCGTTGAACCGAAGAATTTGAAGCCTCTCTTTTTCATGTCTTTGCTCATGGCGTCAGATTCGGGAGATGTGGCGGGTATCTGGCTTAGGGTCTTGAAATTGTTAACAACAGGCTGGCGGCCGGGGAAGAATGACAGGGCATACTGGTAGAAACTGCCGAATTCTTTCTGAACAGCCATAAACAGTTTCGCGTTATTGACTGTGCTATTGATTTTCAAACGGTTTTTGACGATTCCATCAAATTGCATCAACCGGTCGATGTCTTCCGATGCCATTTGCGCTACTTTCTCCACATCAAAGCCATGGAAGGCTTCCCGGTATCCTTCGCGTTTCCGGAGGATAGTAATCCAGGCCAAGCCTGCCTGGGCGCTTTCAAGCACCAGAAATTCAAACAGGGTTTTATCGTCGGTAACGGGTTTGCCCCATTCTTCGTCATGGTATTTTATATATAGTTCGTCTGTTCCGGCCCAACCGCAACGTGCATTGATGATGTCTTCCATACTTTTCCAGGTTAAAATTCCTTTTTCCTGAACAGCCATGCGGCCAGCGTCATGTGAAAGACGAAGTACCCCAGCGTAATCAGGGCCAGACTGCCGAACAGGGAAAGGGGAATGGTCTGCCCGTTCAGGGCGGAATCCGTCACGGAATAAATCTGGAAATTCGGAAAGATGAGGGCAAACAGCCTGCTGCCCGCCATCTCCCACCAGGAGAGGCCCCCCGTGCCGGAGCCCACCCACAGGGAGAGCGCCTGCGTCTGGAACAGCCCCGCCAGATATACCATGAACGTCAGCAGCGCGCTGATGATGGTTCCGTTCGTCATGCAGGACATCAGCAGCGTGAGGGAGGAGAGGACCACGAATTCGCACATCATCACGCCCAGCCCCGTCTGCACGTTCCAGGTAGCGCCCTGGAGGCGGATTCTGTCCAGGTACGGCTGCATTTCCTCCACCGTATAGCGGCCTTTCAGGGAGGCGATCTGCTCCGCCACCACCGTATCCGTCCGCAGCCACAGCACCAGCGTCATCACGGCGTCCATCAGCAGCACGGCGATCAGGGTGAGGGCCAGCACCCCCAGCACCTTCCCCATCAGGTAGTCGATGCGCGGAACCGGCTTGCACAGGATGGTGTACAGGATGCGGTCCTCCGCATCCTTGGGGATAATCAGGGCCGTGGCCGCCACGCAGAAAAAGAGGCCGAACACCCGCATGGCGCCGTAAGCGGAGTTTTTCAGCAGAACGAGTTCATTGATTCCCCCGGTTTCCGGCCCCAGCACCGCGCTCAGGCGGAAGGAGCTCAGGGCCAGCAGAGCCACGGCAAAGAGGCCCAGAAAGAGAAACACCTTCATCCGCACAAGCTGCGTGAAGGTGGTACCGGCGATTACGGCCATGCGCCTGGGCGAAGGTATATAACCGGAGGTAATCCATGCCATGCGGACCATCTTGCCGTATTCCGGAACAAATAAAAGAGCTTTTTATTTCATGTGCTGAACTCCTTCCGCCTTGAAGAAGCTTCCCTCCCGTGTTCTCATGGAGCGCGTATGAGTCTACGATCCCAGTTGGAAGAACTGCTTCCGGAACTTTTGCCTTCCGACCCGGCCCAGGCCATCAAGGGGACCGAACTCATCCGCCTGGTGCGCCTGAGGCTCGGGGAGGAGTATTCAGACGCCTCCCTGCGCTACCATTTTTCCTTCATGGCTTCCGAACCGGACTCGGAAATCGCCAAGGTGGAGCGCGGCCAGGGCTATTACAGGCGCATCCGACGGCAAGCCGGCGCCCAGGGGGCTGCTGCCCCTGTTCCTGGGGGAAAACGAAACGGACGCGCTGAACTGCCGCGCCAAGGCGCTGGCCCTGGCCGTGCGCCAGTATGATACCACGGGCCGCGGCGTTTTCGTGTTCAGCACCAGTGAAACGGGAACCTCATGGGTGAAGCCGGACCTGGCCGTCGTGGAATGGCCGGATGGGGAATGGGAGGGGAACGCGCTGGTCTTCGACCAAAGCGCGCTCCAGCGCCGCCGCATGATCGGAGCGCCCATGATGGGCATCCGCAGCGTCTGCGTGGCCCGCATGCCCGGAGGTGAAGACGGCAGGAGGGAGTTTTTCAGAACCTTGGCCACGTCCCGCTGGGCGCAGTGCGGGGAGCTGGTCATCGTGGGGGAACTTCCGGATGATTCCGAATGCGCCGCCCTGCGGGGGCTGGCCGCCGAATTCGGCGTAGGCGTCGTCTGCCTGGAAATTGCAGACGAACGCCTGGGCGAACTGCCGGGGGCGGAGGAGATTTTCAAGGCAGGTGACGAGGAATGCGCCGCCCTGCTGGCGGAGCTGACGCCCGTTCGCCTGGCTTCCGGCCGCCTGAAGGCGCTGGAGGCCGATACCGGGGAAACCCTGGGCGGGGAATTCGGAGCCCTGTTCGACTGGCTGGCCGCCTGCCTGGAGCGCGGCAGCGTGGAGGAATACGAATTCCGGGTTTCCTGCTATTGAACACGGCAGAGAGATTCTTGACAGAACTTGCGTATTGAATTAAAGATTTTCCCGGCCCCAACCCGCCCTCCTCCCTGACATGGAACAAGAAACCCTGGTTTACCCGCTTGCGAACAATACCGTTCTGCAAGACAAGTATACGATATTGAACGTACTGAACGCCGGAGGCTTCGGCATCACGTACCTGGCGCTGGACAATCCCAATTCACGGTACGTCGTCATCAAGGAATGCATGCCGGACGCCTACGCCTTCCGGGACATGGAAACCGGCTTCGTCCACCCGCGGGACGAACAGACCGCCGTCAACTTCGCCCAGAGCATTTCCAACTCCCGGCAGGAGGCTTCCGTCCTGGCCCAGCTCAACCACCCCGGCATCGTGCAGGTGTTCGACATGTTTGACGCCAACGGCACCTGCTATTACGTCATGGAAAACATCCAGGGGCAGACCCTGTTTGACCTGATGACCACCATGCACGCCACCGGACAGAGCATGGAGCCGGCACGGGCTACGGACCTTCTGTTCCGCCTGCTGGATATTCTGCACTATCTTCACGCCATGGGGGTTTACCATTGCGACATCAAGCCGGGAAACATCTTCATCCAGCCGGACGGCACGCCCAAGCTGATCGACTTCGGCGCCGTGCGCACCAAGACCCTCCAGCACCAGGGCCTCGTCCAGATCACTCCCGGTTACACGCCGCCGGAATTCTACCCCGGACGCCGGAGCGAAATCGGCCCCTGGTGCGACATGTACGAACTGGGCGCCACGTTCTATGAACTGCTCACGGGCCAGGTTCCCCACCCGGCGGACCAGCGTTCCGTGGTGGACCGCAACCCGAAGGTGACCAGTTACGCGGCCCTTCGGAAAACCTATCCCATGAACTTCCTTTCCGGAATTGACAAGGCCCTGTCCCCGGATGAACGCAACCGCTTCCATTCCGCCAAAGCATGGAACGATTACATCAACGCCATGGCGGCCGCAGGAACCCTGCAAGCCGGAGGAGTGGCGCGGAAAGCCCTGCCCAAGGCCAGAAAGAAATCTTCCGCAGGCACCGCCTTCGTCATCATCCTGCTCATCGCGGCGGCTGCCGTCTGGGTATGCTGGAAGCAGGGCCTGATTCAATTTTAAGTCTTATTCAACCTAAACAACAAAAAGACTTCTTATCTTTGATATCAATCCTAAAAATATCAATAGTATGCTTGTTGGAGATAATGTTAACGTAAGCAAAGTTCACGGCATAGAACCGGACGATATGCAACGCATAAGAGATTTTTTACAAGGAGCAATTTACTGCTGGTGTAAAAATCGAAAGGGAGAATGGTTTACCGCAAGAGATTTTCTAGGAGGAGATAATTTCTATTGGGAACATTATCCGCTTGGTGTATTGTATTTCCGTTATATAAAGGCTGGACATTCTGAAACTTATGCCTTTGAACAAGCCGCTAAAGACGCTGGACGTATATTGAAAAATGTATTGGCAGATGATGATCGAACATTCGAAACCGAAGAAGGGTATACGCGTCGCTATCGCTGGCAAGAAAAATAACAAAGGAGGCATTTAACGTCCCTTGTCGAGATTGATCGCCACTCGGAAAGTCTCTGCATGCATCTCACCGCGCTTGATTTTGGCGAACCCAGCTACTAAATCGTCCTCCATCACCACATTAGTGGTACGCATCGTTCGCACAATGGAAGAGAGACAGGATACCAATCTGTTTAATAGAACGGTGTGCAGTAGTCCAAAGACAGATTTTCTCTATAAAGGATTCCGTAAAAATCCTCGCGCTAACGCTTCTCTTCATCAAAAAGAAAAACTTCTGCATAAACAAGGCCGGATTCATGAATCCGGCCTTGTTTATTAACTCGGTACTACCGAATTTTCTACAGGCTTTCCCCGAAGTCCTGGCGGTACTTGGCCGCCAGTTTTTCAGGCCAGTCGCTCTTGGCGCGGAGCTTGCCCATGAAGAAACGCAGGACGGGCGGTTCCTCCACGAATTCCAGGCCCCCGATCAGGTCGCGGTTGTCGTAGAGCCACTTCATGCGGTCCGCCACGTATTTGACCTGGGACAGCGTGAAGACGCGGCGCGGGAAGGCCAGGCGGAGCAGTTCCACATCCGCCAGAATGTCGTTGCCGTTTTCATCGCGGACGCTGGAGAGCGTGCCGCGTTCCATCCCGCGCACGCCGGAGGCGATGAAGAAGGCGGCAGCGAGAGCCCCGGCGGGATAGTCCTCCTGCGGAATATGGGGCAGGAAGCGCCCGGCGTCAATATGGGCGCCCAGGCCGCCCGCGGGGGTCACGCAGGGAATGCCCATGTCCACCATCTGGCCGATGAAGTATTCAATGAAGGAGGGGCTCTGGGAAATCACGGTCAGGTCCGTGGTTTCATACAGGCCCACGGCCATGGCTTCAATTTCACGCACGGAGATGCCGCCGTAGGTCAGGAAGCCTTCAAACAGGGGAACCAGATGCTCCATTTTCTTGGCGATGGAGCGGTCGTTCGTGCAGATGCCGCCGCCGCGGGAGGAGGATACCTTGCGGGCGGAGAAGTACACCAGGTCCGCCAGGCCGCACATGGTTTTCAGGATGTCAGCGCAGGAGGAGTCCTTGAACTCGTCTTCCCGCATCTTGATGAAGTAGGCGTTTTCCCCGATCAGGGAGGCGTCCAGCACCAGCATGATGCCGAATTCGTCACAAATGCCGCGGATTTCCCGCATGTTGGCAATGGAGAAAGGCTGGCCGCCGATTAAATTGGTAGAGGCTTCCATGCGCACGAAGGGAATTTTGTCCGCCCCGTGCCGGGCGATGCAGCCGCGCAGCTTGGCGGGGTCCAGGTTGCCCTTGAAGGGGTTGGTGCTGACCGGGTTGACGGCGTCATCCGCCACCAGCTCCTCAATCTTGCCGCCGTTCAGGTCAATGTGGGCGTGCGTGGTGGTGAAATGGTAGTTCATGGGAACCACGTCGCCGGGCTTCACGAAGGTGCGGGCGATGATGTTTTCACAGGCGCGGCCCTGGTGGGCGGGAAGCAGGTATTCCTTGCCGAAGACGTCCCATACGGCCTGCTTCAGGCGGTCAAAGCTCTGGGAACCGGCATAGGCGTCGTCCGCACGGAACATGGCGGCGATCTGGTTGTCGCTCATGGCGTTGACGCCGGAATCCGTCAGCATGTCCAGGTAAACGTCGTTCGTGCTGAGCTGGAAGGTATTGAACCCGGCTTCCCGAGCGGCTTCCAGACGGCGTTCCACGGGGACAAGATGCAGCTTCTGCACCACGCGGACCTTATGCAGTTCCAGGGGAATTTGTTCCCCATTGTAAAATTTGACAACGTTGGATGGTTCTGAATTCATAAAATAAAAGGTGAGTAAAAGTGTAGCAGAATGAATCCTTTCCGCAACATAAAAGGACACCGCGCTTCTTTTTGCCCCCTTCCGGAAAGGCAGGAATGACGCTGGCAGGAAAAATGTGGAACTTACGGGAGGAAGCCCTTAGCGTGGACTCCTATGAAAGAACACTGGAAATTGATTCAACAGCATCTGGGACTGGATGCGGACGGCATCCCCGGTCTACGGACGGCGCAGGCCCTGATGGAAAAACTGGATATCCGCCAACCGGAACATTCCTGGCCCAGCCAGGAGGAAGTGCGTTCCGGGAAGTCCGTCTTCGGCCGCGCGGGGGATGAAAGCAACATGACCAGCATCAGGCTGCCCTACATCATGCGGCTGGCGTGGGACAGAGACACGACCGTTTCCACCATGCGCTGCCACAAGCTGGTGGCGGAGCCTCTCCTCCGCATCTTCCAGGCCACCCTGGACCATTACGGCATGGAGAAGATCCGGGAACTGGGGCTGGACCTGTACGGAGGCTGCTTCAACAACCGCTCCATCATCGGCGGAAAGGCCACGTCCATGCATGCCTGGGGCATCGCCGTGGACATGGACCCGGACAGGAACGGCCTGAACATCCCTGCACCGAAAGCGGTACTGTCCGGACCGGAGTACGCGGCCTTCTGGCAGTTTGTGGAGGCGGAGGGGGCCGTATCCCTGGGACGCGCGCGCGATTACGACTGGATGCACTTCCAGTTCGCTACTCTTTGACGGGAGCGGACGGGTCCGTGCGCCAGCCCTCCTCCCAGCGGCGGCGGAGGGCTGCCCAGTCCGTTCCGTCCCCGCCATGCCCCAGGAAGGAGCGCTTTTTCAGCTCCCGGAAGTTTTCCCCGGGAAGGTGGAGAAGCTCCCCGCGATCATAGGCGTCCTGGTCGCACATGCCGTTGAAGAGGGGCGTCCACTGCCAGCGGCGCACGCCCAGATAGTTCTTGAACGTATCCACCAGCTCCGTCGTGCAGTTGGCGGTGACGGTATTATAATAGCGCGGATGTTCATGGAGGCTGTTGATTTTTTCCGCAAAGCCCAGAAAGGCTTTTTTCAGGTTTTCCCTGCCGATGTTGATGCGGTACAGGTACATGTCCTCCTTCCGGTAGCTGGTGCGCAGGCCAAACAGGTCTTCCTCGTCCGCCAGTATGTAAATCACGTTGAATTGCTTGTAGAGGCCCGGAATGGTCCCCTGCTCTACCCCTTCCGGCAGGCGCGTTTCCACGGAGAGGGCCAGATGCTTCCCGTCCTCAAAGCCGAAGGAGAGCATGGTATGGGCCACAAATTCCATGCCGTCCCAGTGGCTCACGGCGAAGTCCAGCGTGGCCAGCTTGTCCAGGTCAAAGCGGCGCGTCACGTAGCGCGCGTCAAAGTCCCGCTCCGTCCGGTAGACGAAGCTGCGCACGTCTTTCACCACGATTTCATTCCCGTTGATTTCCACGGCGGGCAGGCGGCTCCAGGACGGCTGCCATTCCTTGCCGTTCGTCGCAGGAATGCACAGGTAGTACGCCAGCAGCAGGGCCGGCACGCCCCAGGAGGCGAGCCAGAATACGGGCCGTTTTCTGCGGAAGATGAAGGCGCACGCCATGGCCGCCAGGTAAAGCCACACCAAGGCGGCACCTCCCCATACATTGTAAAAGACCACGCCCGCCGCCCAGACGGAGAGGCCGAACCACGCCGCCATCATCAGGACGCGGGCGGCAGTTATGCCCGCGTGGTGCAGGGAAGTCAGGTGCATGGGAGATGGAAAAAGAGGCCGCGCGCTCCGGTTCATGAAACGCGCGGCCCGTTGACGGGGATTATCTGAAGGAAAGGCCCTTTACCTTGTCCGTCAGGGCTTTCAGCACGCGCTGGTGCGCGGCGTCCACTTCCGCGGCCGTGAGGGTCTTGGCCGGGTCCCTGTACAGGAAGGTGTAGGCGATGGATTTGCGGTCCGCCGGAAGCTTTTCACCGGAGGGGTCCGTGAATACGTCAAAGCAGGAGTAGCTGACGAGCAGTTTTTCCCGGGCGGCTTCAATGGCCTTCACGATGTCCGCGTTGGGCGTGGAAAGGGGCAGTTCCATGGCCGCATCACGGGAGGAGCCGGGGAACTGGGGCAGTTCCGCGGCCTTCACGGGCGCGGTGAGGATTTCCTGCATCTTGCGGAGGTCCAGTTCCGCCACGTAAACTGGCTGGTCTAGGCCCCGCTCCCGGCAGCGAGCCAGGGACAGTCGGGGGGAGGAGACGCCCGCCCCCCCCCCCTGGCCGCGTC
>OGQK01001196.1_pt1 | contig 14191 bp, 13 predicted proteins | sample 1553221 | NCBI WGS metagenome assembly OGQK01 (sample SAMEA2579996, study PRJEB22360) | human gut metagenome | biome: human gut; feature: human-associated habitat; material: faeces | place: Denmark | collected 2008/2010 | reverse complement strand
CTTGCATGTGTTAAGCACGCCGCCAGCGTTCATCCTGAGCCAGGATCAAACTCTCATATAAAAGTTTTTATCCTTCCAGAATCCTCTGGCTGAATATCCGTTCCCCTTCTACTCTTAGCAAAAGGTTCCCATTTACTGTTTAGGTGCATCTTTCGATGCTGTTCTTTGAATTATTCTCTCTGAATCTTTCAAGGTTATTTCACTGTTCAGTTATCAAGGTTCTCTGTCCTGCTGTCTTACGCGACAACTTCTATATCTTATCACAGCTCCGCGGCTTTGTCAACAGGTTTTTTCATTTTTTTATTTCTTTCGCACCGCACCATTGCGCGGTGGACTTTTATAATAGCACCAAACTTTATGCCTGTCAACTCTTTTTTTCACTTTTTTTATTTATATCGACAAGGCTATCCACATTGCCGGATATATTGCAGTAGCAGAACTGTTTCAACAGTTCTGCTACTGGTGCGTTATGGTGAAAGTAAGTTTTTATCTTTTCACCGGTTTTTATACCTGCTCGCCTACAATTTTATAGTAGGTTTTGGATGTCTTTAAAAATACCAACAGATAGATCAGTGCAAATACAAGAATCGTTCCTGCCATACAACCGGCAAAAAGTGCCGTGTTGCTCAAGCCAAACAGGGACAGTAATCTTTTTATCATCGGGAATGCCATTCCCACATGGATTGCTGCCATGAGGATCGGTAAGAAGAACACCGTCCTTACCTGGGAGCGGATGGTTGCCTTGACTTCGTCATTGCTCATTCCTACTTTTTCCATAATGGAGAATCTTTCTTTGTCATCGTAGCCTTCTGATATCTGTTTGTAGAAGATGATCAATACGGTGATCATTAAAAACAGGATTCCAAGGAACAGTCCTAAGAAGAGGAAACCTCCATATATCTGATAAAATTCATCCAGACTTGACTGGCGGCTGTCGATCAATATCCTTGCTTTTGCCTGTTCCGGTCCCAGTGCGGTCTTGATGTTTTCAAAACATTCTTTTTTCTGCTCGCTGTCTCCATCTATATCCAGTCGGACTTGTCTTGAGATGGAGCTGGAATTTTCCTGATAGATGTCTTTTTGTAACTGCCACAGGCGTTCCATGTCCTGCACATCATTTACAATAACATAGTAATACTCATCCATTATATCTGCTATGGTCTCGAAATCTTCTGTGTTTTGAAACTGTTTGATCTTTTTTACATGGTAACTTCTGTTTTCTAATACGAGTGTGTCCATGTCTGTCTTCTTGATCGTGAACAGAGCAACTTCGTTTTCTGCCAGTTCCGGTATTTCTTCGTTATACTTTTTTTTACAATCTTCTCTGGTCAATACCACAAATCCGCTGACGCGGTCGCCGGCTGTTTTTACTTTTTCTTTATCTAAAGAATACTGTCCCTGGTCTTTGATCGCCGCAAAATATAATTCAAGATAGTCTTCCTCATGTCGGATCTTTCTTCCACTCTCTTTGACACTTTTTTCCACGATCGGTGCGATACTATCTTCTGACGGTGCTCCTGTATCATAATAGGCACTGATATTGATCTCATTTGGATATCGTTCTTTCATGATATCCTCAACACCTACATAGAGACTGACTGTTGTCGATACGGCTACCAATACCATGGTGGATAAGATGCAGATGTTTGCAAGTCCCACTGCATTCTGTTTCATCCGGTAGATCATTCCCGATACGGATGTAAAATGCTTGGTCTGATAATAGTATCCTTTGTTGCGGCGTAAAATTTTTAACAAAGCGATGCTTCCTGCCGTAAACAGCAGATAGGTTCCGATAATTACAAGGATGACTGCTACAAAAAACAAGGTCAGTGCTTTGATCGGATTCTTAGTTGTAATTGCTATGAAATATCCCGTGCCAAGGCAGAGAACTCCAAGCACTGCCATGATTGCTTTGGTCTTTGGCTCCCGCTCACCTTTATTTCCTGACTGTAAAAGCTCTATCGGATTGGCAAGCTGCACCTGAAACAGATCATAAATGTACGTTAACAGATAGACGATCGCAAACAGAATGGCTGTTATCATAACACCTTTTTTTGAAAAGGAAAATGTGATGCCTCCGTTAAATCCTATCATGCGGTAGAGGAGCATACACGCTAACTTATGAAATAATACGCCTGTTACCAGTCCTCCGCCAATTGCTATTATTGCTGTAAAAAATGCTTCTTTTGATAAAATTTTTGCAATATGTCTTTTTTCCATTCCCAGAATGTTATAGATCCCGAGTTCTTTTTTCCTGCGTTTTATGATGAAACTGTTTGTATAAAACAGGAAGATGACTGCAAAGATTCCGATCACACCGATTCCCAGACGGAGGATCAGTCCCAAATCCTTTGCTCCCGGCATGCTCTGTATCCCCGGATTGCTTTCTAATGCGCACATGATGTAAAACATGGCTACGGTTATGATCCCGGTCAGCAGATATGGGAAATAAAACTGCCTGTTATTTTTGATATTGGTGATCGCAAGTTTTGTATACATTCCTTTATTCATTTTGTTCACCGCCCGTCGTTAACATTGTCAGTGTATCTGAAATTTTTGCATAAAGTTCTTCGTTGTTCATGTTTCCACGGTATAACTGATGGAACACTTCGCCGTCTTTGATAAACAGGACTCTTTTTGCATGGCTGGCTGCTTTGGTACTATGTGTTACCATCAAAATGGTCTGTCCCTCCTGATTGACCGCATTGAATAACTGCAGCAATTCGTCGGCTGCTTTTGAGTCAAGCGCTCCGGTCGGTTCATCTGCAAGAACTAACTGTGGTCGGCTGATCAAGGCTCTTGCCACGGCGGTTCTCTGTTTTTGTCCTCCCGAAACTTCATACGGATATTTTTCTAAGAGTTCTTCAATCCCTAACCGTTTTGTGATCGGATGCAGTCTTTTTTCCATTTCCGGATACTGGACACCGGATAAGACCAGCGGCAGCAGGATGTTATCTTTTAAGGAGAAGTTATCTAATAAGTTAAAGTCCTGAAAGACAAATCCTAAATTTTCTCTTCGAAATGCAGAGATTTCTTTTTCGTTGATCTCTACGATGTTCTTTCCATTTAACAGGACTTCTCCACCGGTCGGTTTATCCAGTGCTGCTAAGATGTTTAATAAGGTTGTTTTTCCGGAACCGGATTCTCCCATGATCGCTACATACTCACCTTCCTCTACGGAAAAACTTAAGTTGCTTAATGCCTGTACCTGATTTCCTGAAAAACGTGTGGTGTATATTTTTTTTAAGTGATTGACCTCTAATATTGACATATTCTCTTTTTCCTCCTGATTTTCTTCGCGCGCTCTTTTATGTTCCCAGTATAACAAGAAGGGAAAATGTCTGCCATTCATCCGGCTTACATTTTCCCTTTGTTTCTTACATTCCTGTAAGATTACTCATGAATGCGTTCTTTTGTGATCAATCCGATCTTCACCCGCGTTCCTTTTCCCATTTCCGATTCTATTTCTATACTGTGGGACATTTGCTCTAATACTCTGCGGCAAAGATACAGTCCGATCCCGGTTGAGCGTTTATCGCTATGCCCGTTATAGCCGGTGTAGCCCCGCTCGCAGACTCTCGGTAAGTCTTCTGCCCGTATCCCGATCCCGGTATCTTCTATTATAAGTGTGTCTTCATTTTCCATATAAATAGAAACGGTGCCTTTCGGTGTGTATTTTACGGCATTAGAAAGTATCTGTTCGATCACGAACTCTAACCACTTTTCATCCGTCAGCACTTCAATATTTAACGGCTGGTAATCTAAGCGGATTTTTTTACGGATAAACAGTTTGGCATATTTTCGGACTGCCTCCCGCACAATCTCATCTAATGAATTCTTTTGAATGACAAAATCGGTGGTGTCTGAATCCAGCCTGCTGTAATGCAATGCCATCTCTACATACTGTTCTATATGAAACAGTTCCTCCGCACATTCCCTGCTCTTTGGCGTGTCCTCTGACTGCAACAGCAGACGCATTGCTGCAATGGGTGTCTTAATCTGATGCACCCACATGGTGTAATACTCTGCCATATCTTTTCTCCCGGATTCTAAGTCATTGACTGCCTTTACTTTATCTTCATGCACAAGCTGTAACAGTTTCTGATAATCTTCTTCTATCTGATCCTTCGGCATATCCAATGCATTCACGGAAATTTTTACGATTTCCTGCATTTTTTGCAGATTCCGATGTCTTCTATAATAGAGGTAAAAATCCACCCCTCCGATCACCAGTAAAAAAAAGATGCAGAGAATTGTTCCATATATCCACTCTGATATATGAACGCCATTCAGTTCTACGATCACGGACATGGAAAAAATCGTCAGCAATATGACCGCTATCCATCCTAAATTTCTTTTCAGATATGAACTCCAAAGTTTCATCCCAGACGATACCCTATTCCTTTCTTTGTAAGTATAAATTCTTCCAATCCCAAGGCTTCTAATTTTTTTCTCAACCGGTTCACATTGACGGAAAGTGTATTTTCATCTACATAGTTATCACTTTCCCATAGCTTTGTCATCAGCGTTTCCCTGGATACGACTTTTTCTTTATTTTCCATTAATATCTCTAAGATACGAAATTCGTTTTTCGTCAATTCTATCTTTTGCTCCTGATAGGTCAGCGTTGTCTCGTTCAGATTCAGGATCGCTCCTTTATGCTCTAACATACTGCCTGTTCCGGCAAAATCGTAGCTGCGGCGCAGCATTGCCTGGATCTTAACCGTGAGCACTTCGAGATCAAACGGTTTTGGTATAAAATCATCCGCTCCCATATTGACCGCCATGACGATGTTCATGTTATCTGCCGCTGAGGACAGAAAGATGACCGGTACTTTCGATATTTTTCGGATTTCACTGCACCAATGGTATCCGTTAAAAAATGGCAGGGTAATGTCCATAAGCACCAGTTGTGGGTCAAAACGGACAAATTCTGCTACTACATTGGAAAAATCTTCTACGCAGCATACGTCATAATTCCATGCCTGCAGATGTTCCCGTATGCTTCTTGCTATGATCTCATCATCTTCTACCATAAAGATTTTGTACATGATTCTTCCTCGCTATATATTTTAATTTGTTTTCACGTTGTTTTATTTTTATATGAATCTGTTTTTATGTCATATTGCTGCATCAGGCGTTTTGTTTCTTCCCGGACCTGCTCTACTACCGGCTCCGGCCCTACGATTTTCGCCCCCTCACCCAATGCCATGACCCATGACAGGAACTGGCGGCTGACCGCTACCCGGACGCTTGCAGTAAAATGCTTCCCGTCTACCGGTATCATGGATATTTCTTTTCCAAAGCGGTCTATGATGACTCCGGCTAATTCATTGACACATTGTATTTTTACCAACTGCTCTTCACCGCCATACATTCCGAACATTTTTCTGGAGTACACGGCTATGTCAAAGGATTGAAATACCTGTTTTCCTTCGCGTTTTTTTCCGTTCATTTCGATATGGAGCATTTTGTCTACACGGAAGTGTTTGATCTTTTCTTCTACGTCATCATAAGCGATCATATAATAATTTTCATCATCACAGGATAGCGCCCACGGACTGACTCTATAGCGTGCTCCGCCTTTGCGAAGCTCCATTTCTTTTTTGACATTCCATTGAAAATACCGGAACGTGATCTGGGAATTTTCGGCGATTGCCGTATGAATGGCATCTACATTATAATAGATGCTTTCGTTCATTGTTTTTACCCGCTGCGTCACATAGACCTGACGATGCAGCTTGGATGCCTCATACTTACTTGCTAATCCTTCTATTTTTTTGATCAGCTCATTTGTCTTTTTGGCTGTGATAAATCTTGCAGACTGCACAGAGTCTACCAGCAGTTTTAATTCCGCTAATTCAAACTGCCGGTTTACTACCTGATAACAGTAGGTTCTGCCTTCCTGTGTTCCGATAATTTCTAAGCCGTAGGTACGCAGGCATTCTATATCGTCATACAGACTCTTCCGCTCTGCCGTGATTCCATATGATTTTAAAGCGGATATGATCTCCGACATGGTAATACTGTGCGTTTCATCTGTCTTTTCCATTAAGATCTGCATCAAATAGATGAGTTTTAATTTCTGTTTTGACCGTTCTGCCATGACTTCCTCCCGCATGATCTGCTAATCCTTTCTTACAGAATATCACAAAATCATGCGTTCTGTCAGCTATTTAGAAGTCTTTCGGCATAATATACAGACTGCATGGCATCTTTTCCATAAAAATCTGCCCCTATCATGTCTGCATATTCCTGTGTCAGCACCGCTCCGCCAACCATGATCTTGCACCATGGTGCTTCTTTGTGCAGTTCTTTGATACTTTCTTCCATATTGACTACCGTGGTTGTCATTAATGCACTAAGTCCGACCAGCGGCGCATGTTTATCCACGACGGTTTCTACGATTTTTTCCGGCGGCACGTCTTTTCCGAGGTCTATGACTTCATATCCATAATTCTCTAACAGGACTTTTACGATATTTTTTCCGATATCGTGGATGTCTCCTTTGACGGTAGCAATGACGATCGTTGCTTTTTTCTCCTGTGCTTCTCCGTGACTCTGCACATACTGCCGGATCGCCTCGAACCCTGCCTTGGCTGCTTCTGCACTCATTAAAAGCTGTGGCAGGAACATGGTTCCTTTTTCAAATCCCTGTCCGACTACATCCAGTGCCGGAACCAGTTCCCCATTGATGATCTCCATCGGTTCTTTTGTCTTTAGTTCTTCTTCCGTTGCCCGGTACGCCTGATCTTTTAAGCCTTTGATGATGCTGTCGGTCAGGTTGAGCTTCGCTGCTGCCGGTTTTGCCGCTGCATTCGGGGCATCGGTTACGGCATAGTTTTCGATATAATTCATGCACTGGGCATCATATCCGCCGAGTACGCAGAAGGTATCGTATGCCTGCCGCATGGCTTTTGCATTCGGATTGATGATCCCTGCCGAGAGTCCGTTGTTCATTGCCATTGTAAAAAATGCTGCATTGATCAGCTCACGCTGCGGCAGTCCAAAGGATATATTCGACACGCCAAGCACGGTTTTTCCACCTCTTGCCGTGATCTCTTTTACGGTATCTAACGTGATCTTTGCGGACTCGTTATTTGTACTCATGGTCATAACCAAGGCATCGATGACGATATCTTTTCTGCTAATCCCGTATTTTTCACCTGTCTGATATATTTTTTCAGCTATCGCAAGTCTGCCCTCGGTGGTGTCCGGAATGCCATCTTCATCTAACGCCAGTCCGACTACGACTCCTCCATATTTTTTTACAAGCGGAAATACCTGTTCCATGATCTCTGCTTTTCCATTGACGGAGTTGATCATCGGTTTTCCGTTATAGATCCTGAGCGCCCGTTCCATTGCTTCCATATTCGTGGTATCGATCTGAAGCGGGATCGGCATGATGCTCTGCAGTTCGTAAACGATCGTTTCCATCATGGCTGCTTCGTCAATTTCCGGCAGTCCTACGTTGACATCTAAGATATGTGCACCGGAGTCTTCCTGTTTGACCCCTTCTTCTAAGATGTAGTCGATGTTGTGATCCCTGAGTGCCTGTTTAAATTTGGACTTTCCGGTAGGATTGATACGCTCTCCGATGATGACCGGTCTGCCGCCTAATTCAACTGCCGTAGAGTAGGAGGTAACAAAGGTATAGTTCTTCGGTGTGATCGGCACCGGTGTGATTTCTTTGCATTTTTCTACCATTGCCTGTATATGCACAGGCGTAGTTCCGCAACAGCCTCCGGCGAACCAGGCTCCCATGGTTACGATCTCTTCCATGTCTTCGGCAAATTCCTCTGCTCCTACGTCGAAGACGGTCTTTCCGTTTTCCGAACGCGGAAGTCCCGCATTTGGATTGACGATCACCGGTATGGAGGCATATTTCAGCAGTTCTTTTACGATTTCTTTCATCTGTTTTGGTCCAAGGCCGCAGTTGATCCCCAGTGCGTCTACCCCAAGTCCTTCTAACAGTGACACTACTACCTGCGGACTGGCTCCCGTCAACATCTTTTTGCTTTCGTCAAAGATGACCGTTGCCATGATTGGCAATGTGGAATTCTCTTTTGCCGCTAATACTGCTGCTTTCAGTTCATAGGTATCGCTCATGGTTTCTATCAGGATGAGATCCGCCCCTGCTTTTTCTCCCACTCGGATGATCTCTGCAAATACCCCGACTGCCTCTTCAAAATCCAGGGTTCCCATCGGCTTTAAGAGTTTTCCGGTGGAGCCGATGTCTAAGGCTACATATGCTTTTTTTCCACTCTCTGCTACGGCTTTTTTTGCATTTGCTACTCCTGCCGTTACGATTTTTTCTAAATCTTCTCCGTATTTAAAGCGGTTGGCGCCAAAAGTATTCGCCAATATGATGTCTGCCCCTGCCGCTAAATACGCTTTATGTATCTGTATGATCGGCTCCGGATTCTTCAGATTCCATGTTTCCGGAAGTTCTCCTGCCTGTAATCCCTGTTCCTGAAGAAGTGTTCCCATTCCTCCATCAAAAAACAGTATTCTTTTTCCTATTTCTTCTCTGATCGTCATAGTTACCTCTTAGTCTTGCCGTCTGTATGCACAGTTTTTATTTCTACAGGACTCGCAGCCCTCGATATGACATCTGGTCTGCTCCCTGCTCAGTCCCATAACCGCTGTTACTGATTTTTCCGGTATCATGACTCCGCCTTCCGAGAGTACGATCCCGATTTTTTTAGTTGCTTCTAACACTCTTAAAAATTCTGCCTGATAGGTTAAGGACAGATCTCCATATCCCGGACTGTATCTGGGTCTTACATAAAATCCTTCTGCCGCTGCCTGTTCTTCGATTTTTTTCTGGCACCGGTTACAATAGTCCTCGATCGCCGCTGCCCCGACTGCCTGCAATACTGCTGCCTTACTGATCTGCAGTCTGGAATACCGGTTCATTAATATGTCCGGCTCGTTTCCTAAGGTTGCCGCGAAAAATACGATTTTTTCACAGCCTTTTAAGTTTCTTGCCAGATTTCTGCTCTGCATCTTCATTCCCGCTGCTTCTATCTGATCTTCTTTTAATTTTAAATCGAAGATCCTGTATATCGACCGGGGCTGCGCTATTTTTTCTATCTGTCGGATACATTCCTCTATCAGTTCTGTTGTCCGCTCATCCGGGATATTTTTTCCATATCCTAAGTACCGTTCTACTTCTTTTTTGTTAATCATGGATGATCTCCGACAGGTTTTTCTGGATTCCTTCCGCTACTTCCGGTTTATTCATCGAATACACATGGATGTTATGGATTCCATTTGCGATCAAATCGATGATCTGATCGGTCGCATAAGCAATTCCTGCCTGCTGCATCGCTTTTGGATTGTCCCCGAAGCAGTCCACCAGATTTCGGAATCTTTCCGGCATGTTCGTTCCCGCTAACGTACAGGCTGTCTTTACCTGTGACGCTCTTGTGATCGGCATGATTCCCGGTATGATCGGTACCGTGATCCCTTTTTCCCTGACCCGGTAGAGGAAATTATAATAGATGTTGTTGTCAAAAAACATCTGGGTTGTGAGGTAGTCACATCCCGCATCTACTTTTTTCTTTAGATATGTAATGTCTTCTTTTTTATTATGGGCATCTACATGCCCTTCCGGATAGCAGGCACCTCCTACGCAAAAATCTCCTCTTGCTTTGATATGCTCTACTAACTCGGATGCATAGTGAAAATCTGTAAACGGTTCTCCTTCAAAATCCTTTGGCCGGTCGCCCCGAAGTGCCAGTACATTTTCTATTCCTGCTTCTTTCATAGAATCCAGTGTATGGTCGATGTCTTCTTTCGTTGCTCCGACGCAGGTAAGATGGGAAATTGCAGTGATCCCATACTGCTGCTGTATTGCCGATGCGATCTGTACTGTATTCGCTCTGGTGCTTCCGCCCGCACCGTAGGTAACACTCATATAACTTGGATTTAACGCCGCAACATCCAATGCTGCTTTTTTCACGGCTTCGTAATTCGCCTCTGTTTTGGGTGGAAATACTTCAAATGACAATGTGATTTTATCTTTACCAAGAATCTGGCTTAATTTCATGTGACTGCCTCCTTAGACATCTTAAGGATGTCTTTTTTCTGATCATTAAAAGTGTACTATGATTTTGGAGGCAATTCAAGATTTGCTTTCATATGACATTTCTATATTGGGGTATAGGGAAAAGCTATAACAGACGTGTTTCCTAAGAAAATCCTTGAAAAACGCATATATCCGTATTATACTTTTATATATACTTATGCAGAAAGGAGACGTGCGAATGAAAAACGATCGACAAAATACGAAAATGTTAAAAGGTATAAAAGCTAAGCTGCTGAAAATTCTACTTCCTTGTATCGCTATCGCTATTATATCCATTATTGTGATTTCTTATATGGCTTCTAAAAAGATCATTGTCCAAGAGGCAAAAAATCTGTTAAGGGCAGAATCTAAAATGAATGCCAAAGAGTTAGAGACCTGGACCACCGGTATTCTTAATACGTTGGATATGTTACAAAACACTTTAGAAACCGTTCCAATGGATGAAGAAACCGAAAAAACTTATCTGGCTACGACTGTAAATATGAATCAGGATTTTCCAAACGGAGTCTACATCGGTGATGACCATGGGAAATATATTGATATGTCCGGCTGGGTTCCGGATGCGGACTATGGGATCACAGAGCGCGACTGGTATAAAGAGGGATTAACCCATAAATCTTTTGCCTTTGGCACACCATATCGCGATGCAGATACCGGCGAATTTATTGTAAGTGCCACAACGTTACTTAAAACCTCTAATGGTGCTAAAACGGTTGCTGCAGCAGATGTTTTTCTAAATTATGCTTCTAAGATGGTATCCGATATCAAAGTTATGGATGATGGTTACGCATTTCTGGTTGATAAAAACAGCCATACCATTTTAGCACACAAAGACCAGAAATTAGTGGCACAAACAATCTCTTCTGACAGCAAAGATTCTTATGTGAAAGCGGTTGCTGATAAGATTGATAAAAAGAATGGAAAAGTTCAAAATGTTACCGTTGGTAATACAGTCTATTATGTAGAGGTCGAACCGATCACAGGAACTGACTGGGTTCTGGTCTCTAATGTAAAAGAAAGTACTGTCCTTGAAGATTTAAAAGGTTTGCAGACCAGAATTATCCTTATTTTAGTCCTGGCAATGGTGATTATCGGATTTTTGATCGAACGAATTGTACACATTGTTGTTGAACCGATCAAAACCCTGACAAAGGATATCGGAAAGATTACTGACGGTGATTTTACGGTAAATGTACAGACCAAAGGCCAGGATGAAGTCGCTGCTATGGGAAATGGTATGCAGAAATTTATTGGTACTATGCGAAATACGATCGGTACTATTTTTTCCATATCCGGACAATTGAATCAACAGGCTGAAAACAGCAGTTCCGTTTCCGAAATATTATATCGCTCCGCGATAACTCAATCTACCTCTATGAAAGAGTTAAATTCCACTGTTGAGGAATTGGCAAACTCCGTAACAGAAGTAGCAGAAAATACAACCTCTCTGGCGATGATCGTTTCTGAAACAGATCAGATCGGACATAACGCCAGTGAAAAGATGAATGATACCGTTGTAATTTCCGGCAAGGGACGGGATGACATGGATAAGGTAAAACATGCCATGGAAACCGTTCAGGCCTCCGTTACCCAATTAGAAACCGCTGTCGGTCATGTCGGTGAATCGACGGAAGAGATTACAAAATTTGTGGAAATTATCGGAGATATTGCCTCCCAGACGAACCTGCTTTCCTTAAATGCAGCCATTGAGGCAGCAAGAGCCGGTGAAGCCGGAAAAGGATTTGCTGTTGTTGCCGAAGAAATCCGCAACCTTGCCGAAACAAGTTCGCAGGCCGTGGACAAAATATCCTCTATTACGGCAGATATTAATACTCTCGTCAGCGATGCCGTGGACAAGACCCAGATAAGTGCCAAACACATCCATGACAGTGAGGAGCTGGTTTCTACCGCGCATCACACATTCCACGATATTTACCAGACGATCGGAGAGACAAGCGAGCTGTTACAGGAAATGATTACGAATGTCAACAAAGTGGATGAAGTTGCAACCTCTGTAGCTGCTATTACAGAAGAACAATCCGCCAGTGCCGAAGAAATCCTTGCAACCTCTGAAGGTCTTGCACAGGAAGCCTTAAGCGTAACCGACAACAGTGAAAATGTAGCACAAGCTGCACAGAATGTAGCCACACAGGCTGAGAAACTCGCAAATGAAATGCATTATTTCAAAATTTAATCCTGTTACAAAAGGGCAGAACCGTTTTCCGGTCTCTGCCCTTTACTTTTTACCTGTATTCGATTCTAAAGTTATTTATAACGGAAGAAGTTCATATTGCATTAACTCGTATTTCAGCTTACTTCCTTCCATGATTTCCGGTGGCAGTAATGCTCTTGCAACTAACTTTAAGTCATCCGATTCGATATCGGTACGTTTTAAGTTTGCATAGTCTCCGTCAATGCTGACTACTTCATAAAACCATGTTTCCATTGGTGCTCCTCCTCTTTATGAAATCTGATACTCTTTATATAACAGCTTGCGATATTCTTGATCCTGTGTAGCACGCAGCAGGTCCTGTGTTCTTCCGGCTTCTAAGAGTCTTTCGGTCAGAAGGGCAAACTGTTTTTCGCCTTCTTGGATGCCTTTCTCATATTCATCTTTCCGGACAACTTCAAAGACCGCCTCTTCATCATATTCAAAAATACTCATTTCCACCGCCTCTTTTCTGTTTTGAAGCAGAAACTCCCGCAGGATTCCTTCATTGATACATTCTGTCACTGCACGGTCTACCGCTTCTTCTACTTTCATGCTCTTTGCATAGGTTCGTACTTTCTTTACATAGATGGCATATTCTTTTAAGGTCTGGCACTGCTCTAATAGTTTTTTGTTTTTTCCGAGGTTGATGTTTACGCCCATTATAGCATGATAGATTTGCGGTTACAACCGGATTTATTTTGTTTATTTTTCAGGAAGTGCCGTTATGATCAGATAAATGATCCCTAATACAACAATGGTTCCTACCATGAACGCCAGCATTTCTGCACTGCTTACAACATGTCCCCGAAATACCGGATTGCAGTCCAGCGAATCTGCAATGCCAGTCACTACATCGTCCGGAAATCCCTTGGATTTCATCTCTTCAAATACTCCGCGAAGCATATGGTTTTTAAGCATGGAGGTTCCATAAGTGCTTGGAACATAGGACAATCCTTTCTGAAGTCCTTTGCCAAAATTAGAGATTGGCATATATGCTCCACAGATGAATCCATAGCCGGCACTGACGATCGTTCCTACCGCCGACATCTGTCCCTGTGTTTTTAACGGATAACACACGATCCTCGAAAGCACACTGCCAAACAGTACAAGTACCCTAAATAGATAACCGGTTTTCCTGTCGGTGATACATTAAAATCTTTTCTTGCTCCATTCGCTTTATCCTGGATCATGGTCAGATTGACACAAAAGGTAACGGTAACGCAGCTCACTGCGAGTAATGCTGCCGCTAACTGTGCGGCTACGGTTCCGTTGATCAGTTTATCTGAAATGCTTAGAAACTCCGGCAAGGAGGATTTGAAGGAATCTTTGACTGTTAGCGGACCATCTAACACACTGTCCTGAAAAACGACGCCGATCATGCGTTTTGTATCTTTTTTTCCTTTGTCTGCATCAATTCCACGGATCTGTACGCTGCCGCTGTCTTTCTTCTGCTTCTTTTTCTTTTTTGGTACTTTTCTTTTTATCCATTCCGGCGCAGATAATTGCTACGGCCAGTCCAAGGATCCATGGCAATGCTGCTAATGTAAATGCTTTCATCATGCGGTTCCTCCTTTCGGAACTGTTTTTTACTATGTTTATTCTATCGGATTCCCTGTTCTTGATATAGGTTTGTTCTGTAGGCGATTGTGTCTTTTTTGTAGGATTTGAATGTTACTAATTTAAATATTTCTTCCATAGCACAGCTTTTGTTCCACACGCGAACGGTGCTGCTACATAGTAACTATTTATTTCTCCGCAAACTGCGCATCTTCGCCCGAAGGGCTTTTTACTTTATAGGGAACACAGTATTTCCTATAGAGATTAGGGTATCAAAAGACGGCTCACAACTTAGTGGCTGGCAACTTGCACAAACCCGAGATACTTTT
>OGQK01001193.1_pt1 | contig 14222 bp, 17 predicted proteins | sample 1553221 | NCBI WGS metagenome assembly OGQK01 (sample SAMEA2579996, study PRJEB22360) | human gut metagenome | biome: human gut; feature: human-associated habitat; material: faeces | place: Denmark | collected 2008/2010 | reverse complement strand
ATGCAGAGTGAAGTGAATCAGGAAGAAAATTTGAATAGAATTATTACGGTTCCTAATCTTCTTTCTTTTTTTCGGCTTTGTCTGATTCCGGTAATTATATGGAGTTATTGTGTAAAGAAAAATCCTCTGTTAGCTGGTGAAATCTTATTGCTGTCTGGTCTTACGGATCTTGCTGATGGATATATCGCAAGAAGATTCCATAGGATTAGTAATTTAGGAAAAATACTTGATCCGGTGGCTGATAAGCTGACACAGGCAGCGATGTTAATCTGTCTGTTTACTCGTTTTCCGCATGTGCTTCTTTTAATCGTAATAATGGCAGGTAAGGAGCTGTATATGGTAGTCAGTGGATGTCTTGTGATACGAAAGACAGGAAAAGTACATGGTGCAGACTGGCATGGAAAGATAGTAACCTTTTTATTATATGGAACTGCAGCGGTGCATATTATATGGTTCCACATTACACCGATGGTATCAGATCTGTTGATTGGTTTGTGCGCTATAATGATGGTCATATCGGTCGCTCTGTATATTATCCAGAATACCAGGACTCTTAAGGGAGAGACTGTATAAGCAATTTTATATTGCAATGACTAGAAAAATATTTAGGAGAAGATAGATATAAACAGTAAGTCAAACACACAAACTATGGAGTCTTTAGTCGGTTTAATAAAATTTTAGATAGAAAATAAATCATTATAAAAAGATCCTGTTCATACTATGATATATAGAACAGGATCTTTATTTACTTTATTTCGCCAGGAAATTGCTCTGAATCTCCATCGGCATATGATAAGCCTGGCCTCGTTTTGTCAGGCTGTATAATTTAAAGCTCATTAGTTCCGGAGTCGCATTCAATGAACTGCAGAGTCCGAAATAATCAAGGTCCTCGTTCTGAACCATATCTTCGATTTCCTCAAAAGCTATTTTATCTTCGTCAGTCAGTGATCCACCAGCAAACATAGCTGCAGCCTGTTCCAGGATCTGTTGAGCCTGTTTGGCACCGCGATTACCAAACTGTTCGGATGCTTCTGTGATAAAAGCTTCATCCTCACTCATGAGATAAGAAACGTCACACTGTAATGCATCAGCCTTTTAAAATTAGCCAACTACTTTTCCAAAAGTTTTTAAGGTGGATCCGGAAGTGACTTGGATAGGGGCATATTTTTTATTTAGAGAAATAAGCTGAATACCGGAATCGGATTGATGATATTTCTTTACATAAGCATCACCATCAAGGAAGAAGACACCGATTTCTCCTTTTTCAAGTGTTTCTTGTTTATGAATCCAGATGATCTGTCCATCCAGATAGAGAGGCTCCATGCTGTCACCACATACCCGGACACCGAAGTCAGCACTGGAAGATACTTCATCACCAACTTCAATTTCGGAAAAACGGTCGGAATCAAGGAATTGTCCTGTTCCAGCTGAAACCGGGAGATCATAGAGAATGAGAGTTCTTCGTGGAAATTGATAAATGATTGGTTCTTCTCGAATGTATTCCCCACTTTTCATTAATAGGTTCATGTAGTCAAGAACTTTGGCTTGTCCTTCGTCATTTAATTTGGAGAAAAGTTTCTCATCCGTTCCAATCTGGAATGTTCTATTTATATCGGAAATCTCAAGAATCTCACAGAGGGCAAAAAATTGTAAAACATTTGGCAGGTTTACATTTTTTTCCCATTTACTGATAGAATGAGCTTTTACATCTAAGCCTCTTTCACACAGAAGAGCTGCCAGTTGTGGTTGAGACAGTTTTCGGTCTTTTCTTTTATTAGCAATAATGGATCCAAAATCTTTCTTTATCATCATACACCTCCATATGCAGGTATTTATTCCCTATATATACTATAACCCATAACAGATAAAAAATCAACAATAATAGCGTTAAAATCCATAAAAATGACATATTTGCCACTTTATAAAGATTTAAAAGCGATATATAATGCCTATATAGAAAAAGAACGCACGTTCTAAAAAGGAAAGGTGAAAATGTGGAAAGAACAATATTGCACAGCGATGCCAATTGTTTTTATGCTAGTGTGGAAATGCTTTATCATCCAGAATATGTTGGTAAGCCATTAGCTGTAGGAGGAGATTCTGAAGCGAGGCATGGAATTGTATTGACGGCGAATTATATTGCGAAGAGAAGCGGCGTTAAGACTGGCATGGTATTGTGGCAGGCAAAGCAGGTTTGCCCGGATTTGATATTTGTGCCTCCGAGGATGGATTTATATTTGAAATTTTCCTCAATGTTGCGAGAAATATATTCGGAATATACGAATCAAGTTGAACCGTATGGATGTGATGAAGCTTGGCTTGATGTAACTGATAGTTTTTCACTGAAAGGTGACGGAAGAAAAATTGCAGAAGAAATTAACAGAAGGGTAAAGAAAGAACTGGGTATTACGGTAAGCATTGGAATTTCCTGGAATAAAATTTTTGCAAAACTTGGAAGCGATTATAAAAAGCCTGATGGAATTACAGAATTTAATCGGACGAATTATCGTGAACTAATCTGGAAACTTCCGGTATCAGATCTTCTATATGTAGGAAGATCAACGAATAGAACTTTACAGAAATATGGTATTCGCACAATCGGAGAACTGGCAAGAACAGATCCAAGTTTTCTGGAACGGCAGCTTGGGAAAATGGGACTTGTCATTTATTCATTTGCGAATGGCTGGGATGATTCGCCAGTTTCAGTAGAAGGATATCAGGCACCGCTAAAGTCTATTGGCAACAGTACAACGACACCCAGAGATCTGGAAAATGATCAGGATGTACAGATTATTCTGATGGCATTGGCAGAAAGTGTCGCAGCCAGACTGCGGAAACATGGTTTTAAATGTAATGTAGTGTCAATTTCGATTCGTGATAATGGGTTATTTCATTTCTCCAGGCAAAGAAAGCTGCAGGATCCGACCGACATTACAGATGAGATAATGAGTGCAGCATACCAGCTTTTTAGAGAGAACTATCATTGGCCTCGTCCAATCAGAAGTCTTGGAATCCGTGCAGATGATCTGGTTATGGGGCAGGTTCCGGTGCAGTTAGATTTATTTATGAATGAGCAGCGCCGGGAAAAACAGGAGAAGTTAGACAGGGCAGTAGATGATATCAGGCGACGGTTTGGATATCACAGTGTCCAGAGAGCATTTATGTATCAGGATAAAATATTATCCAGCCTGGATGCACAGGGATCCCACACCGTTCATCCAGTTGGATATTTCAATGGGAGGTAAGTGCTTTGAATGATAACAAAGTTTATGTAGAAGTCATTGTAAAATTCAGCACAGAAGGCGCAATGATGCCAATAGAATTTATTTGGGAAGATGGAACTAAATATTTAATTGATAAAGTAAAATCGAAAGAACGTTGTGCCAGCCGGAAAGCAGGTGGTACAGGAATTATGTATACTGTAATGGTAGATGGTAAGGAATGCCATTTATATTATGAATTTGATAAGTGGTTTATGGAGCGCAAGAGTGCGTAAAGATTTAAGAAAGAAAATAGGATCTGCAAAAGAGCTGACCTTTCCCTTTTGCTCTTTTCAGATTGACATATAAGGGCATTACATCTATGTCCATGAAACGATATACCCACTATATTGTCCATGCAGATGTGGCTCTGCTCAAGAATAATTCTTATTGAGCTTCCGTCAAAATCACAGGGATGGGAGTGTAGAACGTCAGAGAAAGACGATTCAATACGAAAAAAGGAGATTTTGATAATGACAGAGAGAGATTATGCGATTAGATCGTTTAAGGAAATTACGCTAAATGCAGCACGACATACAGAAGAGAGAATGGATCTGTACTATGAAAAGATGAAAGCACTGATGAACAATTATCAGGATTTGATTTTGGAAAATCAGATGGTTCTGGATGAATTAGAGCAGGAGTGTCAGGAAAAGATCAATGAGAATATGGCCTATGCCCTTCAATATATGGATGCCTATGACTACCGGATGAATTTGGGAAAACTGAAAAAGGAAGTGAACAATATCATTCTAATCTATGGACTTTGTGATATGGTCAACCGGGCAATGACACTGGTAAAATATTTTACACCGAATTTTGGAACCGAATATTATGATGTGCTTTATGGCTGCTTCTGCAGGCACAGAAAAATGACAGATATGGAAATTATGCTTGAACTGGGGATGAGCCGGGCAAGTTTTTATCGGAAGAAAAAAGCAGCTCTTCGGTATATGGGATATTATTTTTTTGAAATCGTAGTGCCACAGTCTGCAAACAAACGATATAAGCCATCTTTTCCAGAAACGGAAGAGTAGATTTGAAAGAGCCTGATGGAATCTCCCCTTTCCATCAGGCTTATATATAATGGAATACTCCCCTATTCCTCTTATTATTCCGCAGATTCTTCAGCTGCAGTTTCTTTCTTTTTTCTGGATTTGCCAGAAATCATTTTATGACCTGAGTAAATGGCCATAGCCATACAAATCAGTGAACTGAATGCAAAATATTTATGAGCTGATTTCATATCCTTGTAGCCGGTGTAGCAAGTTCCGATCATGGAAACCAGTGCACCGATAGACCAGTATTTATGTGATTTCATTTGAACCTCCTGAGCTTTTTTATATCATACATCTTTTTAAGAAATATGCAAACTGGAATTTATCAGTATCTCTTTTTGCATGTTTTGGGTATCGTTGCTTCATAACTCATATCAAGCAACATTTTGATTTTGTCATCTGATACGCTGCACATCCAGTGCAACAGTAATCCAGCTATCCTTGCTCATGTGATACGCCGGGAAGAAGCCGGGTTCCTCTCGTAGTGTGCCAATCAGAATTGGGTCACATTTGAAATCGACCACTTCCAGCATTTCTTCGCCTTGCAGCCCCAGCTTGTTCTTTGGTACATCCATAATCAGAGCAAACCACTTCCGATTATTACAATGCCGGAACACCTCATAATTCGGATATTTGAGCCACGGATAATCTGTCTCGGCGTTATATGTCTGATTCTAATTCTGCGCGTTTCATAACCTCACCTCTATAACTTCTAGCTTTCTGCATGTTACTATATAGTTTTGATTACCTGTTCTTCTGCATTTTGGCCGAGGGATAATCTCTTCGTTGAAAAAATAATTGACCACGATAGGCGGATCGTTGAACGGGCGTTTGATGGAATCATCATCCTGGACATACAGTAGCCCTTCCTCTTGGCAAAACTGCCGCATCTGCGCATCCAGCATTGACCAGTAGCTGCGTTCTTTTTTATTGTAAATGGTATCGTACAGCGGCAGCAGGTCTGGATGTTTTTCCGTTATATAGTCAAAAATCGTTTTCTTATAACCGCCCCGCAAGTTTAGGTTTTCCAGCCAGACCCAATTACATTGATTCTTCGCCCGGTGGATGATGGAGGGCAGGTCGGTGAGGCCGGGGAAAATCGGCGAGATAAAGCAGGTGGTGCGCACACCAGCATCATGGAATGCTTTCATAGCGGCCAGCCGCCGCTTAATGCTCACTGCATTGTCCATATCAGCGCGAAAATCTTCGTCCAGTGTGTTTGATCGACCAGGATACCCGCGCATTGGGGAATGTTTTAATGAGGTCAAGGTCACGCAGCACCAGGTCAGACTTGGTAGCAATACTGAGGCTACATTCACTGCCCTGCATCTGCTCCAAAATGGCGCGGGTGCGGCAGGCGGTTTCCTCCAGCGGCTGATATGGGTCGGTCACGTAACAGAGAAACAGTTCTTTCCCTGCATACCGCTCCGGGTGTTTGATTTCCGGCCAAAATTTAACGTCTATGAACTCTCCCCAGGGCTCCGGGTGATTGGTAAAACGCTTCATAAAAGATGCGTAGCAATATTTGCAGCCGTGGCCACAGCCCACATAAGGATTGACCGAATAATCACTCACAGGCAAATTGGATTTTGTGAGGACGCTTTTTACTTCAACGTTTCAGATGATTGGCTCCATTGTATGTATGCTCCTTTGATTTTGCTTATTTTTCACGGGACAGTTTCATCATATCCTTCATATCGGCAAAACCGATTGTTTGATACAGTGGCCTGCCTTTGTTTGAGGTTTCAAGATAAATTTTTGAAATATGCCGCTGACGAGCCTGCTCTACAAGCCACCTGACGATTCTGTTCCCTATGCCGTGTCCGCGAAACTGCGGCCGGGTATAAATGTTCATCAGGTAGGCACATTTCCCGTTTAGATTGTCCGGTGAGGGCATCTCATGATAGAGGCATATCCCGCCGCAGCCGACGATTTCCTCCCCTACGTAGGCAAAGCAGGCAATATGTCCGCCCTGCGGCAGTTCTGTTTGATAGTAGCGGCGATTTTCCGATTCCAGCTCTGTTACAGACCGCTCCGAGGGGATGGAGAATACCTCATGCAAGACTTCCATTCGCCATTGCATCAATACATTCAGGTCTTGGATCGTGGCCTGCCGGATCTGAATCTCCATTATAATGCCCCCGCTTTCATTACCACCGGCAGTTTCGACACATCCGGCTTACCGTTGACATTCAAAGGAATCTGCTTCATCTTCACAAAGAACTCTGGGATCATAAAGGAAGTCAAATTTTCAGACAGTTCTTTTTTTACTTCCGAGACTTTCAGCTTATTGTCGGAAGGCACCACATAGGCGGTCATATAGGACAGTCCATCCTCGTCTGTAAAAGCCCGGACAATAGCCTGCTGCACATCCTTGCACCGATAGAGCCGGGACTCCACCTCGGCAAGTTCCACCCGCTTGCCGTAAATCATGATCTGGTCGTCCTTGCGGTGCAGGAATGCAATGTTGCCATCCGGCAGGATATAGCCCAAATCGCCGCTGCGGTACATGGTGCTACCGTCCGGCTGCCGCTCAAAAGCTCTGTTTTCCTCGGCATGGTCGCCAATGTAGCCCAGAGATACACCGCCGCCATAAATGCAAATCTCACCCGTCTGCCCTTTGGCAACCTCGTTGCCAGACTGATCCAGAATCCTGATTTGCGCACCTAGTACAGGATGACCGATGGGATAGGTACCGTCCTCCAGCACAGTTCCACTATTACAACGGTAATAGGAGGCGCAGACCGTTGTCTCGGAGGGGCCGTAGGTGTTGTAAACCTCTGCTTTGTTCAGCAGGTGATCCACATAAACGCCCCGCAACACATCGCCGCCGCTGATAAGCAGCCGCAGAGAGGACGGAATGACAGACAGGTGGTTCATTTCTGCCAGCAGATACGGAAAGCCGCTGATCATAGTCACATGGTGGCGTTCCACAAAAGCCATCAATGCATGGATGTCGGCCTTATCCTCGTCAGCGGGGATGGCCAGAGCGGCACCATTCAGCAGACTGGTGAACACTTCCTCCACAAAGATGTCAAAAGAACAGACGGAATATTGCAGCATGACATCACCGGGGCCGGGATGGAACTCGTTGGCAAAGGCACGGACATAATGGCAAACATTGCGGTTGGTGACACAGACACCTTTGGGCCGCCCGGTGGTACCTGACGTATACAGCACATAGGCGGGGCGTTCCGGGTCTTCGATGGCATTGCGCTTCCAGGAGGGCGTCTCCACGCCGCAGATCTCACAATCTGTATAGCGGATGGGGAAACTGCTCAGTTTGGGCGCAAAGGCGTGTTCCGTCAGCACAAAATCCACCTGTGCCTCGGTCATCATGTCATGGATGCGCCCGGTGGGAAAATCCGGCTCGGCTGGGACATATCGGCCGCCGCATTTGAGTACCGCCAGAATCGAGGCAATCATCTCGGTTCGGTGACGCATGACGATGCCGATGCTGTGTACTTCCTGCGGAAAGCTGCACGTGATCATATCCACCATGTTGGACAGCTCTCCAAAAGTCATGGTGCGGTCGTTTTCAATGATAGCTGGGGCATTTTCATGTTCTTTAACTACTTTCTGAAAAAGCGAATAAATCGTATCCATCGTTTTATCTCCTTGTCGGTTTATCTATTTAATATCCAGTGAATGCCAGCCGCTGTGCGCTTGTTGCACGCCTGATAGTGGCTGCCACTGTTCAGTACGAAGGTGGTTTCGATGCCTTTCCCGTGGCACAGTGTTTCTATCTCCTGCGTATTCTGCTGCACAACGTTCAAAATCGGATTATCGGTGGAGCTCTCCTTGTCTCCGAGAGAAAAATACAGACAGTCAGGTTTGCGCTTCATCTCATGGGAGCACACATATTCCATGATGCCCTCAAACCAGAAGGAACCTGACATACTCGCTGCGCGGGCAAACACATCCGTTTGGTAGAGAGCGTAGAGGGCGAACAGCCCGGCCAGCGAGTAACCGGCGAGGCCCCGCCAGGCGGGCGCACCGGGAAGGAGCGCTTCCGCTTCCGGCATAATTTCATCCAGAAGCAGTTTCAGGTAATCATCCGCACCACCGGTGCAGGGCGTATCGTGTTTAGAGATCGGCCCCATATACCACGGTGTCATGTCATGATCCCATTTCAGCTTACTGACCGCCACCAGACAGAAATCTGGGCAGCCGAGCGCCATCAGGTTTTTATACACACTGTTAACGGCATTGGAAAAGGTGTTGAGATAGATAACTGGGCTGCCCGGCTTTGCGCTTGGGTATATGTCCACTCTTTTTTGTTCTATGGTTAAAGAAGTCACCTTGTTGCCTCCTCTCTTGACGATTCATTGTATAAATATTGTACGGTATCCGAAAACGAAAGCAAGTACGCAGAAAGTTCGTACATATATTCATAATTATCCTTATATTCTTTATATTTCATCTCGATTTTTTCATCTCCTAATACGATACATTTAAATTTTCTGTTCCCTATAAAATTAATCTATCGGGCTTTACTAAATCGCCAAACAACGATTTATCTTTGCCTTATGTTATCATAATTCGGTTTAAATTGCTATAAATAGCCTTATCTCAATAATAGAAAATCCCAGAAATCATTAAGATTCCGAGGCCTTATGTTTGAACATATTTACCTTTTAATTTATGTAACAAATAAAATTTTGATTGACCTTTTGTTAATATGAATCAATCATCTGCATTAGCTTCTTATAAAATTCATTTCTATCGTTGTAAATTTTTTCCAATTCTTTTTCTGTAAACAGTGCATAGGCTCTATCAGGAACAGCTGTCAAGCCATCGCAGCTAAATGGTATGCGCCGCCCACCCCTGAAAATGGCTGCTTCCCAGTATTTTTTTCTAAAATATTTAATTATTCCCATATAGTATCACCTCTTTCCCATATTTGTTATATACGTTCTGGCAAGTAAAATACTTCTGTTCTTACTATATTATCATCAAAATCCATTTCTACATAATAGTCTCGGACAAAATATGCTCTCCAGTAATCTTGTAGTGAGTAAATTTCCAATGTCTTGAAATCAACTATGCACAATGGAATAGCTTCTTTATTTTCTCCGTCCGTCTTTCTGTATTCTAATGAAGCTGCAACTTTACTTAGGCAATTCTGGCATAAATGGTTTTCTAGCATGTTAGTATCAATTTCATAATTTTCCGGCAACGTCACATCTATGCTTGCCATACCACGGCTTGGAGTTCCGTCTGAAGAATAAGATATTTCACCTGTATTCCCAGAGAGGAATGAAGTTGAAGTAGCACTTTCTACCTCATTTCCATTTTCATCGTAATTTTTCAGTGGAAAATCAATCACATACCAGTCATTCAGCGAGATCAATCCAATAGTGTCAAAGTTTCTAAAGTAGCTCATCAGGCTTTCTTCCGCATTTCCGCATAGATAACATTCTGATGTGTTTTCCAGGGATGAGCGCAGATCGTCAAAAGTTACATCAATGTCAGCACGGTGTTTAGTAGATACTGGTTGGGAAGATGTCTGCTCATGGGCAGAGGCATAATATGCGATGATCATGGAGATAACAATTATGACTGCCAGAATGGAAAGCCAGAAATAATCTATTCGGATTTGATAATATCGCTTTTCTTTCTTCATATTTTTGATGCTCTCCCCTAATAATAAAATATAGTGTACTTAAAACAAGTTCATTTGAACCATTTTACCATGTTTTGTACTTAAAATGTACTTGTATTATGAACTTATTTTGTACTTATCAAATGGAGAGGAAGCCATATGGAAAAAGATAAACATCTTGGTCTTCGGATTGATTCTGAGACGCACGGAAAACTGAAAAGTCTTGCTGAATTTGAGGGGCGTTCTATCAATGGAGAAGTGCTGTATCTGATTCGTCAGGCGATTGCTCAACATGAGAAAAATCATGGCACATTAAATAAATAGGAAGATCATACATCGGGCTGGTGAGTTCCGGTGTATTTTTATGCCAATTTAAAAAGTATCAAATGATGATACTTTTAGAGGAATCAGTGATACTTTACGGCAGGTATTTGAGATATCCTTGATACTTTGGACTGTTATACTGATTATGCTGGAAATAAAAGGACAGCAGGAAAACTTCATATGATTATTAGAAAAGCTCTTTCGGGTTAGCACCTCGGAGGGGCTTTTTTTGTTGCCCTGAAATTTTGATTTCCGGCCAATAAGCCACAGGTCTGCCTGATCTGGTGGCCTGAAAGGAAATCAGTACGCATGATCAGAGACATCAGAAGGAGCCGGTCTCCTCCGCTCCTGAATTTGGAACACGCAACAGATTTCAAATTCAGGAGGAACGGACGATGTATGTAGAGCATCCATATAAATTCAATGACAAATTTTATGCAAAAGTTGATGGGAAATTTTATGAAATAACCAGAGAGGTAGCCAAGGCAATGCTTTCCGCTTACCGTAATGAGATTTACAGAAGTAAAAAGTGGCAACCAGAAGATCCGGAAACCATGACAAGAAAAACAAAGTGGACGGAGCTGTTGGATTGTGTTTTCAGTGAGAATACAGATGGAATCGGAGTGCAAGATTTACCGGATGAGGGACAGCGGAGCGTAGAAGATCTGGTAATTCTGCAGGCTGAATCAGCAGAACTGCATCAGAATATCGCAAAGCTGTCAGAACATGAGCAGTTTATTATCAAATCCATCTACTTTGAGGGCATGAAGCAGGTAGAACTGGAGAAAATACTGGGAATTTCAAAGGTTCGGATGTCTCAGAAGGTCAGCGCAATCTTAAAGAAAATGCGGAAAATGTATGAAATGGGTTAAAGAGTGGGAACGGCACTCTTAACTTTTTCACGAGTTTTGTATTTAGAAATAAAATCAAAACAGATAGAAAGAGAGTGAAAATATGGCAGAAAAAAGATGTTATACGGTGAAAGATTTACAGGAAATGCTGGATGTAAGCAGATCAACGGTCTATAAATTGCTGAGACAAAATGAGTTCCGTTGGATTCAGTTAGAAGGCGGTGGATACCGTATTTCCAAGAAGAGTTTTGACGAGTGGCTGGATAAAGGAAATGCTTCTGTGACATCCTAAATTTTTTGCGAATTGTGAGATATGATTTAAGAAAAATGAATGGGAGGAGCGTGAAACATGGCAGTGATACAAAGAGTTGGATCACCAGCAAAACCCCGAAAGTGGATGAGTGTCCACGAGATGGGGGATATGTTGGGATTAAAGAAGACAGATCGTTACTGGCTAGTTCATAAAAACTATTTTCGGACAGAAACATTGCTTGGAAAGATGAGGGTTGAAATTGCCAGTTTTGAAAAGTGGTATGCCAATCAGGACTGGTATCACAAAGTCAATGGGGAAGCACCGGGAAAAGAGTTGAGGCTCAGATCTTATTCCCCAAAAGAAATACAGGAAATGCTGGGGACGGACAACGCAACGGTATATGAGATATTGAAGAAAAACAATATTGAGACAATTACAGTGAATGAAAGAATGCGAGTGCCGACGGATGCTTTCTGGGACTGGTATCACAGCCAGTCCAGATACCGTACACAGGAAGATCGTAAGAAAGATGCAGCTGCAGAGGCAGCCAGTCTAAGTATGCCGGAAATGGCCCGGCTGCTTGACGTTCCAAGAAGTACCGTATATGGAATCCTGAGCAGTAAAAAATATGCCCCATTGCTGGACGTCATTGTAATTGCCGGACGGAGAAGGGTGACAAGGGAGAGCTTTGAGCGATTCTTGCAGGCACAGGATACCTATGAGCTGTTTAATTTTGAATATGAAGAATTGGAACTGGAAGAAAAACGGGAATATGAGAATTATAAGCGAAGATGCCTTGCAGAAGCAGATCACAGCCAGGAGAAAAAACGTCTGGAGTATCTGACAGTGCCGGAAGCGGCAGAACTGGCAGGAGTGGAGCCTGCAACTATCGCTTTTTGGTATACAACAGGAAAAATACCGATTCGGAAAACAGGAAAGATTATTCGTATTCCAAGAGAAGCGTTTAGACAGTGGTTATTGAAGCGGAAGGAAAAGGGGGTGGTATAGCATGGCTTCGATACAGAAGAAAAATAACAAATATTGTGTTGTATATTACTGTAAAGATATAGAGGGAAAACGGAAACAGAAATGGGAAACGTATGATACGAAGAACGAAGCTAAAATAAGAAAAGCAGAAATCGAACTGAAAGAAAAAAAGGCGGTATCATCGTATCGAACTGTAAGACGTTGCAGGATCTGATAAATGAGTATGTCGAACTGTATGGAAAAGACAGGTGGGCATTGTCTACCTATGACGGGAATATGTCATTGCTGAAGAATTATATATTGCCTATCATTGGGAAAACTCCACTGACGGATATCAATACCAGATTTCTAGAGATTTACTATAAGACGCTGACAAAGACGCCATCCGTTCCAGACTTGAACGGAAATATCAGAAGCGAGTTCGTATCTACCAGTGTAATCCGTGATGTACATAAGCTGCTGAAGAGTTGTTTTAATCAGGCTGTGAAGTGGGATATCATGGAGAAGAATCCAGCATTTAAAGCGACGGTACCAAAGCATAAATCAGAGAAACGGGTAATATGGGATGCAGAGACCTTTGCATATGCTCTGGATGTGTGTGAAAATGAGTGCCTAAAATTGTGTATGAACCTTGCCTTTGCCGGTTCTCTTCGAATAGGAGAACTACTGGGGCTTACCTGGGACTGCGTAGATATATCAGAAGAAGCGATCAAAGAAAACCGGGCGTATCTTTATGTAAATAAGGAAGTACAGAGAGTCAGCAAAAAAGCGTTAGAGGAATTAGACCAGAAAGATGTGATCGTCATATTTCCAGAGGAGCGGAAAACGAATAAGACGGTACGCATTATGAAAACACCAAAAACAGAAAGCAGCGTGCGGAAAGTGTTTTTACCCAGGAGCGTAGCTGAAGAACTGATTGCATGGAAAGCACAGCAGGAGGAGATAAAGGATATTTTGCAGGAAGAATACCAGGACTATGGCCTTATCCTTGCTACTGAATATGGACTTCCAAGGGGCGGTGCGTATATCAGAGATTCCCTGAATAAGCTGATCAAACAACATGATCTACCACAGATTGTGTTTCACAGTTTCCGGCATATGAGTGTTACCTATAAGCTTAAGCTGAACGGCGGTGATATAAAGGCGGTACAGGGAGATTCTGGTCATGCACAGGCAGATATGGTTACAGAAGTATATTCGCATATCATAGATGAAGACAGACGGCGCAATGCGACACTGTTGGAAGATTCCTTTTATAACAGGAAGAATCTGAATCCGCAGATCCATGATACCGAAAAGAGGACGATGATGGAAGTTCCAGAAGGAGTGGACGCAGAGTTACTTGCAAAAGTTCTCAGCAATCCGGAAATGGCTGTGTTGCTGACATCATTAGCAAAATCAATGCAAGGGGAACATAATTAGGATAAAAGCAGACCGGTGGAGAGCAAAATCTCTGCCGGTTTTATTTATGAGATCAAATCAGAGCATGTGAGAAAAAAGAGGTAAAATAGTGGTCAAAGCATCTTGCGTAAATGGCAGTATCTGATGTATAATTTAGAAGAAATCTGACAAAGAAAATAGTGTATCACACATTTCATTTCCCGCTTTTAAATGGGCAGGATAGTTGGATTTTATGATTTGAAAAATTATAGATGGAGTTGGCGCTTTATATTAGAAGCGTACAATCATTTTCTCAGAAAATGTAAAAATCCGGAATAATTTTCAATGATCTTATATGAACAGAAATAGTCTGGGAAGGCGCTTTTTTACTGGACTTATAAATGAATAGGTTGTCTCTGTTGGACTAGTCTGAACCTGCATAAAAGTTGCTCCTAAGCGAGGGGTCGGAGGTTCAAATCCTCTTGGCGACGGGCTTCAAAGCGT
>OGQK01001192.1_pt1 | contig 14229 bp, 10 predicted proteins | sample 1553221 | NCBI WGS metagenome assembly OGQK01 (sample SAMEA2579996, study PRJEB22360) | human gut metagenome | biome: human gut; feature: human-associated habitat; material: faeces | place: Denmark | collected 2008/2010 | reverse complement strand
AAACGGTTGCCGAAGAAGTGGCAGCGGGCGGCTTGTGCATCGACGGCGACTTCGACGGTCAAGAATACGATTCCGAGGGTCAAGGCCTCATTGGCAATGGGGGCCCACAAGAATCGGACGGCAGTCGGGCTAGAAGGTGCGAGCCCGAACAAGACCCCCCGTTTTCTTGGAAACCTGATTTCGGACGTCCCGACATCATGATCGATGCGCTTGGCGCCCAGCGAACGCTTGAGGTAGTAACCGAACCCAACGAGCAAAGCCCGTATGGTGGCCAGGAAGGGCCGCTTCACGCGTCCGAGGGGCAAGGTGTTCCTGCTCATGCCGCCAACGAGGAAGAAGAGCCGTTTTTCGGGAAAGCGGAAATGGCAATTTCCCTGGTTATGGGCTTGGTTTTAGGAGTGGGCCTGTTTATCTTCCTGCCGGCATTGGCGTCCAATGTGCTGGTTGGCGAATACGAAGCCAACCCCTTGGCCTGGAATATCATCGATGGCTTGATGCGTGTGGTGATATTCGTCTTTTATGTATGGCTGATCGGGCGCATGAAAGATATCAAACGCATGTTTTCCTATCATGGCGCCGAGCACAAGACCATCCACTGCTACGAGCACGGGCTTGAGCTTACACCGGAAAACGCGCGGAGCTTTCCGCGGCTGCATGTTCGGTGCGGTACGGCATTTTTGATCATGGTCATGATCATCGCCATTTTGGTGTACACCATCATTCCTCTTAATTTGCTCATCGAGGGGTGGGGGATCAGCGGGCCTGCCGCATTCGCCCTGCTCATCGTGGTACGCATAGCGCTTATGCCTTTAATTGCTGGAATTTCATACGAGATTACCGTGAAGTGGGCGGGCAGCCATCCCGAAAATCCCTTGGTGCGTATCGTCTTGTGGCCGGGTATGCAGATGCAGCGCCTAACCACCAACGAGCCTGATGATTCCATGCTGGAATGCGCCATCGAAGCCATGCGCTTGGTTTTGGACCGCGAAAAGGAAGAGCTGCAAAACGCGACGAATTAGCCCTGCGCTTCTTTGGTGGGTCTTTCAGCGGGGCTATTCGGATACGTTATCAAGTTTTTCGCTTCGAGCTTCTCAATTCGGGTATGCTGAATCTTGCTACGCAGCAGAGGGGCTCCAGGCGTAGCGGGCGCGGCGCTATCTCGCCGCATAGTAAAGGCTGTGCTTGGAGAGCTCCGCCACGCAAAGGAGCAAATCCCCGCACACGTTAATAAGCAAATCGGGGTTAAACCGTGTGAATAGCGGCTGAGCTTAAGGCTCGGCAGAAAAGGAGGAACCGCGTGAAACTGGTTGTTACCGAGAAGAATGACGCGGCTCAGAAGATCGCAGATTTGTTGGGCGCAACAAAGCCTAAAGCCGACAAAGTATATTCCACTCCCGTATATCGCTTTACCGTTGATGGTGAAGACTGGGTAACCATTGGCCTTCGTGGCCATATTTTGGAACCCGATTTTGCCACAGCACTGGTGTATAAGAAGCGCGGCGGATGGCGTGGCGTTTCCGCCGATGGCGAAGTTATGGAAGCCGATATTCCCAAAACACTGCCCAGGCCACCTTTTAAAAAGAAGAAACCCTTCACCGAAGACGGTGTGGAGTTGAAGGCTTGGAAGATGGATGCGCTGCCGTATTTGGTGTATTCGCCTATCGAAAAGCGCCCCAAGGAAAAAGATATTATCCGTTCGCTGAAGAACTTGGCGAAGAAAGCCGATTCCATCATCATTGCAACCGACTTCGACCGTGAAGGTGAGCTTATCGGTTCGGATGCGCTTTCATGCATTCAAGAGGTCAACGACACGGCACCTGTTTCTCGTGCGCGCTATTCTGCATTTACCAAGGAAGAGATAACTCACGCCTTCAGCAACTTAGTAACGCTCGATACCAACTTAGCTAGTGCGGGCGCTTCGCGCCAGGATATCGATCTCATCTGGGGTGCGGTGCTTACGCGCTACCTTACCTTGGTGAAGTTTGCCGGTTACGGCAACGTGCGCTCTTCTGGCCGCGTCCAGACGCCAACCCTGGCGCTTATCGTTGCCCGTGAGCGCGAGCGCTTGGCGTTTGTTCCTGAAGATTACTGGGTAATCAAAGGCTCTTTCGACGAAGACGAAAATGCCTTCATTGCTCCTCATGCAACGGCACGTTTCAAAGCTGAAGCGGAAGCCAATGCGGTAATGGCCCATGTCGAAGGCCAAACCTCGGCGCGTGTTGAGTCCATCACGAAGCGCAAGCGCACCGTGGCACCTCCCGTGCCGTTCAACACTACGAGCCTTATGGCGGCAGCTTCTGCTGAGGGTCTTACCCCTGCACGAACCATGCGTTTGGCGGAAAGCCTGTACATGGATGGCTATATCAGCTATCCCCGCGTAGACAATACGGTGTACCCTTCTTCGCTCGATTTGGCAGACACCGTGAAGAAAATCATGGGCAATCCCGCTTATACCCCCTATTGCAAGCAGCTGCTTTCGGGCGGTCCTCTGCATGCAACACGCGGCAAGAAGGAAACTACCGACCATCCGCCTATTTATCCTACAGCCATGGCAACGCCCGACAACCTTCCTGCGGCGGAGTACAAGCTCTACAACCTTATTGCCCGTAGGTTCCTGGCAACGCTCTCCGATGCCGCCATCGTGGAAGGCACGAAGGTCTCGCTCGTTGTGGGTGGCGAAGAGTTTGTGGCTAAGGGCGATGTTTTGGTGAAGCCGGGTTTTCGCGGCATCTATCCTTATGGCCTGAAGAAAGACGAGCAGCTGCCTGCGTTGGAAGAAGGCCAGGAAATAGCCTTCAATGGCGCAACCTGCACAAAAGACCAAACCAAGCCTCCAGCTCGCTATTCGCAGGGTCGCTTGATCCAGGAAATGGAAAAGCTTGGCTTGGGCACGAAATCCACCCGCCATTCCATCATCGAGCGTCTGTATGCGGTGAAGTACGTGCAAAACGATCCTATCGAGCCTAGCCAGCTAGGTATGGCAGTGTGCGATGCTCTCGATAAGTTCGCGCCTCATATCACCCATCCTGAAATGACGGCAGAACTCGAAGAAGAGATGGACAATATCGCCGAAGGCCAGAAAACAAAGACCGAGGTGGTAACTAATTCGCGCAATTTGCTTTCCGAGCAGCTGGCAAGCCTGCTTCCTCATTCTGAAGAAGTGAAGGATGCTTTGGCGGATGCCGTTGCTGCCGATGCCTACGTGGGTCCATGCCCCAAGTGTGGTAAGGATCTGCAGCTGCGCTCTTCGCAGAAAACGCGCTCAATGTTCATCGGCTGTGCTGGTTGGCCCGACTGCGACGTCACCTATCCGCTGCCTAAGGGCAAGATCGAGGCACTGGAAGAGAAGTGCCCCGTTTGCGGCATGCCTCAGATCAAGGTCACGGCATTCCGCTCCAAGCCGCGCGTTCTGTGCATCGACCCAGAATGCGAAACAAACAAAGAACCCGATTTGGAAGTGGGTATTTGCCCCACGTGCAAGGAAAAGGGCTTGGAGAAGAAGCTTATTGCGCGTAAGAATCCGCGTACGTTGAAGCGCTTCATCCGCTGCGAGAACTACGATGAATGCGAAACGGGCTATCCGCTTCCGCAGTATGGCAAGCTTACGGCAACGCAGGAAGTATGCGAAAGCTGTGGCGCTCCCATGGTTATCGTTACCACGCAGCGTGGCCCTTGGAAGCTTTGTCCGAACTTCAATTGCCCCGCCAAGGAAGAGGCGGCAACTGACGCCCAAATCACGCTGGACGCCGCAAAGAAAGCTGCAACTGCCGCCGAAAACAACCTCACTAGCGCCAAAGCGGAAAACGCCGCCGCAATTGAAGCAAAGCAGCACGCTGACGAAGCGGTAGCAGCCGCACAGGCAGAAAAGGAGAAATCAGACGCGACAGTGGAGCAAGCAAAGCTTGACAAAACCGCAGCAGATTCCGCTGTGTCCGCCGCCCAGGCAGAGGTCGACCGCATCAACTCCGAAATCGACGACGCAAACGAGCAGGCAAAGCAAGGGTCCCTCGGCTTCGTGAACTGGATGTTGAGCCAGGAAAACCTTACCGATGAACAGAAGAACGATTTGGAGCGCGCTAAGCAGGTAATCGAAAAAGCCACAGTAGAAAGCTTCGACAAATATGCTTACGGTGACAGGGCATCCTTTATGCCAGAAGAGCGCAACAACATGGTTACGGTGATCGGCGATGAGAAGGACGCTACCAGCCTTGCCAATTTAAAGAAAAGCATCGGCATCATGAAGAAGATCAACGAGTTGCGCGCTTCAGATGACAACTTCGTAGGCGATATGAAACGCAACCCCTCCCTCACCAACTTTTACTTTATGGCAGTAGCGCAAACTGGCGCCGACCGAGGCGCAGGACTTCATGCTCACTCATTACTGCAAGTAAACTGCGAAAACCTTGCATTCGGATACACTGACGACCCCACCATCGGTTGGTACAAGAAGGAAAAGCGCACGTTTGACCAAATCAAAGGCGAACTCGGCATCACAGAAATCAACGAAGCAACCCTTCAGCAGATTAAAGCGGAAGCGAAAGCTCGCAACGTCGAAGTAGGCCACTACACCAACCTGTTCTGGGCAGCCGATCAGCTTATGGGCGTTGGTTTTACGCAGTATCGAACCACCGCATGCTATAACGCATCCTATTTGAGTAACTACCAAAATAAGTATTCCAAATACGCCAGCTACACCATTGATGAATTCGAAGCATTCGTCAATGCTTATCAGGCACACCTTGACAACCCAGGCGGCGCGGTAAGCCTCGAGCAGCAGCTTGCGGCAGCGAAGGCAGCGCTTGATCAGGTCAAGGCAAAGCAGAAGGAAGCGAACGAAACGCTCTCAGCAAAGGAGCAAGCGGCAACAACAGCGCAGCAAAACGTTGAACAAGCCCAGACAAAACAGGCAGAAGCACAGAGTGCGATCGAGGTGTCTGAGCAGAGCATTTCTGAAAAGCAGAAAGCAATAAAAAACGCTCAGGACGCCGTAACGCAAGCCATACAAGCGCTGAACGAGGCAAACGCACAGCTTGAACAAGCGAAGAGCGACGCTTTCGCTAAGCAACAAGCGCTGGCTGCCGCAAAGGAAGATGTAAGCGCAGCTGAGGCGAACCTTGCGGCCGCGAAAGGCGAAACGAAAACAGCACAAAGCAATAAGGATGCCGCCGACGAGGAACTTGCGGGACTCTCCGCCAAGCTTGCTCAGACACAGAAAGCCTACGACGCCGCACTTACCGCTCGGGAAAGTGCCGTTGCCAAGCAAAATGAGCGAAAGCGAGCTAAATTCCGCAGAAAGCGACGCCGCAAATGCCGCCGAAGCACTCAAGCAAGCAGAAGCCAACGCGGAAGCAAAGCAAGGCGAAGCGGCAAAAGCCGAGCAGCAGGTTGCAGATGCAAGCAGCGAGCTCCTTAGCGCGCAAGGCGAATTCGCACGCCTGAACTGCCTTGCTCTTGCAGTAGAGCAGGCGCAAGACGAAGCGGACAACGCCAGCACAAGCGGCCGCCGACGCCAAATTGGAGCTCGACACAGCCAATGCAGCGATCCCCGCCGCCGAAGCAGCCGTTTCGCAACGCGAACAAGAAAGCGCAGCTCTTGCTGATACGCTAGCCGCCGCGAAGGCCATTAACGCCAACGATGCCTACGAAAGCGGCATCGCCGACACTCGCTTTGCCGATCTCGACGCCCTGTATGCAGCAGCACGCGAGGCGCAATCGAAAGCCGATGCCGCTAAAGCCGTGCTAGAAGCAGCCGAGCAGGAAGTAGGACGCCATTCGGAACATTACGTTGAAGCGCTGCTGAACTACCAGGAAGCAGCAGAAAACCTCCGCGCTGCCCAAGCAGCCTACGATGCCGCACTTGCCAAAGAATTGGCGGAACAAGAAGCGGCAAACCAAGCAGGGAGCGCCAACAACGCCGCAAACCCAACGACCACTCCCGCAAAGCTGCAGCTTAACGGCAAACAAACAAACACCAGCCAAGCGAATAGCGCATCGCCCAAAACTGGGGACAACGAAGTAGCAGGCACGTTCGCCGCACTTGCTGGAGCAGGAGCGGGAGCCGCCCTGTTGGCAGGACGCAAACTTCGTCGCACCAAGCACGTGAAGTAGCCAAAGCCCAAAGCGGCCCCTACCAAGCCAGACACCGCTTGATAGGGGCCGCACTATAACCTGAAGGCGGCCGCAACAAGACAGTCGTCATCCGAAGAGACTAATCATGATGCCCACAACCCACTAACGGCAGAAGCACAAAGACAAAACAGCCGCCAAAACAAGCGTGCTATTTCTTCGGCATAATGCCCAATTCGCTGATACGCTGCGCAACTTGCTCAGCAGAAAGCACCCCTTCTTCCATGCAGCGTCGCACAAATGGCGCACCGACGCCGGCACGCAAGTCGTCATCCACTTTGTGCTTGAATGCGGGGTAGCCCACAAGGTTTTTCCGAACCTGGTTTTCCGCCTCTTCGGGTGTTTTCCTTTTATTTGCACGCACATTGCTTGAAAGCTCTTCGGCATACACCGTTTTCGCAATTTCCGAAACCGACAGTTGTTGCTCAATAAACATTTCACGGCACTTATCGCGCTGACGCTTTACGCGAGCGTTCTTCGCTTTTGTTTTGCACTGTTCACTGCAATACGTACGCGAAATGCCACGATGCCCTGCCAAAGAAAAACCCCTACCGCAGACTTCGCAATAACCAATTTTTACCTGGCCCAACTGACGAGAAAAGCGATACCAAAGATAACTAAGATAATTGGGAAACACCATGAAATCATCGCTTTCCGTAGAGCGAAATACGTCGATACCAATGCCCTGCAAGTGAAGGGAAATAATTGCATGCACCAGCTTCTGTAGATGCGGAGCATCTTGCTTGCTCGACTCTGCTGGATCGAGAATCAACTCCTCCGAAAGGCCAAAGTAATTGGAGGGCAGCTCATTAACCGGGAAGCCTATCTCCGCAGAGGCGCGCTCTAGCAAAACCTCAAAACCCGCTTCGCTTGCTGCGTCTCCTTCCGCAAAAGCAGACAACGCGGCAGCAAAGTCGAACGCGGTAATCTCCCTCTTAAACGCAAATAGGGTCACCGTCATATAGCCACCAAAATCGTCTTCGCCCAAATCAAAGAACGCATAGTCGTACATACCAGGCGCGGAAAACTTCTTGAAATGAGGGAATTCGGGCATTTCTGTGAAAAATGCACTCGTTGTTCCCTCGGCAATATCCACAGTGAATGAAAACATATCAAAAGAGTTGCTAGTTGACTTATTTCGCACGTGGACCTTTGCAACCAAGGATCCATGATCGCTTTCGATATTCCCGTTTATCAGGGCGTAAGGCTTCCGACCGTTAAGCACTTCCTGCAGGGTTACCACATCTTTAGCCATATGCGATTCCGTGATCCAATCGGCAACCGCTTCTTCAGTATTCGCCCCAAACAAAGGTCCTGTTTTTAGGGCCAGCTCCTGAATAAGCATATGGTCTAAACGACCATCGGACCCGTAGAGAAAAGCTAAGTCTTCCACTCCGAATTCACGCAACTTGTCTTTTTTGACTACCCCCGTAGCAGCTTGCGCGACACCCGAATCATCAAATGAAAATTTGATGCTCGCCTGAGTGCTCCTCCCCTCCAAGCTGCAAATAGCCCGCTTTACAGGGAACCGTCCCTGCGGGGTTCGCAATTGATCCATTAAGTCCATACAATACCCGCCTTAATTCTGAACCCCTTCAAACCATACAATATGGAGTAGATTACTACTTTTTTACTCTTTCAATGCCACTTTTTCAGAGCATGTTTCTAGAGGATTATAAGCATGTCGAAAGAAAGAGCAGATAAAAGGAGGGGTAGTGAAAGTACCTGAAGCATTCGGAAAGGCACTGCAGAATAAGGAAGAGCTTGTGCTTATCGCAAGCGCTAATCCCCTTCTTTGTAATTCCTGTTTGAAGCCTCTTTGGGAATTGGAAGGCTTCACGCTACGCGCTGCATTCTACCTTGTCGACAATCTATTAGAGCGAAATGGCTACCAGCTAGTCCCAGGCGATGAAATGAGATGGACTTGCTCAGATCCCTGAGAAAAATTCGGAAAGGCTCATACCAAAGCCATCGGCAATCTTTTCAAGAACATCGATGCTGGCATTACGAGAACCCGATTCAACGCGAGCAAGATATGAGCGTTCTACCCCGACCATCAGGGCAAGCTTAGTTTGAGAAAGGCCATTTACCTTTCTCAACTGCCGAATGCGCATCCCAATAGCTTGTCTCGTAGCAAGTGTCATGCTGCAAACCTAATTCGGTCTATACTGAACACTGTGTCCTATCGAACACAGCTAACAGCAAAAACGGGCGAAAGAGGCATTCCAGAAGCGACTTTAACCAAATTGTTTAACCGATCGCCTCGGCGCAAAAGAAAGGAAGGAAGCATGTTTTGTCCCAATTGCGGAAACGAATTGCGAGAGGATGCCTGCTTCTGCGGCAACTGCGGAACGCAAGTTGGTAACGCCATTCAACCAATACAGCAACATCCCGCCAACCAACGCCCTCTTACCGCAGAGGGTCTGAAGAACTATCACGAAGCCACACGAGCAGAGCGCGAATTTGAGAAGAGCGTCGAAAGAACCAGCGAATATGCAGTGCTGATGGAAGGCGAATATAAGCACCTGAAATCGCGCTTCACCATGTGCACGATACTTGGAGTGATGGTCGCCGTTGGATTTGGCAGCATGCTGATGAGCACGGCAAGCTCTCCGAACATGATTGTTACAATGATTACCACCTGTGGACTATTCTTCTTTGTTCCCTTCGGAGTCCTCCCCATTGTCGATTTCGTTAAAAACCACGGATTTGTTGTCTGGTTTAGCGTAATTTTCCTTCTTATCCTCTTCTATTTCGTCCTTTTATTTGCAATCTTTGCCGGGATTCCTTGTTTCATCAGCCTTTGCAACAAGCTCAAAAAGACAAAGGCAGAAGTAGATCTTGCAAACGAGCAGCTTTCCGCTCTTGTTGCTTAAAGAAAAGAGGAAACAGTGTTTTGCACCCGATGCGGCACAGAAAACAAAAATGGTGACACAACCTGCATCGCCTGTGGAGCTCCGTTAGCATCGACACGAATCCAGGAAAACCTTTTCGGTGGCTACTCTTCAAGCATCAACGAGAAGCTAGGCAAGCTTCACGGAATCAGTCGGAAGTTTTACCTAAACGAAGCAGAAGAGACCAAAAAGCGAATTCGAAACAAGCTTATCGTTTCCGTGGTTATTGCTATCCCCCTCCTGTTGTCTTGGTTTGAGGCCCTTGTTTCCTACCTCCCCGAAGTAACAATCCCCGAGCTTCAGACGACAACTTCCATCGAACTATACGCAGCCGCAAAGAGCCTAATGACTCCTCTCGTACTGGGGCTTGTTCCACTCGGCATCTCAACTGCAACCGAATACCTCCGCGACCATCAGGAGTACAAGAATATCGCAATTGCCTTGACTGTCTTTTCTTTCTTCGGACTTGCAATCGTGACTATTCCTGCCCTCGCCATCTCGGGAATCCCCGGCTTCTTCTACCTGAAGAACAAACGTCAAAAAGCAATTGAAGAAATCAAGCAATACGGCTTGAACTAAGCAATCAAGCCATGCATGAAAGGAACTTCCATGTTTTGTCCGGAATGCGGAAAACAAATCGAAGAAGACGCACTGTTTTGCCCAGAATGCGGAACCGCTCTTCCAAACAACCAGCAACCGCGCTCGATTGAAGACGAATCGCCAGTTCAAAATTGCGAAATCGCCACCACAAGAGAAGTGGACGCAGAAACGGCTACAAGCGAAACGGAGGTTAGTCCCAATAATGCCACTAACGAAAATGGCCAATCGGGATCAGCAAACGCCTCCATGCCCCAAAGCGGCACGACCCAACCTACGCCCAGCGGAGAAACCACTGAAACAAAAGCAGGCAAGGTTATCGATGACGCTATAGACAAATTCAAAAGTCTCGACAAAACCAAAAAATACGGAATCCTGGGTGGCGGTATTGCGGTAGTGGTCCTGGTTGCAATCGTTGCTTTCGTCATGCCCCTGTTCGGCGGCGTCCCCACCGATGTAGCTCGTCAGGCATTCGCCCAAAGCTCTCTGGCAACCAACGGAGCGGTCTCCAACAACTACACCAATGAATCGGCCTACGAAATCAAAGACTTCAAGATCGACAAGCAAGAAGACGCTCTTGCTGGCTACGATTCCGATACCCGCCAAATGGCAAAAGCCTGGTACGGCACCGACCAGCTTAAAATCGTTTACTTCTCGGGCACTATTGCTAACGATAGCTTCGAAACAAACTTCACTGGCGAATGCGACTTCAAAAACGTTAACGGAACCTGGAGCAAAGCTTCCGACTACTCCCTAACGATCGACAGCAAAAGCACCAAACCCCTAAAGGGCGTGGACACCCTTGGGGGGCAAAACAGCTCCAGCGGCTCCAACAATGCAAGCTATTCCGATTTCAGCTCGGACTTCAATGAATCGAATGGTACCTATACTTCTAACGCAACCGGCACCGTTGCCTACACCTACTGGTTCGCAACCGATACCGCCAAGGTATCCCAAAGCTTTACGTTTGATCCGAGCTCTGGCTGGAAGACCTCCGGCGATGCACAGACCACCGACAAGAACACCGAATGGACGCTAAAAGATAAAACCTTCAAATGGTCCGGTGACGGCGATCACGGCACGGTTGATTCAACCATCACTTTTGGCGAAGCATCCAACGGAACGATCTCCGCCTCCTATGATTTCAGCTACACACCAAATGGCGGCGTAAGCAACTCATTCTGCGCCTTCAACTCGGTATCCCTCAAGGGAGCGGCATCCGGCAAAGCCACCCATCAGTTCGGCAGCGACAACTTCACCCTTCAGCTTAGTGATACTGAGCAATCAGTTGACATCACCTGCCGAAACAATGGCTTCTATAGCAGCAGTTCAAAAAATACGTTCACCGTAGATGCAACCACCAAAACTCCCTACAAAGCTTGGAAGACGGGGGACAAAGATAACTTCTATCTCACTTCCCGCAACTTCACTGAAGCAACCCAAACCAACGCGTAATAACTAAGTGGTCGCATCCCGGCGATGCGACCACCCTTCCTGTCAGAATGGAGCAACCCATGTTTTGTAATGCATGCGGTACAGAGAACAACAACAGTGCAGCCTACTGCAGCGCATGCGGTGCAAAACTTGCCAACAACCACGCACCTGTCAAAAGCGCAAAAGCATCCCAAAGTACATTCGAAAAAAGAAAAAGCAAAGCACGATGCACAAACAGAACTTGCACAAATGATTTATGGAATCTTGAAGCAAGTCGAACCACAAACCAGCAATTACAACCAAATCCGCTCCATTGGTGAACGAATGGAGCGGATCAAAGCAGCTTCCGCCCAAAACGATGAAATACCCACAGAAAGAAAACTAGGCTACGCGGTTATCGCAGCAGCAATAGCTACCATTATCTTCTTCCTTCTCTGCTTTCCGAGTACCTCAGACCCAATCTCAGCAGCAATGGCTTTTGGACCATTTCTGATTCCCGCTGCCGCTTTCTACCTTGCGTATCGCGCTGCAGAGAGCAAAAAGAAAAGGCGGAGAAAGAAGTTCAACAATAAATTAGCTGCATGCAAGGAGGAAGCAAGACCAATTTCCGCAAAAATCGTCGCGAATTACAACTCGATTCCAGACAATTTCATTAGCTTCGAATACGCAGACCCCGGCACTCTCTACATGATGTATCAAATTGTTTCTACGGGCCGAGCCGACACCCTCAAAGAAGCGATTCTTTATTTCGACGAGCTCTGTCACAGACAGAAAATGGAGGACATTGCATTGCAACAGCTGAACGTCACTCGCCAAATTTTCGATCAGACAATAGAGATCAGAAAGTCGATCGCTTTTATTGAATCAATGTCCGGCGTTATGGTTATAAATACTCTCCGCTAAAAATTAATTCACCATAAGCCAACCCATACGCCTTCGGGCAAACCGCACAATGCCGATGCTGTATCGTTGGCAATCCTGGTAATTAGTTAATCTGACCTGCTCTTATATGAGCTATTATCAGCTATTACCACCCCCCCCTATCTATCAAGGAGATTCTCATGTTTTGCCGCCAATGCGGATGCGAAATATCCAACGAAGCAAAGTTCTGCAACTTCTGCGGAACAAAAACAGTAGCGCCAAAAGCGCGGAAGGGCGAGAGCGACAATTCCTTAGATGCCAATATGCCGGCCGATGGCAAAAATGAGATCGAAGCCAACAAAAAGCCTGCAGCCTCTTCATCCGATTGCGCCGAGGCAAACTACGAGAGCGGCAGCGCAAACGAGGGAGAAAAAATAAGCGAGAAGGCACATCCCGACTGCAATACCTCGAAGCAAACCGCAGAGGAAACAGCTAATGCCCCCGAAGCCAGTAATCTGAAAGCAGCTGTTGCACAAAACAAAAAACGCTCTCGTCGTCATATGCCGATGATCCTGCTTGTCGCCATGGCGCTGGCTTTGGCAACCTCCGTGGCTTACGCTGCGTACCGCGTATACAACGACGTTTGGCTGCCCTATCAGGCCGAACAAGCAATGCACACCACATCAAATAGCAATTCTGCAGGATCTGATAGAGACACCATCACGGGTAAGACAACGGGCGAACCCCAAAATTTACTTCATATTGCAGACATCCTGACAATGGAGCCAACGGAAATACCGAGCTATATAGAAGCGCAAGGCATCACACCACAAAGAATAGCGCCATCAAAATACGCACTGGATGGTGGGTTCCGGTCCGACAGAGCATATGATGCATGGGTTCTGATACAGGATGAAACCAATAGCATTATTATGGCCCAGGACAAGAAAGGCGAATACCTCGATCCAGACTACTACGATCAAACCTACACCTCAATTCCTCCAGTACTTTCAGTAGGCGATGCAGCGGTTCCGTTTGAAGGCATAAATCAGTCTTACTTTACTGTTGAGAATCTTGAATCAGGAAGCTCGCCATCAAGCATTGTGTTGACAAACATTTCTCTCAATAGCCTCTCAGAGGAAGCATTTGACAACTTTCTGGAGTATTGCGGACTAGGAGATCCTCTTGCCTCAATGGAAGCAACCCAAAAAGGCACACTGTTTTCAGCAGCAAAAACCGGCATTCTGGAAAACCAGAAAGGTGAAAAATACGTTTGGTACGCCCTTGGGCAAATCGATAAAAATGGAAAATACAGCTCATGCACTATCGGATGCATGAAAATAGATACCGCCTTCTCAACACTTGGCGCATCAACGAGCGCTAGTGCTTCGTCTTCCGACCCCAAAGGGTATTGGGATGACGCTAACAACGCAACAAAGTCAAAGCTAATTGCCAAAAGCATTCTTGAACATGCATACCAAAGTTATTCCAGCGTAAACATTGAAGAGTAGAAAGATCGCCTCATGTACTGCACTACCTGCGGGAATGAAATACCAAACGATTCGAAATTCTGTACTAGTTGCGGTGCGTCAGTCGAATGCAAGCCCAGACAAGCAGCTGCGCTAATTCCGCCACAGGCGAACTCTGCTTCGCACGAACCCGAGCCTGAGCGAGTAAGCCCCGCCTCCTGTCGGCCTGAACCAGCAAGACGGTCTGAGAAGATAGGCCCTGCGGCTAAAGCTGGCATTGCGGTTGTAGCCGTCGGCGTCGCTGCAGCCATTGTATTCGGCTCCTGCAGCGTAAGCAGCAACTTCGTTACCCCAGCTCCGCAGCAGAACAGCAATGCCGCTCCTACAGCAAGCGAAGACCAAAACAATAACCAGGATCCAAGTTTCGGCACTCAGCAAACCAGCACTGACCTTGCCGCAAACTGCAGCGTCAAGAAAACATACAACTACATCGAGGCTCCCACCGATCCCTACAAATCCCCTGGTCAAAAAAGTAAAGACAAGTGGACATACGACCAGTTAACGAGTTCAAACAAGTCTGACGCTTCTGATCAAATCAATACGCTTATCAGGAACGCCGAAAACTCCTCTGCAAAGAGAAGCAGCACTTTTCCCACTTCTGCCAGCGCGCTTAACCAAGTCGAATCCGTAGATAAATCCTGCACTTTAGGCCGCGACATTTCCGTCACCTACCTTAAGGGCAATGTGGTCGGCGTTTACGATTCGCGCCTTATATCCGATTGGAAATCGGAGGACAGGCCCGTACTCTTGGGTGCAGCCTATAACCTTTCCTCAGGCGAAACGGTAGA
>OGQK01001182.1_pt1 | contig 14342 bp, 12 predicted proteins | sample 1553221 | NCBI WGS metagenome assembly OGQK01 (sample SAMEA2579996, study PRJEB22360) | human gut metagenome | biome: human gut; feature: human-associated habitat; material: faeces | place: Denmark | collected 2008/2010 | reverse complement strand
AGCCGTTACGGCGGAATCCTCCAGGAACTTGGCTACATCCGGCATGTGCAGGTAGGAGTCCAGGGAACGGACCACGCAGGCGGAGGCCAGTTCTTCATCGGAACCGTGCAGCAGCACCAGGGCTTCCGCAAAGTAGTCCAGAGCCTTGTTCCAATCCTGGGCAACCATGGCGGCGGCCCCCAGAGCATATTTCATCCGCGCCTGCTGAAGGCGGGTGGCATTTTTCTTGGTGGCCAGGAAAGAGGCGGCACGGTTTTTCACGCCGTTCCAGTCCTTGTCCGGAATCAGGGCCATGATTTTGGCAACCTCCAGATCATCCTGGGCGGAGGGGGAGAGATTGGAACCCCTTACGGGGAACTTGGCCAGCAGGCCTTTAACCCCGGCCCAGTCCATCATGCGCATGGCGCACTCCAATTCATAGACGGCCGCCCGGGCGGACAGGCTGTCCTTGATGGAAAGCGTGGAGGCATACTTGTTCACCAGGGCGTGGAATTTGTTGCGGGCGTCCTGGTATTTCCGGTTTTCCATAGCCACCTTGGCGTCCACAAAATCATCCGTTTCAAAGATGTACAGCGTCTTGAAGGCGCTGGCCATCTGCTGGAGGACTTCCTGGGATTCCCTGCTTTCCACAAACTGGACCATGGGGCCGTTGGCGGAAAGGATGTAAATATCCGTCGGGCGCCCATTCTTAATGGCCGGAGCGGCAGCCCTGGCGCGCAGGCGCTGGGGATTCTGGGCATTCTGAGCCATGGCCGGACCCAGGGTGGACAAGCCGGCCAATACCATTATTACTGAAAGTGCTTTCATATTGTTGATTGCTAAACCTTTTGTTGTTACTTCTGGCCCTTGGCGGCGCGTATGGCGGCCTCATAGGCGGCGATGTCCGCCCGTTCCTGGCTGACGGCGGGATCGGAACCGAACTTGGCCGTCTTATCCTTCACCTCGTTGACCAGGGCACTGTCTTCCGCCGTCATCTTCTTGCGGTTGGCGGGAGTATCCAGCAGTTGCACATACTGGCTGCCGGCCTTCCAGGCGATATACCTGTCGGACGGCTGCTTGCCTGCGCCCTGGGACATCGTGTTCCTCTTCCACAGCGTATCCATCTGTGCTAGCACGGCGGGAGCGGACCACTTCACGAGGCCCTTGTACGTGCCCGTGATGTTCATGAAGTTGATCAGGGCCTTGTCCAGCTCGTTCTGCTTCAGGTAGGCTTCACCTTGCAGGTAGAGGACTTCCGGCAGATTCTTCTTGTAGGACTTGTTCTCGCGGTACTTGTCGGCGGCGGCAATGACAGCCGGCCAGTCCTGGCGGGCGGAGGTGAACTTGACCAGGTTGTACTGGGCGTCTTCCATGGCCTTGCGGTCCGGGTTGGCGCTGGATTCCTCCTTGCTGAGTTCATCCTTCATCATCTTGATGGCGGCTTCCACCTTGGCGTTATCCTTGCTGCGGCCCAGAGCAACGGCTTTCCCGAAGACCGCATTCTTGCGGTACTTGGACATGCCGTTGATGCGGGCCTTCTTGCGCACCGGATCAGGTTCCGACGGGTCCAGGATTTCATCAAAGTAGGCGATGCTTTCTTCCGGCTGGGACGTATTGGCCAGGTGCATGCCCAGCTTCACGAGCGTGTACGGAGGCAGGTCGGAAGGCTTGAAGTCCCGCTTCAGCTCCACGAAGAGCTGCTTGACCAGACCTTCCAGAGCGGCCTTCTCGGCACGCTGTTCGTCCGTTTCCGTGGGAGCCTTTTCATACCGTTCCTGCGTCTGGGCAATGACGGCCATGCGGAGCATGGCGCTCAGCGTCTTGTCCTTGTCATTGTCCACGCCGGGGAACCGGTAGAAGTGGTTGCGCATGGCGTTGGCGTCCAGATTGCGGCCCAGCGCCTGATTGCCGGCCATATACGTCTTGGTGTAGGAGTTCACGGCTTCCTCCAGAAGAACGGTCATCTTGGGATCGTCCTTCTTGCCTTCCCTCACAATGACTTCCTGCATCTTGACGGACGCGGGGTCAAACATCTCCTTGTCTTCCTTGAAGAAGTCCATGGCGGCGGCAGCCAGCTGGAGGCTGTAGCGGCTTCCGGGCTGGTCGCTGTTCTTCCAGTACTCGTCATACCACTTCTTGACTTCGTCCCGGCGCGCCGTCCTGGCCGCTTCCACGGCCTCCTTCGGTTCTACGGGAAGAGGTTTCTTGGTGGCATTGATGAGCAGGTTGTACACGGCTTCCGCGGCAGGGCGCTTGTCGCCCAGCTTCTTGGCGGATTCCAGAGCGGCCAGGAAATAGCCTTCCGCTTCCTGTTCATGCTCCTTGCTGCCGGCATACAGGTTCGCCAGCAGGTTGTTGGCATACGGGAACAGGCGGTGCTCCTTGAAGTTGTCCACGATTTCCTTCGCATCCTTCGTGGCAAGCTCCTCGTCTCCGGGGTTCTTGCGGTTCAAGTAGTTGAAGGAACGGTCATAAAGTACGGCGGCCATGTTGGCGTCATTCTTGTCCGGGAAACGGGCGATGTAATTGGTGAAGGCCTGGATGGCTTCATCCGTGTTGCCCAGGTTCGTGTAGGTTTCACCCAGCAGGTACATGGCCGTTTTCAGGTAGGTGCTGTCACGGTATTCCTTCACGAAGCGTTCCAGCACCGGAACCGCTTCCTTGTAGCGGGCGGCGTCGGCAGCCCCCAGGTTGAACAGGGAGGCGCCTTTGCAGTACAGGGCCAGTTCATAGAACTTGTGGGTGGGGTCGTCCTTGTGCAGCTCCATGACCTTGTCCGCCTGCTGGACGCAGAGATCGAATTTCTTGTCCTTCAGCAGTCCTTCCAGGGACAGGGTGTTCAGCATGGGAGCATACTTGGAATTCGGGAATTCCTTCAGGTGCTGCGCCACAAGCTCGCCGCCCTTGTCCGCTTCTCCCAACTGCCAGGTGGTCATGGCCAGGTAATAGAGGTTGTCCTCCCTGCCCGGGGCGTCCGGATAGGATTCATTGATAAGCTGGTAAGCGGCGCGGGCGACCCTTTGGGAACCATGCACCAGGGCCTGGTTGCCCATGAAGCTGAACGTGAAGGCGTCCATGACCTTCCCTTCCTCCTTCATCTTGTTGAACTGGTCAATCAGGGCAGTCACCTTCGTCCTGTCCAGCGTATGGGAGAGGTCCGTCACGCCGGGCACGGCGCCGTTGGCGCGTCCCAGGCGGTCCAGGGAGTGGTTGGCGTCCGCCAGCACTCCGGCCTGGTCGGGCAGGAGGCCCATCAGCACCATCGCCAGGGAGGCGTAGTCTTCAGATTCCTTCTGCTTCCCTTCCTGGAGAAGGGCGCGGGATTTTTCCAGCACTTCCGCAATGTAGCTCACCAGCCGGGGAGCGTACAGCGCCACGCGGGTGGGGCTGATATTCATCACGGAAGGATGGGCTTCCACAAATTTCACCGTTTCCTGGCATTTGCCGGTCTTGATGGCGGCATCCACCATCGCCAGGAAGCCATTGGTGATAACGGCATCCGTAATGCGGCGCCCCTTGTAGCGGGAGGTGACGCAGGAAGTAAGGTTTTCCAGCCCTTTTTCAAAGGAGGGCGGATTCATCTTGAAATAGCACTGGGCCAGCAGTCCCTGCACTTCGCCGGCATTGACATTCCGGGCCACAGGGTCGCTGCGGTATTCCTTCAGGAATTTCTCCAGCAGCTCCGCGCCCTTGGCAAAATCCCCAAGGCGGCAATAGTTTTCCCCCTCCCGGAACAAGGCCATTTTCACGAGCTGGTTCTTGGCGCTCGGGAACTTGGTGTAACACGCCTTGAACGCTTCCACCGCTTCATTGTATTTCTTTAACTGGGCCAGGCAGACGCCCTTCTGGTAGTAGAACCAGCCGAAGCCGTCATCCAGCCCCAGCGTCTTGATACGGGGTTCATAAACGCGGATGCAGCGGTCCACGGCATCCAGGGCTTCCTGCCACTTGCCTTCCTTCATGGCGGTCAGGGCCGTGCGCTGGTAATCGCGCGGGCCATGCTGGGCACTGGACGGCAGCGCTGCCCCAATGCTCACCATGGAAACCAGGCCTGCAGCCAGTGCAGTAGTATAGTTTGATTTGATCATGTGTTTAAAATTCGTTGAAACAGAAGAGATAATAGAATAGGTACAATATCTGCGCAAATGCACGGAATGCACCTATCTGTAATGGATTGCGTCATTCTAACAGGATGCCGCAAACTCTAAAGCAGAAAGTTTTACCTTTTTAGTCATCCGCGCAAGAAAGTTCTTCCCGTCCACGTTTCTTCAATGTTGGATTAGGCCGATGCCGGACGGCCCGGAGAAACGCCTTCTTTTTTCCGGCGAAAAAAGGCTTTTCTTACGATTCCGGACCATGCCGTTTTTCCATTAAAGGCACGCACATCTCCGAGGAACCGAAAGGAGTCCCTCCATGGAAGGAACAGCACGCGGCTCACGGCTCCATACTCCTGAAAGCTTTCTCAAGTATGAACGCAATTCCTGCCTTCGTCAAGACGTCAACGACGTGCACAACGCCCGGTGAGGGACGCTCTGGCGCATCGGAAACCGGACAGGGGCCCGGATTCCCTTGGCATCTCCACTCCCTTCCCGGTTTCCAGCCATTCGACAAGCGCCCTCAGACGGCCATTCTTCGCCCCAGGGAAGCCCCATCCCTATTCTCCTATCCAGAAGAATCCAGAAGAAAGATCATGAAAGCAGGTGGGATTATTAAAGCCGCTTCATTCTACGGACCTGCAGAAAGAGAGCCGTCTTCCACGGTGGAAGGCAAGAAAAAACAGCCTTCTGCATGCCGCATTCAGCAGCCGCCAGCACTACTTCCCGGGAGCCCAAAAAAGGCTTTCCGGTCACTGCGCAGGCAGAGGAAAATCAGGACCACTTTTTGCCTTCACCTGCCCCGCCTGCCTGCCGATATATTCCTTCAATCCGTCCCGGAGATGGAGCGGCTCACGGGAGCCGGGCACCCAGTGCCCCTCCCCTCAATCAATGCCTGCCGGGGCCGCTCCTTCTCCTTGCCATATACATTGATCATAATGCCGGCGGAGGCTGGCGGGATTTCCCGGGAAGTTTCATTCACAGACAATTCATCATGTCCGGTCGTCTGCTGTCCTTCGCTTTTTCCATTCCGGAAGCCGGACTGCATCCAGAGGCAACCGGTTCCTGCGGCTCTTTGAACGGCAAAGACGGTCCGATGTTTGGCCATGAAACGAGAAGCACTCCCAGCAGAACTGAATTACTTAACCGCAACTTCTGTTCCTGTTAAATGAAAATGGCGTGATACGGCTCCGGATTTTTTTCTGAGTACAGCTTCCGCCCGCCGCGCATGGCCATCCCCAGCAAATCCCTGGAAATCTTAAAGCATAAAGTCGCAGGATCTCCGGTCACGGGCACGGAAAAGACCAGCCATCCATATGCAGGTCACTTCTTCTCCATGCAGCAACAAAAAGCTTCCGGCGCCCAACAGGAGGCCGGAAGCTGAAAATCAATAACCGGTCGGCGATAAATTGTTTAGTCGTCCTTAAGGTCGGTCAGGGCCACCGTGGTAATTCCTGCTTCCGTCAAAGCGTTCATCACGTCAATGACGCGCTGGTGGGGAACGTCGCCCTCCACCCATAACTGCACTACCGGCTTGGTGCCCACGGCGCTGGCTTCCTGCTTTTTAGCTTCCAGCTGCTGCACGAGCGTCGACAGATTATGGTTGTTCATGTCATTGTCAATCATCAGGCTGTTGTCCTTGCCCCAGTAAATGGTGCCGTCCTTGATGATGCGGATCAGCGCCGGTTCAATCTGGGAGGCGGTATCGCTCACGGATTGCCCCGGCATGGACATGTCCAGCTTGCGTTCCTGAATCAGGGAAGTCGCTACAAGGAAGTAAATCAACAGAAGGAAGCACACGTCGATGAGGGAGGAAATATCCAGCTTGGGATCTTCATCCTCAACCATCTCCAATTTTTTATGTCTTGCCATAGCGCGTAATGTTTATTCAGCCTTGTTTGCAGCAGAGGAATTTTTGGCAGGCAGTACGGCAAAGATCACCTTGACCACGCCACATTCCGCAGCCACTCGAATCACTTCCCGGGAGCCTTTGAACAGGGCCTTCTGGTCGCCGCGCAGATACAGGCGGGTTTCAAAGTCCTGCTTGTCCTTGAAGCGTTCCGCAAGGTTTTTGATATATTCCTTCAGTTCGTCCGGAGAGTTGAGCGGCGCACTGACATCGGAAGCCCAGCGAACGTTGGGGTCCATGCCGGCGGGACGCTTTCCCTCCCCTTCACCGTACACATTCACCACGATGCAGCCGTTGGCGGATTTCACTTCACCGGAGCTGCTGGCCGTGGGCATTTGAATGTTCTTATCCTTTTTAACGGTAATGGCCGTAGCGTTCACCACGAAGAAGATCAACAGGAGGAAAACCATGTCGATCATGGGGGACATATCCATTTCCCCGCTCTCTTCGTCGGCCGCTACATTGGCTTTTTTCTTACCCATAAGCTACATTTGGTTGAGATTCTCCGGCCCGGCTCCGCCTGGGCGGAAACTTCCGGACCGGACCGTCTTTCCCGGCGATCAGGCCAGGCCTTCGGGGATGCGGGCAAGCTGGGCTTCGGCGTTCACCACGTTGATGGAGGTGTTCACCATTTCCTGCACGGTGCCTACGCATTCGGCAATATGGGCGTTGGCAATGCCCTTCTGGAAGAAGAAGAACGGCGTGGCGATAATGGCGTTGATCAAGCCCCAGAAGGTCGTCAGAAGAGCCACGGAGATGTCACCGGCAAGCTGGGTGGGGTCTGCCTGTCCGGCGCTTGACAGCGTGCCGAACGCGCCCACCATCCCCTGCACCGTACCGAAGAGGCCGAGCATGGGGGAAATCTGCGCGCAAAGGGCCAGCATGTTGATCCATTTGAATACGGAACGGCTTTCATTGGCCGTAAAGTCGGCTACGGCGTCTTCAATGGCGTCCTTGCCGAGGTCTTCCGGACGGGTGGCGTCCACGTTCGGCAGGGCATACGCAACTAGGCGGCCCAGATAGGTGGGGCTGCCGGCGGCCACTTCAATGGCGGAGCGGATGCGGCATTCGGCCATCAGCTGCAGCAGGGTGACCTTGAGGTCTTCCGGACAGAATTTTTCCTTTTTCAGAGCCACCATGTTGTAGATTACCAGGAAAACGATGAAGGCTTCCACCAGCATGATCGGGATCATGGTCCAACCACCGGCGATGATCCATTTGTCAAGCATGGTCTGTTCCTGCGGAACAGCGGCTTCGGCAGCTTCCTGGGCAAAGGCGGATGTAGAAAACGCAGCCATCAGGACGGAAGCAAACGCGGCGAAACGGAAACCCAGTCTAAAAAGGTTCTTCATAATTTAAGTTATATGGTTGTTCGAAAAGATACTGGTGTATTAAAGCATGCAAATTCAGACTTGCAAGCATTCATTTCGGGCCCTGGCAAAAATTCAGACACCCGCGGAACCGTCTTCCCGGGCCAGCCGGCTGCAGATCGGGCAGCGCCCTCCGCAACCCCGCGCAGGGCAGTATTCACGCCCGTACAGGACGATGCGCAGATGAAGATCCCCCCATGAACTTTCAGGGAAAAGGCTTTTCAAGTCACGTTCCACGGCTTCCACCGTTTTCCCCTTGCTCAGCCCCCACAGCCGGGAAAGGCGGAAAATGTGCGTATCCACCGGAAAGGCGGGAACGCCGAAGGCCTGGGTCATGACGACGGAGGCCGTTTTATGCCCCACCCCCGGAAGGGATTCCAGGGCCGCAAAGTCGCAGGGAACCTGCCCTTGGTATTTTTCCACCAGGATGCGGCTGAGGTTCACGATAGCGGACGCCTTCCTTTCCGAGAGGCCGCAGGGCCGCACGATTTCCCGGACCGCTCCCACCTCCTGCCGGGCCATTTCCTCCGGGGTGGAAGCCAGGGCGAACAGGGCCGGGGTCACCAGGTTTACGCGCTTGTCCGTGCACTGGGCGGACAGAAGAACCGCCACCAGCAGGGTGTAGGCGTCACGGTGCGCCAGGGGAATGGGAGGGTTCCCATACAGGGACATGAGTTCCTCCCGGACAATGGAAGCCCTTTTTTTCGTATCCATGCCGCCAGATTACCATCCCGCACGCACGGCGGAAAATAAAAAAGCGCCGCCATGTAATGAATGGCGGCGCCCGGGTTGAAGGGTTCGGGAATCCGGTCAGTCAGCCTTGGCGTAAAGCCCCTTGGACACGCGGTGCTGCAGGGCCGCATACATGGCGCGGCAGTGCCTGTAGCCGCGGCGGCCGCCCGGCACGGAATGCCGTGCACTTCCAGACTATTGGCGGGGTCTCCCCAGCGGACGATGGTCAGTTCCACATAGCGGCGGCCCCATTCCTTCATCAGCTTTTTGTTGGGCTGGTAAATATCAATGGTTCCGGTACCGACCAGGGCACTTCCGTAATCGTCAACGACGTAGAGATAGGGCTGCCCCTTGATGCGGAAAGTTGTTCCCAGAGGGTAAACGGACCAGTCCGCAGCGGCGCTGCGCACGGAAGAAGTGTATTTCAGCGTCGTGCCAACGGCATTCCGGGGCCCGTAGGCCAGATGGTCGCGTTCGGAATGGGTGTAAGCCGTGGTGCGTACTACACGGGTGCGCTGGGCGGGATGGTAAAACGGCATCTTGTGTTTGTCGCGCCCCAGTTTGGGGAGCTTGGAAGAAGGCACTGCCGAACGGCTCGGCGCCAGGGGCTGAACAAATCCCTGGGCATTTTCACCTACACGGGCCAAAACAAGGGCGTCACTACTGGATTTCCCCATGCCGGTTACAGCGCCGTTTGTCGAGCAGCTGCTGACAAACATGGCCGCGACGGCACAAGACAGGGTGGCAATTATTCTTAAATTCATGCGGTATGAGGTTAGGCGCCATACACATGGCAGTCACTCCGGCAGAACCTTCAGGCCATGTGCGGAAGCCGAAAAATCGGCAACGGCGGCTCTTGGGTACGAAATAATTTCTGCCTTGGCAATCCTTTTTTTTCACCGCCCCCCTTCCAAACAAGGAAAACCTATTAATATAAAACGCTAAAAATAAGCAATATATAAAACATGCCGCATTTTTGTCATATCATGACAAATAATATACTTCACGAAACATGTTTTTCTATCACATCACGACACACTTTTTTATTTTTAATACATCTTGCTTACTATAAACATGATACAAATGTAAATCGACCTCAATCCTTCAAAAGATTCCCTAAAAAAGTTCAATGGGGCACATTCAGGAAGGCCGTCATGGATAGAAAAATCGCGTCTCCCCTTGAACGAATTTCCCTTTGCTGTTCAGGCTTCCACGTGAATTTTCCCATTCCCGTTTCCTTATTTGCGTCCTTCCTGTTTTCCAATACGCCGCAATGCAGGGTTCGGGAAGAGGTTGGGAAGAACGTTTCCCGGCAACAAGGATTCTGGACACATGATTTCTACCGGGGCATGCTCCGGCCATGGAAAAGCTATAGAAAAAAAGGCAGCCACGCCTGGTTGAAAAATCATCCCGTAACGCGTCTTGCAGCAGTTTTTCAAATTCTGGAGAAACCTCCATGCCAAGAAAAAGAAAGATGCGGGGAACGGCCCGCTCTGCGCTGAAAAGGAATCCTTCCGGTTTCTCCTGTAATTTTTCCGGAGCGGGAACCGGAAAAGCCCGGTTGGACGGAAAACGAAGCTTAAAGCCTGACGGGAAAGGGAAATCCGGAAGGCAAATGAATCAACTCCCCGCTTCCGGCAAAACGGCCCCGGAACAAGCATGCCTTTTTGCAGTCGGACGTTGCCCCGTTGAACGGCATCCATGGACAAGAGAGGGAAAATTTTATGGCAGCCCTTCCTTTTTTCTCTTTCCCCCTCCTTCCTGCGACGCTCTTCAGATGACGCCAAGCCTCCTGCCCCCGGGACCGGGCGCACACCCAATGGGCTGTTGCATCCCTCCGGAAATAGATTACACTCCGGAACGAACATGTCTGCCGGCCTGCCCCAACACCTCACGCTGGACTACCTGCGCGCCCTGTTATCCCGGGGCGTGGAGAAGGCTGCCGTCACGGAGGAGGCCAGAACGGTCTTGAGGAAATGGGTCATGGACGCACGGCGGATCGCCAGGGGGGCCCCCCCCTCTCCCGTTTCCGCCCCCCCTGTTTCCGGAGAAACGCAGCCGCCGGAAATTCCGGGCCAGCCGCCGGACTCCGTGGATGAAGTTTCCTTCGGCAACGAACTCCGGGACATCCTCAACGGAGTACAGCCGGGTGGAACGGAGGAGGAAGCCGCGCTTCCACGTCATATTTCCTTTGCCCTGGAAGGTGAAACGGAGGAAGAGAAATTGTCCTCCCTCCGGGAACTGGTCGTCAACTGGCCGCCGCTCCGGAGTATGGAGTCCCTGCGGGACACGCCCGTCTTTTCCTCCGGCAGTCCCAGGGCGGACATCATGATGGTGACGGACGCTCCCGGCCTGTATGAAGAAAAGCAGGGCATCCCTCTGGCCGGCCCCTCCGGGCAGAAGCTGGACGCCATGCTGAAAGCCATGGGGCTTTCCCGTACGGACATTTACCTGACCCATCTGGTCAAGTACCGCCCCGCCCTCCCCCGGCAGCTTACCAACAACCGGCCGCCCACGGACCGGGAGATAGAGGTATCCCTCCCCATTCTCCGGGAGGAAATCATGCTGGTGCGCCCGAAAGTGGTGGTAGCCCGGGGCGCCATCGCGGCCAGGGGCATCCTCCAATCCGGAGAGACGCCGCTTTCCGCCCTGAGGGGGACGTTCCACACGGCTTTCGACACGCCTGTGCGCGTTACTTACAATCCCAGCTACCTCCTCCGCACGGAGGATATTTCAGAAAAACGAAAGGTTTGGGAGGACATGCTGTGCGTCATGGAACAGGCCGGCCTCCCCATTTCCGAAAAGCAACGTTCCTATTTCCTGCCCAAAAAGTAACATATGGATTATTTAAACAGCATTCTGGAGCGCAAACGCGCCGACTTGAAAAAAATCCTTCCCCTGGAAGGGAAATTGCGGGCCTCCGCCATCCAGAGGAATGACTATGCGGGATTCCGCACGGCGGTGGACCTTGGGGAAAACCGTCTTTCCGTCGTCCCGGAAATGTCCAGGGCCCATCCCGTCCTCAACCTCCGGGAGTCAAACCAAGACCTCCGCCACCTGTACGGCATGTTCATCCAGGGCGGAGCGCAGGGCATTTCCATCGCTGTGGAACCGGAAATATACGGCGGTTCCTGGGACATGGTTTCCACCATTTCCAGAATCAGCACTGTCCCCGTCATGGCGCGCGACGTGTTCATCCATCCCGCCATGATTTGCCAAGCTATCGTCTCGGGAGCGGACGCCGTCAACCTGGTGGCGGCAGCCCTGCCGGAAAAGGACCTGGAAGACCTGTACCGCATGGCCTCCGGGCTGGGACTGGACGTGATGATGGAAGTCCATACCCTGAATGAGCTTGAAACCGCCATGGACCTGGAAGCGGAATTCGTCTGCATCAACAATGCGGATCCGCACACCCTCCAGGCCAATCCGGCGGTTACGGAAAAACTCATTGAAGAGATTCCCGCCTCCGTCACCGTCCTGGCCGCGGGAGGCATCCGCACCGTGGAAGACGCGCGCCGCATGCTGGACGCCGGGGCCAACGGCGTCATTCTTCAGGACGAACTGGCCCGCATGGATATTCCCCAGGATTTCATGGAAGCCATTCTGGCGCTCAGGGCGGAATGATTTTTCCGCCTGCACTATATATAATAGACAGGAGCAATCTGCACCCGCATGGGGAAATGCAGGCTTGAAGCCGCTTCCGCGGTTTTTCCAATCATGGCTGTCCCGGAACGGAAAGGGTCCCGGAATTGTCTCACTTTCCGTATGGATATGACCAACAGCCCGCATGCCCGGCATGGAGCTTCCGGACACACGGACCCCGTCTGCGGAACGCAAGTCGGGGAAGATACTCCCTGGAAAGCCGGCTATCAGGGGAAAACCTATTTTTTCTGCAGCCGTTCCTGCCGGGATAAATTCACGGCAGCGCCGGAAGAAGCTCTTGCCCACCCTCCGGACGCCGGACACGGCATGGACATGAAGGGCATGGACATGCCCATGCACCACCATGAAGACATGGACCATTCCTCCGCCATGGAGTCTGCGGCCGCCGCTCCCGGTACGGTGTACACCTGTCCCATGCACCCTCAAATCCGGCAGGATCATCCCGGAGCATGCCCCATCTGCGGCATGACGCTTGAACCGCTGCTCCCTTCCGCAAACGCCCGGGACGATACGGAGCTGAATGACTTCCGCAGGCGTTTTTATTTTTCCCTGCCTTTCGTCGTCCTGATCTTCATTATTTCCATGGGCGCCCATCTTGCGCGCTGGATGAACGCCGGAATCCAGAACTGGGTGGAGCTGTTCCTGGCCATACCCGTGGTCCTGTGGGCGGGGGAGCCGCTCCTGGTCCGGGGATGGGATTCCATCAAGACCCGCAATCCCAACATGTGGACGCTGATCGGAGCCGGAACCTCCATCGCCTTTCTGTACAGCCTGGCCGCTACCATCGTGCCCGGCTGGTTTCCCGCCGTTTTTGTCCATGACGGGCATGTTCCCGTTTATTATGAGGCAGCGGCCATCATCATCTCCCTCAGCCTTCTGGGCCAGGTGCTGGAACTGAAAGCCAGGTCCCGTACGGCGGAAGCCATCAGGGCCCTGATGAATCTGGCCCCCGCCACCGCCCATCTGGTACTCCCCAACGGGGTGGAAAGCGACATTCCCCTGAAGGACGTGCAGCCCGGCGACGTGCTGAGAGTGAAACCGGGAGAAAAGATTCCGGTGGACGGCATCCTGAAAGACGGAGGGAGCGATGTGGATGAGTCCATGCTGACCGGAGAACCCATTCCCGTCTCCCATGTTCCCGGAGACAAGCTGATCGGCGCCACGCTGAACACCACGGGCACCTTCATCATGACGGCGCAGAATGTGGGGAATGACACCGTCCTGGCGCGCATCGTCAACCTGGTGGCCCAGGCCCAGCGGACCAAGGCCCCCATGCAAAGGCTGGCGGACAAGGTGGCGCGCTACTTTGTGCTTGCGGTGGTGCTCATTGCCGTTCTCACGTTTTTCGCCTGGGGATTCTGGGGGCCGCAGCCATCCTGGCCGCACGGGCTGGTGAATGCCGTCGCCGTCCTGATCGTAGCATGCCCCTGCGCTCTTGGCCTAGCTACTCCCATGTCCATGATGGTGGCTTCCGGAAAGGCGGCCTCCCTGGGCATCCTTTTCCGGGACGCGGCCGCCCTGGAAACCATGCACAAGGTCAATATCCTGGTGATGGACAAGACAGGCACCCTCACGGAAGGCAGGCCTTCCCTGGTTAACGTAACCACGGGGAACAACGTAAATACGGACGCGCTGCTGGCCCGGTGCGCCTCTCTGGAGCAGAACAGCGAACACCCCATCGCGCGCGCCTTCCTCCAGAAGGCAGCGGAGGAAAAGCTCACCCTGTCGCCCATTGAGGATTTCCAATCCTTCCCGGGCGGAGGCGTGGCCGGAACTTTCCAGGGCAGCAAGGTGAGCGTGGGCACGGCGGACATGATGCAGAAGCAGGGCGTGGATATCTCCTACCTGGCTCCGTGGGTGGAAGAACAGCGGAGGCAGGGCCGCGTCACCGTCTTTGCCGCAGTGGACGGCCAGGCGGCGGGAGCCTTCTCCCTGGCGGATAAAATCCGGGAAAACACGCGCCAGGCCCTGGCGGAGCTTACTGCGCGCGGCATCCGCATCATCATTGCCTCCGGGGACGCGCCCGCGACGGTGGAAGCCGTGGCGAGGGAGCTGGGCATTTCCGAATTCCACGGGGGAATGACTCCGGCAGACAAGCAGGCGCTCATCGCCTCCCTGAAAAACGGGAACGCCGTGGTCGCCATGGCGGGGGACGGCGTGAACGATGCCCCCGCACTGGCGGAAGCGGATGTGGGCATTGCCATGGGAACGGGGTCGGACGTAGCCATGCAGAGCTGCGGCGTCACGCTGGTGAAGGGGAACCTGCTGGTGATTTCCAAGGCCTTCGCCCTTTCCACCGCCACCGTGAAAAACATGAAATCCAACCTGGGTTTCGCCTTCGTGTACAACGCTCTGGGAATCCCCATAGCCGCCGGCATCCTCTATCCCTTCTGGGGCATCCTGCTTTCCCCCGTCATTGCGGCAGGAGCCATGTGCCTGAGTTCCGTATCCGTCATTCTGAACGCCCTGCGCCTGCGGCGCTTTTCATGAGGCGTCCAAATCCTTCTCCCCGAACGCTCCGCGGATACGCCTGAATTCCGGGGGCTTCCCCTCCAGGTACAGGACTTCCACAATATCGTAACGGGAGGGAACCGG
>OGQK01001176.1_pt1 | contig 14456 bp, 15 predicted proteins | sample 1553221 | NCBI WGS metagenome assembly OGQK01 (sample SAMEA2579996, study PRJEB22360) | human gut metagenome | biome: human gut; feature: human-associated habitat; material: faeces | place: Denmark | collected 2008/2010 | reverse complement strand
AAAGAAAGTGCAAAAGTAGAAAAAAAAGAAAGTGCAAAAGTAGAAAAAAAAGAAATAGAAAAACTTTCTTTTTCTAAATTACTTAAAACTTTAGATACAACAGGATTGCATACCAATTCAGGTCTAAAGAAAGAAAATTTATATAACTCTTCCATTTATGCGGATTGCTTAACTGATAAAGATAAAAAGTCTGTTAGACGCAAAATTCGTAATCTTTTGGACAATTTTATAGGAAGTATCATTCGTTCAGAAAAGAATAAAACAATTTGCGAAAATCATTGCAAACAATTCAAATTATTTTATGAACAAGTTTATAGAATAAATGATTTCTCCATAGAAAGTTTGGTATCTAATAATACGGATGAACTAAAAAAAGAGAATTTAAAGAAAATGCTTGAAATTGTAAAAAAGAATTTGAAATGAAAAAAGAAAAAATAAAAGAGTGCATAATATTTGCACTCTTATTCCTTATATATATTTGGTGTTGCTGTAATTCATAAATAATAATAAAGAGAGAGTATATTTTGTCCCCTATAAAATATACTCTTTTTTTGCTTTAATGGGCAACCCTGTCCGTTTCGGATTGCCACAACTTTTTTCTGAAAACCCAATAAGGGAAATCCTAACTGATCCCTTACAGAAATGTAATCCCTATCCCTCTTTTATTCAGATAACGTTAATAAGGGAAATCCCAGAATCTTCGAAGAATACAATCCCTGTGCCTCTGAAATTTACTTATGATCTTTCAATAAAGCTAATAAGGGAAATCCTTAAGATCTTCTCCCCTCTTATTCATATAAGATTTTTCGATAAAGCCTATAAGGGATTTTCCTTCAGAATCTTCGAATAATTCATATAACTTTTTTCTGAAAGGCTTATAAGGGATTTTTATTATCTCTACTTTTTTCATAATGAGATTCCTTTTATCCTTTTCATAGGATAATGGCTTTTATTATTACTCTAATGTTATATTTTTCATTGATTATCCTTTATTGGGATCTCTCTTATTATTTATCATCTTAGGATTTTTATTTTTCATTTTTGTTTGTTGTTTTGGGGACTCTTACAAGAAAGGCCTAAGATATTTTTATCCCAGGCCTAAGATTATTAATCACTAAGGATTTTTTTAATCTACTGGGCTCTTTCCAACTTTTAATTGGTACCCAGTAAATGAAAAATTATATCTACCAGTATTAACTGCAGTGATATTTACACTTTCAAGAAATAATATGTTTTCTACCCATGGGTATCCATTTTTCATACCGGTTGAATTACCGTATCCGAAAAAGTATGAAAATAAATCTTCTGATAAATTATAAATACATAATCCATAATTGCCATCCATGGACATAGCATATGTTACGATTACTACCAGATCGCCTTTATGGAAGCTTCCATTGATTTCATCTAAGGCTGATTGGATACTGTCTAAATTGCAATTGACTTTTATGGAGACTGTGGATTTATCTGGAGCCATAACCATCTTTCTAGAGGTTTTATTAGTATCCAAGTCGGTACTAAAGATAGAACCTTTTCCTATTAATTCTTTGTACTTATCTCCAGATGGGATTCTTTCGATTCCCAATCTTAGGGCTTCAAAGGATGGGTTGCTTCCTGGGTCTACTCCTTTATTTCTCAGAGCATCCCTTAAACTTGTTTTTGCTTCGTTGATGGATGATGTTAATGATTGGATCCTTTCTTTCAATGTAGGCATAATGTGTAGGAATTGAAAATTAATGATGAATATTAAAAGATTAATAATGAGAGAAGATAAAGAAGTTTTTTTTGAATTTTTTATGACTCTCTCTTTGTTAATCTTTAATTGTTATAGGATATAAGTACATGGTTGCCTTGGAAGGTTAATTTAGTTTCTCCAGCTGCTGCTGTGGCTTTAGTTAAACGCATTATCCCTCCTCTCCATTCTACATTGTTAGCTGCTTTGATTAGTTGAGACCAATTTGTTCCTTGATTTAATTCTGAGATAGCCAGGAAGGATTTAGGAGATCCAGCAGTAACCTGACTGGATACTACACACCAAACAATAACCTTGTTTACTAAATCCGAATTCATCCAATCTACAATGGATGGAATTGTACCTGAATTGAATTTTATCCGACCATTATAATAAACTGTGTACTGGGAAGTATTAAAATTACTTCCCTCCAAGTATACTGAGTAGATTCCAGATGAAAATGATAATGATACTTTTGGCATTACTGGGATTTCGATATCATTAATCCCTTGAGTAATCTGATCCCAGGTTGGGCTTATTGGTACACTTACACCTTTATTGGATAATGCAGATCTCAGTGATGTTTTTGCATTACTGATTTGTAAAATTAGGGCTTCAATTCTTGATTTGAGTGACATATTCGTGATGTATTAAAGTTAATATAGATAAGATAGTATCTTATAATATTAATCACTAAGGCAATAATACAATGAGTTTGATTACAGGAATTCGGGATCAAAAAGATCACATTACACAAGTAAAAAAGATGATAAAGTATTCCCAAAAGAGAAATATGCGAATAGACACAATAAAAAAATCCCTATCTACTTTCTCAAGCAAATAGGGATAAAAACCTGACCCATAAATAAGAGTCCGCGATTACGTTTTTTTTGATTACGCTGAAAAAATCAATTCTCAATTTTAAAAACATTTACCAAAACCTATTCGTTTATAGTTTCCTTCTGTAGACTTTCCAATAACTCATTCAATTTCATAGAGTAGCCATCTAATTCTTCTGTAGAATATGAATTATTAGGGATTCCCTTTTTAAAGTTTTCTAGTGCACTCTGCAATTTAGAAGCAGTATTTCCTAAGCAATATTCTTTCCAAATTCTTTTAGATTCACTTCCATGAACCAATATCGTGAACTGGGTTCCTTTTAAATTTAAAGGAGTCAAGGATTTGATCTTTCGATCATATTTGGGATTTACTGATATCCCATTCGAAAGTAGGGCAGAATTTTTATTTACATCGATTACCTTACAGAGTTCACAATGTGATGGGCCTTTTATTAAAACTTCTTGATCTTTGGATAACAATTTGATGTTTTTATCCTCTTTTTTAACAGATTTCTTTTTCATGTGATTAATTTTTGATTGTGATATTGTATAGTAAACACATAATTCTACAGGGTATGAGCAATACTAATAGCATTTTTCATATACAAAACATATCAAATATGAAGCAATATAAAGTTTTGGGAGTATGCAATGGTCAAGGCATAGGATTATTCCCGTTTAAAGGTGACAAAAGATTCAAAATCTTAGGTAATTTAGAGGTTAGAGGAGTATATTTTACTCCAAAAAATGAACAATGGATAGATAATTTCCCAGGTATACCTCTTTTCAGGGATTTAAAGCGATGTAAAAATTACCTTGAGGGTAAAAAAGTACACATAATTATCGGTAATCCTTCCTGTGGAGGACAATCTATACTCAGAATCAGTAGAAAAAAGGATTTTAAATCTACCGAAGAGCAAAAGGCAGACCCTACAATGGTAAATTTTATTGAAAGTGTTCATCATTTTAAACCTCATGTATTTTTATTAGAAAACCTACCTAAATTGCTAGAAGTAATCCCAGAAAATCAATGGGAAAATGAAATATTCCCAGATTATAACCTGGTTTTTCATAACCATTCAGTTTCAGAATGGGGCAATTCTCAAATATCAAGGAACAGATTAGTAATAATAGGAGTAAAAAAGAGCTCTCTTTTATTCGAATTGGAGCAATTCCTTTTTGTTAAACAAATGAAAGCTCTTAGGACAACACAAGATTTATTATTTAACCTCCCAAAGAATGGTAATATAATCGAGGATTTGGATAAAATCGTTTCAATGTTTCACCCAGACGATAAAAATAAAACCAAATTATCCCTGAAACAAGTACAAAGATTATGGACAAATGAGTTCAGGGATGAGTGGAAATGGCCTTGGGTTAATTCTAAAGGGTCTAGAGGAACATTACCCGGTGTATATAGAAATAAACCGAATGGTTATCCAATGACCGCTAGGAAAGCGGATAGACAGTTTAAATGGAATGGTTTACCAATGTCTCCAAGAGAACTTGCAAGGATAATGGGAATCCCTGATAAATTTAAAATTCACATCGAAGAAGATAGGAAAAATTATTGGATAAACAAGGGAAGGTTAATCGTTACTCAGACCTTCCCTTATGAAATAGGATTATGGTTTAAAGAATGCCTATTAAACCGTTAACAACATTCTAATTCGTGTTTCCAAAGTTGAACCATATTCCAGTAATGGTCCAAATCAATATGTGGATTACACTCACCCGAATTAATCAAGGGTTCCATATATTCTACTGCATCCTGAACCTTTTTGGAAAAAATCCCTTGGGAATGAGAAAATTTTTTAATCAGGGCCTCTTTATCATCTTCTGCTCTTGCCATATTCAAGTTCGCAAGGCAAATAAACATGTAAGATTTTGAAAGCTCATAAATCTTTCTTCGAATAATGATTGCTTCCTTTTCTAATTCTTCGGAAGTTTTTTTGTTGGAAGTGGATTTCTTTTTATTCATGATTTTGATCTTTGATGTTTTGGTATGTCATAGTCATTTATAAAATTTTTTGGTTCTTATGTGTACTGGTTCAGTTGAAGTAACATTGAAAAATCCTAAAACTGATTTGGAACGGAAGAACATAAACAAAAGGTAAGAAAAAATAAAAAAGAAAAAAAATCTTGATAAAAAAGAAAAGAAGCAAAAGAAAAAATTAATCTTTAAAAAGAAAAAACAAAAACCCACCAAAAAAACATGATAATATTACTATCATGTTTACATGATAGTAATACTACCATTTAGCTAAAGCTAAATGGTAGTTAATATTCTTTTAATTTGATAATTGGCTAATTGGTAATTGGCTAATGGCTAATATCCAATTTGCATAATACGAAAATCCTATGAAACACAGAGATGAAATTTTTTCATGGGTCATGGCAATCCTAATTTTATTTTCAATGATTGGGGTTTCCTGGGTGACCTATAAAATCACAAAACGAAAATTTAAAAAGGAATCATCGAATAATTTCGAAAACCAAAAAACAGACACAGTTTATATCCCAGAGATTTTTACAATCCCTGAACCTTTCGAAATTATTATGAATCCTTCAAAGGTTGAAATTTATCGAAAGGATACAACTTCAAAGTATAATGAATTTTCCCTTCGGGAAAAAGATTTGGTGTTGTTCACACCAAATCGATTAGACAGCTTGATTATTGATTTGAATTATTTGAAGAATCTTCCCATGAATCCAAAACTATTATCACTTGATTTGAATCAAAACCAGTTGAGCTTGGGATTATTGGATATTAATGGGATCACGTCTAGAATATCTTATCCATTAAACCTTCAGAATTATTCCTATAGGTGGAATGGAAATTCTTTAACAAGCAAAAAACAGCCAAATTTTAAATTTTATCCAACACTTGGATATCAATATCGAATTTTAAATAATTTTCATGACATTGATCTCAAGTTAAATTTCAAGACTAAAGGATTTAATTACGAACTTGGGCTAAACGGATTTTACTACCCCAAATTCAAGAGTGATCCTGGATGGGATATCACAATAGGTTTAACCTACGAATTTTAAAAGAAGAAAAGGAAAATGGCGAAAAAGGAAATAGATACCTCTCATCTGAATGCCCAACAATTTAGAGAATTGGTTCAAGTACAAAAGGACGTCTTTTACTTCTCCACATTTGCTTATGTAGTTCACCCAGTAAGAGGTAAAACAAGGTTCCTTTTATACCCATACCAAAAATCAGTACTGTATTGCTTCCTAAAACATCGATTTAATATCATCTTAAAATTTAGGCAAGCTGGGATCACAGAATTGATTTCTCTTTATTGCTTATGGCTAACGATGTATCACCCAAACAAAAAGGTGAACATCATCTCCATCAAGGATTCTGTAGCAAAGAAGGTTTTAAAGAAAATCAAATACATGTACAAGAATCTCCCAGAACACTTAAAAGTTCCTATCGTAAATGGTAGAATGGGTGAGCTAGGAACCGCCTCGATGATTGAATTTATCAATGGTTCTTTTATAGAATCCATCCCAACTTCAGAAGAAGCGGGACGTTCAGAATCTCTTTCTTTATTGGTAATTGATGAGGCTGCAATTGTAAGATGGGCTTCTACGATTTGGGCAGCAGCGGCCCCTGCAATTTCCACTGGTGGGAGTGCTATCTTAAATTCTTGTATTACTGGCAATACAAAAATCATTACTGATAAGGGTTTAATAAAAGTAAAAAACTTATGTCCAAAAACATTTGGGGCAGTAGATCTATCTTTTGTAAGTAATCTTCGAGTTTTAACCCATAAGGGTGAATGGAAACGAATTGTAGCTTCTGTAAATAAGGGTAAATTAGAGACTTGGAAAATTCAATCCGAGTATGGGACAATCTTAAAATGTACTCCAAATCATAAGCTTTACACCCTAAAAGGGTGGATGTCAGTAAAAGACATTATAGAAAATGATGAAAAGGTAATCTTATACAAAACTGGACTATCCGAATTGATAGATCCTCCAAAAATCATGTGGCCGGAAAAGGAGGAATGGAAATCAGTGAAAGGGTACCCAAATTATCAAGTATCTAATCGAGGGGAACTGAAATACCTTAGAGGCGGAAAGTGGCATAATAAAAATCTTAGGCCAAACAAGTTGGGGTATGTTCGAGTAACACTTCATAAAAATAACTCTTCTAGACACTTTAGGATGGCAGACTTGGTAATCTCCCACTTTACTAACTTAAAAGTGGGTAAGGATCAAGTTATAGATCACATAGATTGTGTACCCTATCATAACTGGGTAACAAATCTTCGAGTCATTTCTCGAAAAGAGAATACTAAAAGGGCAAACCTTTATTCTTATGGATTAAAGCTGGGTACCAGGGTAGGTAAAGGGTTTACCGATTTGGACTCTATTGCTACAGTCCTTAATGGGACTGAAACGGGAGAGCTAGAAAAACTGGGAACTTTAGAGTTTATTAAGAATAACCCAACAATATTCGGTTCAATGTCGATAGAGTCTTCCAGATCCTATATAGCTAAGGTTAGAAGAGGTGACAAGGGACATCAGGTAAAATTGTCTAAACTAAAAGTTTTACGGAAATTTAAGGCTACGATATATGATATCACTGTAGAAGATCACCATAGTTATATAACATATAACTTCAGTAAAACTCGGAAAGGCCCACAAGAAGAGTATAATTTTATCAATAAGAATACCCCCTATGGAATTTCTGGCTTCTATCATTCAAAATGGGTTGAAGCGATTACAGATTCTGATTCTCCTTTTCACCCTATTCGATTATATTGGAAAATGCACCCCGAGCGAGATCAGAAATGGTACGATACAATGTCCAAAACTCTTGGACCCAGAAGAACAGCTCAAGAGATTGATGGTGACTTCCTTTCTTCGGGTAGTACTGTATTTGACCTTACAGATATTAAGGCAATCGAGGACACTTTATCAGAGTATCCAGTAATTGAAACAAGATTCAATGGTCAGTTAAGAATCATGGATAAACCAAAACAAGATGTAAGATACTTTATTGGTGCTGACGTTGCTACGGGACGTTCTAATGACTACTCAGCTTTTACTTTGGGTGATTCTAATGGAGAAGAAGCTGCAGTATTTAAAGGGAGAATCCCAGTAGAGAAATATGCTAAAATCTTGGGCAACCTGGGAAAAGAATTCAATTGGGCAACAATTGCCCCTGAAACTAATGACATTGGTTTGGCAGTAACAACCTTACTTCAAACCGAAGGATATCCTCAATTGTATTATCATAAAAAGCTTCTCAAAAAGAAAGGAAAATCAAGGCCAGAAGTAGAACAGTATCCCGGATGGATAACCACATCCAAGAACCGATCCTTAATCATCGATGGATTGGAAGAAGATATCCGAAAGGATAACATCACAATTAAGGACCCATTCTTTGTTCAAGAGGCTTATACCTTTATCTATGATTCAATAGGCAGGCCAGTAGCAATGGGTAAACACAACAGAAACAATCAAACCTCAGACATTGATATGGGTGAGGAAACTTATTCGGATGATAGTATTTTTGGTAAAGCAATATACAATCATGTGAGGAAGAATTACAAACCTTCATTGATAATTCAACCTAAATAACAAAATATATGGTATTACAATCAATTGGGAATTGGTGGTTAAACTTAATTGGTGTTCGGAGGGATGATTCGAATGCCTATAAGGATAAACCAAAGTCTGACCCCAATCCAAGAACCACAGCCCCTATCCCACCAGGTAGGGTTTCTGTGTCTAATGATACTACTGATATGTTATCTGTATTAAAGGGAGAAGCTGACTTTGTTACTCCTTCTTTTCGTACAGAAATCATCCCACTTATCAGAAGTCTTTATAAAGTTAACCCAGATGTAGGTATAGCTGTTCAGGATATGTTTAAGTTGGGAAATACGAAACATTTTATCGAATTCCCACATAATACTCCGGAAGAAGCTTTAAAAATGAGGAAGCATCTCCAGGATGTTTCTAAAACCTGGTCTAATTATACAGCAGGTATCTTTGGCTTAGTAAACAAGATGTTTGTTCAAATGCTTGTTTCTGGTGCCATGAGTATGGAAGCAGTACCAAAAAAAGACCTATCTGGGATTGAAAGCATTATCTTCATTAAACCAGAGGACATTGTATTCCAAAGAGATCAAAATGGTAAATATCGACCCTACCAATTGAACAAAACTTGGAATCATGGTAAATCAGAAAGGTTAATTGAACTTAACCTAAATACCTACATCTACCTTTCAATGTTCAATGATACTGATGAACCTTATGGGATTCCAACTTTCATGGCTGCATTGGATTCATTAAAGACCCAATCAGATATGAAAATTAATACCAAGCATATTATGGAATTGGTTGGTATGATGGGATTCTTAGAAGCCAAAATGGCAAAGCCAGATATATTACCAAATGAAAATCCTAAAGCCTACGAAGCCCGATTAAATCGAATGCTTCGGGAGTTAAAGGTTAACACAAGGGAAGGATTAAAAGATGGTACTGTAGCTGGCTTTATCGATGATCATGAATTCAAGTTAAATTCCACTACCAAGGATATGGGTAACTTGGATAAACCCTGGAACATGAATCAACAATCAGTGGCTAATGGTTTGGGTATTTCTGGTTCTCTTATTGGGGTATCCAATGACAACAAAACAGAGGGGGGAACAAGTATCATGTTCTCCAAAATGATCTCTCAGCTTGCAAATTTACAGGAATTTGCAGTTTATGCTCTTGAATTTATCTATTCACTAGAATTGAGATTAGCTGGACTCCCGAATAAAGGATGTAAGGTTAGATTCTTTACTTCTACGATTAATGATGAAGTCAAAATTCAACAGGGTAAAGAGTATAAGATTCGTAATCTTAATTCTCTATATGCAGCTGGTATCATTAGCCAAGATCAATATGCCTTCGAAATGGGTTATGAAAAGCCCAATGAAAAGGAACCCAGAGTTCCATTAAACAAATTAGAAGATGGTGATGATGGGGCTAAAAAACAGAAAAGGGAAGCTGACAAGGATAAATCCGATAGATCACAAAGGGATAAGTCCAAAACAGTTCCTAAACGAAAAGATGGTGACACTAAAGAAAGGTAAATATTATGGGACAATTTAAAAAGGGGAAACAGGATACCATAGTAATTGGAGAAGGCCATTCTCTAATGCTTGGGCATATGCCAAACTCGATTCCTTCAGATGCCTATTCAGAATTAAACTTTGGCTTAAACAAGTCAGGGATAGAGAGTTATGGTTTTTGGAGTAATTCCATTAATTATAACACATTTTATCCGGGAGTAACCCAAGAGGAATTTATGCCTAAGGATACTGATTTCATTGAACCCGTTTATCGATTGCTTTCCGAGGTAATCGTAAACAAAGAATGGAACCCAGTAGACTTCAGTCGTAATGGAGCATTAAAAGCTTCATTAAAAATGTTGGTAGGGCAAACAGTTAACTGTGATCATTCAACTGATGTAGCAAATGCAATCGGTAGTGTAAAACAAACCTTCTGGCAAGAATCATTTAAACAGGATGGCATCGTAATCCCCGCGGGAATTAACGGAGTATTAAAAATTGATGCTAAGGCAAATCCCAGACTTGCTAGAGGAATATTAATGGACCCACCAAGCATTCATTCCAATTCAGTATCTGTAAGATTCATTTGGGATAAATCACATCCGAACTTGGATGAAGATGAATTCTGGAATAAATTGGGTACATACGATGAAAAGGGTAATCTGATTTGTAGAGTAGTAAAGGAAATCGTATCCTATTACGAAACTTCTCTGGTATCTCACGGAGCTGACCCATTTGCCCAGAAAATCGATGAAAATGGGAATATCAATGATCCGAAATTTGCTTCGAAACAAAGTTACTCGGCAAACAGAGGTAATGATATCGAATATTATTTCATGGATTATAAAAAACTCATAGATACTGAGAGTATTAACAATACTACGGTATTTAATATGAAATCTGATAATTCATCTGATCATTCAAACAACAAAAATTCTATCAATATGAAAGAAAAGGAATTGCTTGCCCTCTTAGTAGGTACAGGGATGTTAACACTTGCCGAGGGCAAGGAAGTTAACCTTGACAACGTTAAAGAGGCAGTTACTTCATTGGTAGCTTTGAAAAATTCTTTAGAAACTCAGGTAGAGGAATTGAATAATTCCAAAACTGGTTTGGAATCCAAGGTTACTGAGTTAACTGCTAAGGTAACTGAATTGGAAAATGCAGCTCAGGTTAACAAAGTAATGGCAGAACTGGGAGCCAATTATTTGAAGAGCTTGCAGGAAAGCACAGTAGAAACTTACAAAAAGATCTATGGTGAAAAGGCTGATGAAGCAATTGTAACCTTGATCACAGGAACCTCCGATGTTGCTCAGCTAACTGCATTAAAGAAAACTTATGATGCAGAACTGGAAAAACAGTTCCCTTTAACTTGTTCTGCATGTGGCTCTCACGATGTAACTAGAGCTTCTTCTCAGGCTGAGGATGAAGAAGGTACTACCTCTACAGACAAACCCAAATCTCTTCAGGACATTGCTCGCAACATAGCAAGCAACAAAAACAAAGGGTCAATCATTTTTAAATAATCTCTAAAAGTCAATCAATATGGCAGACTTCACTAAATTCGGAGGAACTACTCCTCGAGTGGTGATTTACAAAAGTGAATCCCACAAATTACATCAGGCATTCCCTGTTAAAGCTTCCGTAAAGATTTATGCTGGAAACCCGGTAGCAATTACCGCTGATGGTACAATTGAATTGTTGACAAAGGATAACGAAGCTAACTACTTGGGAATCGCAGTTACCGATAACAATAACCCAGCTTACAAAGAATCAGCAAATGCAGGTCCCGTGGAAGTAACAGTTGCTGTTCAGGGTTTCATGATTATCAATGCAACCTCAGAAACCGCTTTAAATGCTGGTCCAGTAGAAATTGGTACTGGCATGGATGCTACTAACCATTTCACTAAGTTCAAAACTTTCACTCAGGCTGATGCTGCAACTCGTCCCGTGAATTTTATCTCCCTGACAAAAGCTTCAGTAAAAGATGAGCTGATTCAGGTATTATGTAAATAACAAAAAGAACAGAAAGATATGTCTGAAACAAAGAAGAATTTAACAAAAGAAAACTTGCTCAAGGAATTGCCCGAAATGGGAAAAAACCTTGATGCAATCAGAAAAGGTACGAATACCGAGTTATCTGCCGATATCTCAATGGCAGAAGTAGTAAACGAAAGATATGGAGTTTCAATGGATCAGTATCTCTCCACTTTGGGTATCGATACAAAAAAAGATACATTGCAGAACCTTTTCACAATGCCCGATCAGTCAGTTCGCTGGGTAGTTCCTGAAATCATCCGTGCTGCTATCACATTGGGTCTTCGTCAGGCTCCATTCTATCCGAACATCATTGCTGGTGATCAACCGGTAAATGGTTTGCAGGTAACTATGCCGTACATCAACATGTCTGATGCTGCTCCAGCAAGAGTAAACGAAGCTGAAACAATTCCGTTGGGAACAATCTCTTACGGACAGAAACAAGTTTCTATCTTCAAAATCGGTAAGGGTATCAAAATTACTGATGAAGTTAAAAACTACGTTTCTCTGGATGTGATGGGAATTTTCCTTCGTGACTTTGGTATTCAGTTGGGGTATGCAATGGATAACCTTGCAATCGACACGGGTATCAATGGTGACAAAATCAATGGCTCAGAATCCGCTCCAGTTATTGGCGTAGGTACAACTTCAGAAGGTATCCAATATCGTGATTTGCTCCGTATTTGGATTCGAGGTTCTCGTATGGGCCGTAACTTCACATCAATGATTGGAGGAGAAGATGAAGCATTGAATATCCTGGATTTGCCCGAATTCAAGGTAAGATCAAATGGTACTACAGAAGCTACTCTGAATCTCCATACTCCGGTACCTAACCGTGCAGACTTCTGGATTCATGGTGGTATCCCTGCAAATCAGTTGATGCTTATCGATAAAGCTGCTGGTATGATTAAGCTTACTGCTCAGCCTCTGATGTTGGAATCTGAAAGAATCGTTTCCAATCAGACTGAAGCTATGTATGCTTCTCTTACTACTGGCTTCTCAAAAATGTACAGAGATGCAATCGTTATGTTGGATTCCCACAAGGCATTCTCTTCCAATGGATTCCCAGAATATATGAACCTGGATCCTCTGATGTCAGTAAATCTGGAGTAATTTCCTTTTTCTTCGGTCTTTTTCTATCTCATCCCAGCTCATACATTTTCATGGGCTGGGATTTATCACATAACAATATATAAAAATACTTATTTATCACATAACAATATATAAAAATACTTAAGATATGAAATATTTGAAATTAGGCGATAACGCAACCTCATTCTATGATATGGGGACGGGCCTTAAAATTTCCGGTAAAGATGTAGTTGCTGTAAACGAAGCCTACATTAATCAAGGTAAAAGAACAAGAAGAGCTCTTCAGGGCGGTCATTTGATTTATGCAACCAAAGAAGAGTATGAAGAAGCTAACGGTGTAAAGGCAGAATCCGAAAACAACACCGTAGAAAGCCTTTCGAAGAAATTCTATAATCTCTACCAGTCTGGGAAATCAACAAAGGAATTAGCTGATGCTTTCAATAAAGCTCAGTTGGTGAAGATTGCTGAAGCTGCGGAATTGGAAGTAGAAGATGCAGATACAAAATCCAGTTTGGTAGAAGCCATCATCGAACAGATTGAATCCACCGATGATGAAACTGATGAAGAGTAAACCTCTCTCAACATACTCAATATAAATTCATAATGGGGCGAATGCCCTAAAAGTCCTAAAAATATGGTAACAAATTTTTCATTCCAAAAAAACGGGTTATCAGTATCTTTTAGAGACCTTTCAACCGGAGTCCCAGATGGTAGTACATATCACTGGGACTTTGGCGATTTTAAAGGGTCCGAAGAGAGAAATATTACCCATGAATATGAAAGCTCTGGGTTTTACATAGTGACCCTTAAAATCACAGCTCCTGCAGTTGGAGAAGAAGAACCTCAAGTAGGTGAAAAACAATTAAGGTTAGGAATCAGTGATATGTCCAAAACACAACTCTCAGATTCAATATATAACCTTATCAATTCCTATATCCCAGAAAGTTTGCTTCCTTACCTTTCAGATATCGACAAACAAGCCTACATCGAAAAATGGCAATTATATATCCAACCTCTTGTTTGTCGACCCTGTGGAAAAGAAATCCCATTAGAAGAATATAACAATGAGCTTGCTTATGAAGCTCTAGAAAACCAATTAATAATGGAGTTATCCGCATATGACTTCCTTACAGTGGGAATCATCAATATGATGAGATCAGCTACGGATATAATCCAAAACGAAACAAACAGCTCAACACAAAAACCTGGAGAAGGTGAAGGTGGAGAAGCTAATGCAAACCAAAGAGTAAAGGCAATCACAACAGGCCCAACAGAAGTTCAATTCTACGAAGGATTATCTGGAGATTCAGCCTCATCTTTAGCTAAAACAATCACAGGAGCATTACAACCTGGAGGAGTAATTGATACATTAAAGGCTAACCTATGTATGCTTGCGGGAAGGCTATGTATTTATCTCCCAATCTGTAATCAACCCAGAACAACTAAAGTTCCTAAGGTTGTTAATCGAAGAAAACCAGGACCAATTGGGGGCCCTAATCCAATCAGTATATTAAATCCTTCAAACATTTAAAGCTATGAGTGTATTTATTGGATATCCCAGTTTCATGGCATATCAAATGATGAAAGGTAAAAAAGGTAATAATGATGGCTTTCCATCTATTCCTGGCATGATTGCAAGGTATTCAGCATTAGGTCTCACCAATGAAC
>OGQK01001174.1_pt1 | contig 14474 bp, 14 predicted proteins | sample 1553221 | NCBI WGS metagenome assembly OGQK01 (sample SAMEA2579996, study PRJEB22360) | human gut metagenome | biome: human gut; feature: human-associated habitat; material: faeces | place: Denmark | collected 2008/2010 | reverse complement strand
TCTTGAACTGCTCTGTGTATTTCTGGATCAGTTCCGGGGACAGGGATGCAAAATCTTCCTCACCAAGTCCGACCACCAGGAAAGTCCCTGCTACGATATCATAAATTTCTCCATCTTCATCCCGCAGCCCACGGTTCAGGTCAAGCCCTATGAGCTTTCCTTCATCATTGCAAACCAGCGCCACCGGGTCAGAATAGGGATAAGTTGCGCCAATGTCTCCGCCGACCTCCGCCTGCAGGGAATGAAGATCGGGGTCGATCTCCTTCACATAGGGTCCCTTCATAGGCTCCACTATAAGCACAGTCATCTTTTCCGAGGCAGCCCTTTCCGCAGCGGACAGCATTTCATCCGCATGGGACTTCTCCGGGTCCTCCAAAGCTGCCTTGACCTCCGCCGGGTCAAAATCAAGAAATTCCTCATAGCCCGTAGCATCCTTGAATTTTTCAATCTCCGAAGGAAGATAGTCCTCCTGCGTCTGCCCTAACGCCGCCAGCTTTTCATCCAAAGCAGAAATGCGCCCGGCCATCAGGCTTTCGTAAATTTCTTCCTTTGCGGCGTGCGCCTCCGGGTACTCTGCCGCATACTGCGGATCGTTCTGACGGAAAAACTCGTCCATGTCAAAGGCGATATCCATAGCCCACTCGGATTTTTCTTCTTCGGGAAGATCATCCTGGAAGGCCATCACCCGGTACTCGTCGGGGATACTGTCGCGCTCGCCGTCATAATACTCATGGAAGGCTTCTCTGGTATCCCGCACATAGCCCTGATCGGTGAAAGTGCCGTTTTCCTCCAATGCCACATCCCGGCCATAAGCTTCATAGTCGATGTAGTTCTGCAGGTGGGCGGGAACCTGAGTGACTTCCAGTTCCTCAATGTAATAACGCCCCAGATCGTCATAGTCATGGATATCAGGGTAAATATCATAGCAGTCCAAGTTTTCCGTGAGGTTGATGATCTCCTGCAGGCTGCTGGTATAGTCTCCGATCTCCATAGCGGCCTGGAACTTCGCATAGTCGCTCTGATCCATTTCATCCAGCTTCGATGCCAGATAATTCAGCTCGTCCAGATTTTCATATTCACCCAGCTTACTGTAAAGACCGTCCACATAGCAGTCATAGTCCGTGATGAACCATTCCTCATAGGGCTGGCCGAAGTCATCCTTCTGGCCAATCCCGATTCGCTTGAACACTTCCTTCAATTCTTCGGCGGTGGGTGGGAAACTTCACCCACTCGCCCACAAGCTCGCCCTCATTGTACTTCCCAAGATTGGTGATAAAGGCGGCAAAGGGATAATCCTTGTCGTGATCGTAATATGGCATATCAGCACCTCCTTACAGTTCCGGCGCAGATTTTTCCTTATGGGGCTGCGCCTTGTTTTTCTCCGCACATTCCTTCTTGCCCTGTTCCAGCCGTTCCCGGATGGAAGGCTTTTTCTCCGGCTCCGCAGGGCGTTCATGATTCCACTCGTCGCCGGAAAGAGAAATATATCCGTGTTCCGTAAAATGGCCCTGTTCCTCCTGCATGGCGTACTTGCCAAACGGAACAGGGTCGATTGCTTTCAGAAGTTCCGGGGGCAGCAGCATATCCATGTGCTGTGCCAGATACCGCCACCCCAGATCGTTCAGATCGTGGATATTGGGCTCAAATACGAAATAGTCGATGTTGGCCGCAAACTCCTTGAACTGCTCCGGCGCTGTCAGCTTGAAGGGCGATGCCTGCACTGCCGCCAGCAGTTTTCGGTCCTCCGGGGAGAGGACAGCCACCGCCGCCCTCACTTCGGGTAAATGTTCCAAAGTCTTATTTTCTGCCATCAGCACCAACCTTTCTTTTTGGAAATTCCAACTTGAAATTGATGTACTTGCCGCCCGTGTCGTTCAGGATCACCGCAGCGTCATAAGCAGCCTGTTTCTTTTCAGACCACATTCCCTTGACATTGGTACGTCCCTTTTTCAGAAGGTCCGCTGCCATTTTCTTTGTCAGCTCCTTCTTGCGGCTCGTCCAGAAGCGGTCATTTTTCCAGAGGACGAAACCGCAGGACCGATCCGAACACGCAAAGTTCTTCTTGCCCTCATAAACCGGCTGGCCGCAGCGGGGGCAGGTACCGATCACTTCCTTCTCCGGGGCAAACAGCTTTTTGCCATCCTCGGAAATGCAGGAATAGGTGGACACGATCTCCTGGACCATCGTGCGGATACCGTCCATGAAGGTATCCGGGTCAGCGCCGCCCTTTGCGATCTCCGTCAATTTTTGTTCCCATTCCGCCGTCAGCATGGGAGAGGTCAGCGGCTCCGGCAAGACTGTGACAAGGTTGATACCGGCTTTTGTGGGGATCAGGCTCTTGCCCTTGCGCTCCACAAATCCGGCTGCTACCAGCTTTTCGATGATAGCCGCCCTGGTCGCAGGCGTGCCAAGACCTTTTCGCTCCGCCTCATCGGGAATATCATCCTTGCCTGCGTTCTCCATAGCGGACAGGAGGGTATCTTCGGAGTAGGGCTTCGGCGGCTGGGTAAAATGCTCGGTAACAGCAACCTCCGCACCGCCAAAAGTCTGCCCTTTGGTGAAGTCCGGGAGCGTATCGCCGTCCCCATCCGCAGGCTTTTCTTTTAGGGAGGTACGGAAAATGCGGTCGATCTCCCGCCAGCCTTCGGAGAGGATGCGCTTGCCCTTTGCGGTGAAAGAATAGCCGCCGCAGTCGAAAGTTACCGTGACTGCCTCATACACATACGGCTCCGCTGATGCACACAGCAGCTTGCAGCAGACCAAGAGAAACAAATTGCGCTCTCCCAGAGGCAGAGCCTTGATATCCGTTTTTTCAATCTCCATCGTGGGGATGATAGCGTGGTGGTCGGATACATCTTTGTCGGAGATCATGGCATCCACCAGCGGGAAGAAGTTTGTGCAGCCATCAAAGGGCGGCAGCTTTGCCGCCAGGTGGATCACACAGGAGGCCGTTTCCGCCATGTCGGAGGTCAGATACCGGCTGTCCGTGCGGGGATAGGTCAGCAGCTTCTTTTCGTAGAGGCTCTGGGCGTAGTCTAAGGTCTGCTTCGCCGTATATCCAAACAGGCGGTTTGCCTCACGCTGCAAGGTGGTGAGATCATAGAGCTTCGGAGGCTGTTCCTTCTTCGGCTCTTTCGGGGATCAGCAACAGGTGCCGGCCGCCCCCTGGCACATAGCCGCTGCCTGTTCCGCCTCCGCCGGATCGGTGAACTTCTCCGACACCGCCTCGGCTCCATCCAACGCCAGGCGCAGCAGATGATATTTTTCCTTGTGGAACAGCGTGATCTTCGCATCACGCTCCGCCAGCATTGCCAGTGTGGGGGTCTGAACACGGCCCACATTCAAGGTGCGGTGATAGAGAACGGAGAAAAGGCGTGTGGCGTTGATCCCCACCAGCCAATCCGCCTGCGCCCGGCAAAGGGCCGACTGATACAGGTTATCATAATCGGTTCCCGGTTTCAGATGGGCGAAGCCGTCTTGAATGGCCGCGTCCTCCATGCTGGAAATCCAAAGGCGCTGAAACGGTTTCTTGCAGCCCGCCATCTGGTAGACAAAACGGAAAATCAATTCGCCCTCGCGCCCGGCGTCGGTGGCGCACACAAGGCCGGTGACATCGGTGCGCTCCATCAAAGAACGCAGGGTGTCAAACTGCTTTTTCTTATCGTCAGGGATAATGTACTGCCATTCCTGCGGCAGAATCGGCAGGTCGTCATAGCGCCATTTTTTGAAACGCTCGTCATAAGTCCCGGCGTCGGCAAGGGAAACAAGGTGGCCGATACACCAGCTCACCAGATAGCCGTTTCCCTCCATGTAGCCGTCCTGTTTCTTGTCCGCGCCGATCACGCCCGCAATGCTGCGGGCGACGCTTGGTTTCTCTGCAATTACTAACTGATAGCTCATACTTCGTCCTCCTTATTTCCATCCTCACTTGTCATATCCTCGTCCGGCTCCGGGGCTTCGTCCTCGTCGTCCTCGTCCTCTCCAAAGTCATACTCGGCCAGATCGTCATTGCCTGTGGTGTCGGCTTTTTCCTTTTTGAATTTCAGGAAGTAGAGGGCTGCGCCGCCGCCCAGCAGCACCACCACAAAGAACACCACAAGGCCGCCCATGCCGCTTGGCTTTTCCTCCTGCGGCTGTTCTTCCTCCGGCTGGGGCTTCGGCTCCGGCCCGTTGCAGGCGGTCAGGTTGTTTTTACAGACCGGGCAGGCCGTATTGACGGCCCCAGCTTGACATTTGGCCGTACAGGTGCAGACCTCCGGCTCTTTTTTTCCATCCTCCAACAAGGCTTGCAGGTCGGCGTCGTCCACTTGGTTGAGGAAATGCACCGCTGTTTCCTTGTCCTCGTTGGCCCGGTCGATCAGGATGTAAAAATAATTCCCGGCCTTGGTAGTGACAGTGATAAGCTGTTTATCCCCGAAAAAATCATCCACCAGCGCAGCGTTGCCCTGCGGGGTAACAGGTACGCCCTCCGGCTCCATGCCGCCGGTGGTGGGTTCTTCGGTTTCCTCCGGCACCTCTGCGGGGGCTTCGGTGGTTTCCGGCAGCGGCACAGGGTCAGGGTCAGCGCCTCCGGCATAGGCGGTAACGGTCGTGGTCGCCATGCAGAGCGCAGCGGCCACAGCCAGCGTCAAGGTGCGGAACAGTTTAGATTTCTTCATGGGCGCTGTCCTCCTGTTCAAAGTCCGGGATCGGGGCCGGGGCCGCCTGCAATGCGCCGCCGCGCACAAAGGCGGCGAACTCCTGCGGGGTCATGTTGAGGCCGCGCACAAGCTGGACGATCTGCAAGTTTTCCTGTTCGGTCTTGGCCGCTTCCAGCTCCCGAAGCTGCTTTTGCAGCTCCGCGATCTTGCCCTTGGTTTTCTCAATATCCTTTTCAATGCGTTCCAATTTGTTCATTGCCATAGTGATTTACTCCTTTCTGGCGTTTAAGGCAAACGCCCGTAACAATAAAAATGCTGCTGCCAGTAGCTTGAATTGAGGTTCGTGTAGGAAATGGGGTCGCCGCAGTGCAGCATGACCGAATTACCCACATACAGTCCCACATGGGACATTCCGGCAGTGTCGTAAGTGCCGACGAAAAATACAAGGTCGCCGGGCTTGGCCTGCTCCGGGGAAACGGGGGTGCAGATGTTGTAAAGCCCCTGCGCCGTCTGGCGTCCCACATTCCAGCCGGAATGATTGATGACCCAGCTAATGAAGCCGGAACAATCAAAGCTGGTGCTTGGGGAGCTGCCGCCCCACACATAGGGATAGCCCACATACTTTTCCGCCTCGGCGATTATGGCGGCAAAGGCCTCGTCCTTTAGCGCCTCCGGGGGGATTTCATAGTAGGTCGGCTCTTTCGGGGTGGAGGCGTGGGGATAGCTGCCGTTGGGGAACAGGTCTGGCCGGTTGCCCAAAGTCTGCATATAGGCAGCATAAAAGCCCATCTGTTCCTCGGTGAGAATGTAGATGGGCAGGTGGGACAGGTCGAAGTTTTCCAGCTTCACATTGCAGATGTAGTAGGTGTAGGGGACTTCCACGGTGTAGGTGTTTCCCTCGCTGTCCGTCCTCGTTTCAGTGCGGTAGCGGGTTTCCGTTTCGATGGTCTGGGTCAGGATGTACTGCTTTTCAAAGAGCATGGCAAGGTCGCCCTGTACCTCCCCCAAAGTGAACACGCCGTTATGCAGCGCGGAGAGGATGGAGGTCAGCACATAGGGGTCATGCTTGATCTCATCCAGATCGAAACGGTATTCGTCATAGCCGGGGTGCAGGCTTTCGTAGTTGTCAAGTTCGTGCTGCAAGTCTGCTTCTAGCGCAGCATAGGCGGCTTCGGCTCCCAGCATATCGCTGTCCTCGGAGAGATAGGAGGTGGCGGCAAGGCCCGTCCCGGTGCTGCCAAACATGGCGGTGCAGGATTGCAGGCCGCCCATCACCAGCAGGAGCATGAGGCCCACGCCGCCGACGATCAGCGCCCCTTTCCAGTGCCGGGCGGCAAAGGACGCGGCCTGTCTGCTTTTCTCTGCGGCTTTCTTGGCTGCGGCAGCCGTGGTCTTGGCGGTGCTTGCGGCCCCCTGTGCGGTCTGGCCCGTCGCCCGTGCTGCCTTGGCATATTCCCGCTTGATGTGCTGTTTCTGCCAGAAGCGGGAAACGGGGTTCTTGGCCGCCTGCGCCAGCTCCGGGTTGTCCCGCAGGGATTTTTGATACGCAAACTCGGCGTTGGCGGCGATGGACTTTCGCTCTGCCTTGGCGGCGGCCCGGTAGGGTTTGAGCTTGTGCCGGTGGACGCCGCTGCGGATCATGCGGCCCGCCTGCCGTTCCGCCAGTTCTTCCCCCTTATGGCCGCCCTCCACGCCCACATTTTCGTGTTCTACCTCATGGATTTTTCCGTGGAGGTAAAGCCCGGCTTCCTGTATGGGGCGGCTGGCCGGGTTTGGTTTGAGCTGGGGAGGGGCTTTCTCCACCTTGTCAAAATACAGCCTGCTTTTGGCCTTGCCCTTGGCATCGTCATAGACAGTTTCCTTGGTGACGACGCGCTTTTTCGGCAGGGCTTCTTTGGCCGCTTCCAGCTTATCCGCCCGTTTTTCCGCCTTTTTGATATACGGGGCCAGCTCCGGGGAGGCCCGTTCCTCGGCGGTAAACTGCAACCGGGAAACAGGGCCGGTGGCCTGCGCCACGGTTTTTCCGGCGTCCTTGGCCGCTTTCCTTGCCTTGTGGCGGTCGTGCAGTTCGTCCGCCCGTTCCAGTATTTTTTTCGCCGCGCCCTCCGGCTGGGCGGTGTATTCCTGCTCGGCCTCCCGGCTGGACACATTGACGCTTTCGCCGGTGGTCTGGTTATCCAGCGTCAGGCCGTCGCGGGTCATGTGCTGCGTTACCTTGTCGCGGGGTTTTAAGGGTTCCACGACTTCACCTCCTTGTGCCTCATACCGTCGCCCCCTCGCCTAACCGGGTCGTCATGATCTGGTAGAGCTGGGTGTTTTTCGGGATGGGGTTCTTAAAGGGCAGGATCACATTTTCGTAAATGAGAAGCCCCTCGCCGGGTTCGGAATTGTCCACATACCGTAATTGCTGGGGCGAAATGTTCAGCCGTTCCGCAAGGATTTTGCGGTCGCCGCTGGCCTGATTGAGCAGGCAGATAAAGTCGCTGTTTTCCAAAATGTTCTCAATTTCCGGGGAGGAAAGCAGGTCTTTCACATTCTGTGTCGCACCTGTGGGAATCCCGCCCCACTTACGAAAACGCTTCCAAATCTCACAGGAAAAGGCCGCCGTCTGTTCCTCACGCAAAAGCAGGTGGAACTCATCACAGAAATACCATGTCGCCTTGCCCTTGCTGCGGTTTTGGGTGACGCGCCCCCAAATCTGGTCTTGGACAATGAGCATACCGATTTTCTTTAGCTGCTTGCCCAGCTCCTTGATGTCAAAGGCCACAATGCGGTTTTGAATGTCGATGTTGGTTCTGTGGTTGAACACATTTAGGCTGCCGGACACATACAGGTCAAGGGCCTGCGCCACCCGGTCGGCCTCCGGGATATGCTGGTCTAAAAGGGCTTTGTGCAGGTCTGCAAGGATGGGCATATTTTCCGGCTTGGGGTCTGCCAGATAAGGCCGGTAGATCACCTGTACCGCCCGGTCGATCACCGTCTTTTCAATGGCTTCCAGCCCGTTCTTGCCGCCCATGACAAGCTCACAGAACGACAGCACAAAGTCGGATTTCAAGGCCAGCGGGTTTTCATCCTCGGAGTAGTTCAGGTTGATGTCCAGCGGGTTCACATAGTTTTTGCTGGTAGGCGACAGCTTCACCACCTGCCCACGCAACCGCTTCACAAGGAGGTAATACTCGGCCTCTGGATCACAGATATACACATCGTCCGGGGTGCAGAGGAACACGCTCAAAATTTCTGATTTACAGCTCATACTTTTGCCGCTTCCCGGTGTCCCCAGCTTTAGCCCGTTGGGACACCTCGCCCGTTTGCGGTCGAGCATAATCATGTTGCCGGTCTTGGCGTTGATCCCGTAATACATGGCGTCGCCGCCCTGAAAAAGCTCCTGCGTCACAAAAGGGACGAACACGGCCACGCTGGAAGTCGTCAGGGAGCGTTCAATCTGGATGTGGCTGGCCCCCAGAGGCAGGCTGCTCATAAGCCCCTGTTCCTGCTGGTAGTCCAGCCGCACAAGGGAACAGTTGTATTTCTGGGCGATCCCGGCAGCCCAGAACACATCGTTTTCCAGCTTTTGCCGGGTGTCTGCGGTGTTCAGCACCAAAAAGGTAAGCTGGAACATCCGTTCATTCCGGCTCTGCAAGGTCTTTAGCAGCTCCTTGGCGTCCTGCCCGTAGGTGGCAAGGTCGCTGGGAAGTATATCCATGTCGTAGCCGCTGCGGACAGCCCGTTTCTGTTCCTGAATCTTCATGGCGTCAAGGTCGGTGATCTTGCGCTTGACCGTCTTAATAGCGTCGCTCTGGTCAATGGCCTGCACATGGAGGTTCACCACAATACCGTTTTCCGTGTTGAGGAAGTCGGCCAGCATTTCATCCGACAGCTCCGGGGAGAGGATTTGCAGAAAGCTCACCGCCCCGTATTTGCCGCCCAGCCCGAACATCCGGGCATTGCCGAAGCGGAACGAGGACGGGGCGATAAAGTCCTTGGTAGAAAGCCCCGATGGAGCAAGCCACTTCCAGTCAAAGGAGAACGGTTCCCCGTCCGGGTGGAAAATGCTGTGCATGACTTCCAGCCGTTCCTTTGCGTCCAGTCCCCACGCGGAGGCCCCCATGCTCTTGAAATAGCCCAAAAGATCGGTTTCGATCCGGCGCAGTCTGGCGCGGGCCATTTTCAGGCTGTCTGCCTCGATGGTATAGGTCATAAATTTCCGCTTCATCAGGCCGTTGTTCCCGTTCACAAGCTGGTCTTGCAAAATGTCGGAATACTCGCTGCGGATGTCGTCAAAGTCGTCCCCCTGCGCCCGGATTTCAAAGCTCTTGGCGTACTGCTTGGGGTCGATCTTGCGGTTGATAAAGGAAAACTGCACATGAATGGAAGCGTCCAGATAGTTGTAGAGGTCGCACAGGTTTTCAAAGATGGCTGTCTTGGTGTCCGCCTGCGCCAGTTGGTAGCTGATGTCCGTAAACTCAATGCACTTGGAAAAGGTGCGGGGCGTTACCCGGCATACGCCGTCCTGATACATGGCCTCATAGGGAATACTGGCCTGCGCCGAATGGGGCTTGCCGTCGCCTTTATACTTTCGGATGACGGCCTGAATCTCTTTCTTTTCGGCGCGGGTGAGCTTGACCGGCGCTTTTGCGCTCGTTTCGTTCTTTTGCTTTTTGGACAATGGCGTTGACCTCCTTTTCCATTTGGGATTGCCGCACAAGGGCGGTATAAGCGTTATTGGTCTGGTAGGGCCGTTCCTTGGGCTGGATGAAGCAGCACGCTACGATCTGGCGTACCACCACTTCAAGGGGCTGGCCGTGTTTTTCGTAAAGCGCCAGCAGAAAGCCCGGCAGCATGGCGAACACCATAATGAGCGCCGCCGCGCTGGTCGGGACGCGGCCCCGGATCAAAAAGAAAAGCGGGACGCCTACCAGCAGCGCACCGCCAAAACAAATGAGCTGGCGTTTCGTTAGCCCGAATACTACCTTGGATTTGACCTTGGTTAAATCCTTGGGGACAGTTACATAAGCCATAAAAAGTCACCTCGTTTCTTTAGTGGGCGGTAAATACGGCCTTGCTGATACTTCCCGTCTTGAACAGACAGAAGCAAAGCAAAACGGTATAGCCCATACAGCCCCAGATTGCGCCGGATATGTCGTCAGCGGTTCCGATCTGCTGGATCAGCACCGCATAAATCCCGACAACCACCATGATTAAAAAGGCTTGGAAGCCCAGCGCAAGCAGGGATTTCAAGTAGTTCTGTCCCATGCCGCGCCACTCTGCATTGCCCAGCGTGGCAAGGGGGATCGGCCCCAATGCGGTCACGGCGTAAATTTCTATCATTCTTCCATAGGTCACAAGGAAAATACAGATGGAAAGAATGTTCATCGTCAGCCCCACAACAAGGGTCTGGAACCACAGGCCCAGCAGCGGCCCAATGTCCATTGCTTCAAGGCGGCTTTCCAGATCGGGGAGCAGCGTGTCAAAATCAATGCTGGTATCTCCGATAATCACCCCGGCGCTCTGGTTGACGACCTGCTGGGTGGCGTCAAATACGCCCATGACGATATTCCATGTGTTCGTCACAATGAGGATGGCAAAGGCGCTTTTGAAAATCCAGCGGAAGAACATGGAGCTGTCGAAGTCGTGCATATTGTTCTTTTCCACGATCATGTCGATCAGCTCATAGCACATCACAAGGGCGAGAATGGCTGCCGCAATGGGGACGATCACCGTTTCGGACAGGTTTTGCAGCATGGAAAAAATGCCGCCGTTCCAGTCCTGCGGGGTACTGCCCACATCCGACGCGATTTCCCCGACTTTGGTATTGACTGTGTTAAACAGGCCGGACAGGTTGCCCATGATACCGTCGATCAGGATTCCTTTGATCCATTCCCCGATTAAATCACCGATCATGTGGGGACACCTCCTTTCCCGCGCCCTCCCAGATCAGAGAGGGCGCGGAGGGTTTTCTAACACACATGGGGTTATCCCAGCAGCCCGGACAGCAGCGGAACAAGGGTCATGCCGATCAGGGCAACGCCACCTCCGGCGACAAGCTGTTTTATCCCCAAATAGGTGTAGGAAAACGGCTCGATGGCGGGCGGCGTGTCAAGAAATATCTATGGAGTTTTTAAGAACCGCCCCGGCGGGGGCAGGTCAGGCCGTGACCTGCTCCACCTCCGGGATGGGTTTGAGATTGAAATGAATTTCGATAGAAATGTGTCTTGTCTTATCGCTGTCTATGCTCTCATGGACAACGATTTCTTTAATCAGCCGATTTAAGGTGGCGGCGTCCAGTTCCGTGATGTCGGCGTATTCCTGAATGGCTTCCACCCACTGGCGGGCGTCACACGCAAGGCGGATTTCATCGGCCAGCTTCTTCCGGCCTTCCTCAACCTTTGCTTTCAACTCGGCCTGTTCCGCCTGCGTCTTTTCCATCAGCAGATTGAAGTTCGCTTCGCTGATACGCCCGGCAACCATGTCCTCATACAGCCGCAGCACCATCTTTTCCAGAACGTCAATCCGTTCCTCGTCTTTGGTAAGGGAACGCTCCAACGCTTCCCGCTGGCCTTTCTGCTCTGCTTCGCAGGTATCGGTCAGCTTCCCGGCAACGGCTTCATCAAGTGCATGAGGACGTTTGAGCCCATCACTACCAACAGGCTGCGCGTCAAGCTCTTCCAGAAGGGCGGCAAGGTACGCCTGGCGGAACTGCACGTGTACAAGGCGGACTCCGCAAAACCCGCCGCCCCCAAACGCCTGGCGGCCCACTGAACGGAATCCCGTTCCCAACCTCTTACCCGCGCGCCGCCGCACTTCCCCGTGCTGCGGCGCTTTTATAATTCCCCATAGAGTTCCACATGTCCATGCGGCAACTGAAATACCCTTCATCCGCAGGATGCTCCCTGACTGAAAAAAGGAGAAACAGTCCGCTTTATTCAAGTGATGGAATCGCCGCATGGCATGCGGCGCTCCCGGCGCGTCTTTCCCATCAAACCGGGATCAATACTTCTGAACCGGAGAGGAAGGCAGCTCTTCATCCGCCTCCCCTTCCGCCGTGCGGCATAGGGCCTCCGCACGGCGCAGGCAGGAATCCCACAGGCCTGCCTTTTCCGGGAACGGGAAGCACAGGGAATCGCTCAGCGCCTCCACCCGCTTGAAGGAATCATCCCGGTCATAGGCGTCCAGGCCTTCCAGGCGGGAAGCCAGGCCGTCCAGCCAGGGGAGGGGGTCATGGCAAATCAGGGGAAGATCGCACCCGGCCTTCAGGGAAAGCAGGGCGGCTTCATCCGGAGCATGCTGCGCCGCAATAGCCCCCATGCACAAATCATCCGTAAACACCACTCCCCGGAAGCCGAGCCTGTCCCGCAGAAGCCCCCTGATCACCCGTTCGGACAGGGTGGCCGGATAATCGGGATCAATCTGCGGCAGCATGATATGGGCGGACATGATGGAGGGAAGCTCCGGACACAGGGCCAGGAAGGGCAGCAGATCCGTCTTGAACAACTCCCGTTCATCCAGGTCAACAACGGGAAGGCTGAAATGGGGGTCCGCCTGGGCGCGCCCCATGCCGGGAAAATGCTTGCCGCAGCTCTGCACCCCGCCCCGGCGCAGGTTGGAGGAATAAACGCCTCCGCGCGAAATCACGTCCTGGGCGTTGTCCCCCCAGCAGCGGCCGGGCAGCGCATTGGCCGCGGACGGGTCATGGCAAATATCCAGCACCGGGGCAAAATTCAGGTTCACCCCCAGGTACCGGAGCGCCATCGCCGTCACCGCGCCCAGCTCCACAATGCCGTTAAAACCGCCGCTCCGCACCAGAGAAGCGGGAGAAGGCAAATTCAGGCCCAGGGAAGCGGTGCGCACCACCCTGCCTCCCTCCTGGTCCACGGCAATGACGGGATGGTGGCGGCAGAGCCTCCGCAACGTTCCCGTCAGGCTGCGCACCTGCTCCACGGAATCCACATTCCGGGAAAACAGGATGAAGCCGGCCGGCTGCAAACGCAGGATGGCCGCCTCCTCTTCCGCGCCCACTTCATGGCCGCTTATGCCGATCAGGGCGGGGAGCATGAATGGAAAAAAATTATTTGCCCAGCAGGGACGTCCTGGTGTACAGGGGATAAACGGGAATGCCGCGTTCCTCAATCGCCTGGCGGCCGCCTTCCTCGCGGTCCAGCAGCACCAGGGCGGCGGCTACCTTGCCCCCTTCCGCCTCAATGGCGTCAATCGCCTTCAGGGTGGAGCCGCCCGTCGTAATAACGTCATCCACCACCACCACGGTATCCCCGGCCTGGAAATTGCCCTCAATGCGGCGTCCCCGGCCATGGTCCTTCGGCTCCTTGCGCACGGTAAACACCTGGAGCTTCTTTTCAGCCCCTTCCAGAGCGCTGGTCATGCCGACGGCCAGGGAAATGGGGTCCGCTCCCATGGTCATTCCGCCGATGGCCGCCACCTCCGGGAAACGGGGCAGAATCTCCTCCCGCACCAGCTTCCAGCCCAGCGCGCCCACCAGCGTGACCCCCACGGGGTCCAGGGCGGTCATGCGGCAGTCCACATACAGGTCCGACACCTTGCCGGAGGCCAGCGTAAAGGTTCCCGTGCGCACGGATTTTTCCAGAAGAATGCTTTTCAGAAGGTCGTATTGTTCACTCATGAAGATATGGATGGATGAGGTGGTTGCGCCGTGTATAACAGATACCCCCGGAATAAGCAACGGATAACAGCATGCAAATCTTGACAAAAGGGCGGACAGGCTCCATAACCTGCCTGTCATTCTCCCGTTCCCATGAAACCCGGCATATTGGCATTAGCTTCTATCAGTTCCATTCTCGTTTCCTGCAATCCGTATGGAAGGCCCCCCCTGTTTGATAAAATCGCCGGGAAAATTCAGGGCGCGTCCGGCCAGGACAGCTACCTGTCCGGCGTGGGAGCCATCTCCGGCGTGAACACGGACCTGCCGCCGGAAGCCCGCCTGGGCCAGGGATACTGGGACCTGCCTTCGGGCATCCAGGGGGAAAAGCACATCATCATTGACCTCAAGCAGCAGAAAGTCTTCTACTACGTAGGGTCCACGCTAGTGGGCGTCTCTCCCATGTCCTCCGGCAAGGAAGGCTTCGGCACCCCCATGGGCACCTACAAGATCATCCAGAAAGACGCCAACTACAAATCCGGCACGTACGGCGTTCTGCGCAGCAAATCCACGGGAGCCGTGGTTAACGGCGACTATAACGCCAAAGCCGGCGGCGCGCCGGCGGGCGTCTGCTTTGAGGGCAGCACGGTTCAAATCCATTTTGATCACAACTCCGTTCCCGGCATGGCCGGGTCTCATTTTTTCATCGGTATAGTATACCAGATACCGCCGGATTTGAACACCCGGAGCGGAAAAAATTCACGTTTTCGACACACGTTGCGATTTTTTCTGGCAGTTGCGGAAAATACGCTTGACAATCCGCACGCGAAATGCTATATTAAACAGGCTTTGAACGACAAAGCTTATGCGCGAGTGGTGGAATTGGCAGACTCGCTAGATTCAGGTTCTAGTGTCCACTCCGGACGTGCGGGTTCAAGTCCCGCCTCGCGCACCACACCCCGGAAGCTTCGGCTTCCGGGGTTTTTTCTGTCTGCAGCAAATATCACAGCAAAAAGCGCCGGTCTCCCGCGGGAGGCCGGCGCCGGTTTTTACGCGCCGAAGCACGTGAACATGATGACGAGATAAACGATGTACAGTCCGCCGATGAAAAAGCCGACCCAGCGCTTGAACCTGCCCTGCACCAGCGCCGGGATGAGCGCGCCCGCGCACACGACAAGACACGCCGGAATATCCAGCAGCATGCCCTGCCGCTCGACCGGCCG
>OGQK01001172.1_pt1 | contig 14476 bp, 11 predicted proteins | sample 1553221 | NCBI WGS metagenome assembly OGQK01 (sample SAMEA2579996, study PRJEB22360) | human gut metagenome | biome: human gut; feature: human-associated habitat; material: faeces | place: Denmark | collected 2008/2010 | reverse complement strand
TGCTGCAGAGAACTGTCGAGAATTCCGCTGGCCATCAGAGCCGTCACTGTGACGATGCTGCGGTCGCGGGCGGAAAGCTGTTCCTCTCGCGCCCAGACCTGCCCGAACAGCACATCGTCGTTCAGTTCTGCGAATTTGGGTGCAAAAACGCCCATGGCGTCCCGTCCTGCCGTTACTTTTTCAATCATACTTTTCTCCTTTTGTTTTTTCGAAATCCGAAAATGGTCCATGAGCTCAATCCAGATAAATCAATTCGTATTCCCGGACGCCTATGCCCAGCGCACAAGCTGTTTCAACCGTGTGGATACCGTTGCGGGATTCCATGCGTTCGATGAGCGCGGCTTTTCCGGGGTCAGGGGAGGCATATACCGCGTCCACACAGGCCTGGTCCAACGCTACGGGGTCCAGAGAGGCAAAGACGCCTATGTCGGCCATTTCCGGTTCGTGTGGGTGCGCGTCGCAGTCACAGTCCACGGAAAGGCGGTTGGCAACATTGATAAAAGCCATGTTCCGCCGCCCCAGATATTCTACAACGGATTTGGCCGCGTCGGCCATGCACTCCAGAAAAGAGTTGTGATCGGCCGTCCATAGCTCCTCTGGAACACCCACACCGTGAATATGTGCTTTGCCGTGAGCAGAGGCGATGCCGATGGAAATATTCTTGATCGCGCCGCCGAATCCGCCCATCGGATGCCCCTTGAAATGGGACAGAACGACCGTAAAGTCGTAGTCGGAATAGTGCGACCCGACGAAATCCTCCTTCAGGTGTCTGCCTCCCTTCACCGGCAGCGCCACTTCCCCATCGGCATCCATGATGTCCACTTCCGCGATCGCCGTGAAACCGTGATCCTCGGCCGCTTTCTGGTGGGACTCCGTATCGGACCGCCCGCCGCCGTACGCGGTGTTGCACTCTACGATCGTTCCCCCGACCCGCCGCACCAGATCTCCGATCAGCGCCGGACTCAGGTAATTATTGTTGCCGGGCTCGCCCGTCGAAAGCTTGACAGCGACCTTGCCTGCCGCCTCGCGGCCCAGCGCCTCGTAAATCTTCACGAGATTCTCGGACGAAATCTCCTTGAACATATAAACCTTGGGCAGCTTTTCCGAGCCCTTCTCCCGAGCGCTGCCGGACCCCGTCGCCGCCAGTGCCGCCGTCATTACCGACATAACCATACGAACAATCTTTTTCATCTCTCGTTCCTCCTCCCGGCAAGCCGCCGGACGAACGTACCGTCGTCGTCCGGCTTTCCCGGGCATGATACAAAGTTACGGAAGAATTTCTTTTTGACAGCGGACAAAACGCAGAATTACCTCTCCCGACAACGGATTGTCACGCAATTCCGGTCATCGTCCGCGTCCCGTGACTACGACCCGCATGCAGTCTGCATTTCAACCTCGGCTCCGGAACCGTCGGCAGGATCGGACGGCTCCCGACGCCCGCCCGCACCGATCCCGATCCGGCCATTCCGGACACATTCCGGGTCAATCGGAGCACGGCCGGCAAGGGCGGAACGGCTATTTTTGTCATAATCGCGCGGCAGACACGGACTCCGGACACGGCCGGCACGCGCACGGAACCGCCCCGGCCGGCAGCCATTCGGCCGACAAAGCGCCCAAGTCATTTTATAATGAAACTGACAATCAATCCGAAATACGCCCGGCTGCGAGGCTTCACGGAGTCCTTGCCCCGCATATTTCCGACCTCGACCGGAGGAAAGACCCTGTACGAAGGCAGGAACATCGTCAAGCTTTACACACAGAACGGCCAGAGGATAACGGTCAAGAGCTACGGGCACCTGACTCTGTTCAACAGGCTGATATACGGAAGCCTGCGCAAAAGCAAGGCCGAGCGGGCATTCCGCCATGCCATACGGCTGCAATGCCTCGGAATCGACACGCCCGAAGCCGTCGCCTCGCTCGAGATCCGCCGTTTCGGCATGCTCCGCGACAGCTATTTCGTCTCCGCCTATACGGACTACCTGCCGGTCTCGGACATAACGGCCTCCTTTCCGCAAAACCCCGACTCGCAAAACATGCTGGACCAGCTGGCCGGGTTCCTCGTCGAACTGCACCGGACCGGCGTATATCATCGGGATCTGCATATCGGCAATATTCTGTATCGATGCGACGCCAGGGGAAACTGCCGCTTTCAGCTCATCGACACGAACCGGATGACGTTCCATCGCCGGCTGTCTCAGCGGCGTCGGATCGAGAACCTGCGCCGGCTGGCCTGCGAAACGGACGCCTATCTTTATATTCTGAAGCGGTACGCCGAGGCGACCGGAGCGGACACGCACTCGTTTCAGCTCAGAGGGGTGTTGCTGCGTCTGTTTCTCGAGGCATGGCACCACCTGCGGCACAAAATCAAAAAGGCATTTCGCGCGATCCGCCCGGGCGGAAGGACGGATTCCGCCATAGCGGAAAGATAGAAATCCTCCCGAGCGGCGGAGCGGCAGCGGCCGGCACGCGGCGCAGCACGCGGATGACATTGTACCGATAAGCCATGCAGGCCAGCGCGAAATAGACGGCGCACTGAACCCACAGCGTCACGTACTCGGCGCGGATGTCGGCCATCGAGGCGCCCATCGAGTTGACCTTGACGAAGGCCAGCGTCCCCGGGGCGGCGGGGAAGACGTAATGGGCGGCTCTCCAGTACCACGGCATCAGTTCGAGCGGGTAGGACACGCCCGACAGGAAGATCAGCCCTACCGAGAAAAACGCGATCATCAGCAGCGGCGCCTCCGAGTCGGATGAAGAACACCGAGACGGCCAGAGCGAAAAAGCAGGTCGCCAGCAGATAGGGGATCATCAGCATCGCGATCAGATATCCGCTCCCGAGTTCCGGCAGATTGAACGCCGCCGGCATCAGCCCGAGCAGGAACACCGAGAAAAGCGCGTACAGCAGGCCGTAGACGAAAGTCTTGCCGGCTATCACGCGTGCCATCCGCCCCAGCGAGACTCCCCCGGCGGCATAGCGGCGGATCGAGCCGCTGTCGCGCTCTTCTCCGCTGGTCATGCCTATGACCATCAGCAGCGTCTGAAAGATGATGACCATCAGAACGGCCGGGATCAGGTAACTGCCGTAGCCCTCGGTATGATTGTACAGCGCGGTGCCGACGACCGTGACGGCCGGGGTCTGCGTGATCGGCTGCACGTCCCCGCGGGGCAGGAAAACGAGCATCTGCGGGCGATAGCGACCGTCGAGTTCGAGCATCGCGCCCGACGCAGCCTCCTGCATGGCCAGATAATAGAGGAATGCCTCCGTCGTCCCGTACATCACGAAAAGCGACTCCTCGCCCCGGCCCACTCTCGTCTCGAAATCTTCGGGAATGTACACGATTCCGACCGCGTCGCCCCGCTTCATCAGCTCCTTGGCTTCCGGAAAACCCGCCTCGTCGGTCAGTACCCTGACCTGAGGCGCGGCGTCGAGCAGCCGCGCATACTCGCGGCTCAGCGGGCTATGCGAACGATCGACCACCGCTACGGGGGCGTCGCGGATCAGGTTCGGCTCGTACATATAGTTATACAGCAGGCCGTACAGAAAAATGCCGCCCATCAGCACGAGCAACACGGAATAGCTCGTCGAGACGGTGCGGAACTCGTCGGCCGCGACGGCGGCGATATCCCTGAGCTTACTTGATATTTTCATAGCGACGGCTTAAAACGGCTTTTTTCAAGCGAGGCAGCACCAGCAGCGCCGGCAGCGCGAACAGCAACAGTGCGGCTACGTTCTGCCACGTATAGGCGAACCCGTAGTCGCCGTAGAGCAGGTTCTGACTGATCTCGACGAAATGGCGGACCGGAAACAGGAACGAAGCGTAGTAGACCGGCTCGTACATGAAAGGAGCCGGGAAAGTTACGCCCGAGAGCGTGGCGCCGAGCGAGCCGACCATCGACACCACGCTGATGACGATCCCGATAGCCGGGAAAAGCGAGAACAGGAACACGGCCAAGCATTGCGTAGCCACGACGAACAGGGCCGAGGTCAGATTCAGCGGCCAGAACCCGCACGAGAACGGGATGCGCATCACGCCGAACAGCACGTAATTGGCCAGCACGCTTATCAGAACAAAAATCACGGTATAGGGAAGCAGCTTGCCGGCAACGGCCGAAAAAACGTTCATCCCGGCCGTGCGAAGCCAGTCGTCGCCGGTGCGGAACTTGATCTCGCTGCCGACGGCGTAAACGGTGACCAGCAGCACGATCACCTGGAACAGGATGAAAAAGAACGGTTGGCTCAGGTAAACCGAGTAGTCCAGATCGGGATTGTAAAGCGGATGGCTCTGCGAGGAGACCGGAACCAGAAAGCTCTCGGCCGTCCGCTCGCTCACCCCCAGCGCGACGGCCTCGGTGACGACCGGCGTCATCGCCAGCGGCTGAAGCACCGTCTCGAAAGCGCCGCGCACCTCGCTGCCGACGCTCAGCAGCGCATAGTGATAATAGTAGCGGAGCGTCGCCCCGCGACCGCCCCGAAGGTCGGTCTCGAAACGAGGCGGAATGACCAAATAGCCGTAAATTTCCTTACGCTGCGTCGCCGTCCGGGCCGATTGCTCGTCGGCGTAATGTCCGCTCACGCGGAAAGTAGGCACGGCCTCGACGGTGCGCGTGACGCTGCGCGACGAAGCCGTCCAGTCCAGATCGACCACGCCGACCGGAATGCGCTCCATCTGGCCCGAGCCGAAAATCGTCGCCATGAACAGAATGCAGAACAACGGCAACGCGACGCACACGCCGAAATAGAGCCGGCGGGAAACCATCCGCCGGAGCTCGCGCCTCAGTACGGCCGCAAAGCCCGTTTCCCGCATCCTCTCCATACGCTACAGCTGTTCGTTCAGGTTGACCAGCACCGACATGCCCGGCCGAAGGCCCTCGACCGCCGGCTCGGGCCTCGCCTTCAGCTCGAAGGTGCGCAAGTCGTAGCTGCCCGCCTGTTTGGTCGAGCGCCAGGTGGCATAGCTGCCCAGCGGGCTGATGTAGGTATACGCGGAAGACGACTCCCCGCCGGTCGAGCGCGGGTACGTCGGCCCGGAACGTCCCGCCCATACGGAAACGCGGCATCAGGTCCTCGCGCACGTTCAGCACCGCATGCGCGTCTTCGAGCACGACGAGACTCATGATCGGAGTGCCTGCCCCGACCAGCTCGCCCCGCTCGGGATAGACGGCCGCGATCTCGCCCGACTCGGGCGCCGTAAGCCGCGCGTCCTGCAGCAGGGCCGTCACCTCGCCCACGGCTCCGCGAGCCACGTCGACCATCGAGCGGGCGCTCTCGCGGTCTTGTTTCCGGGCCCCGTCCAGAGCCATTCGGTACTGCTCGTAGGCAGCCCGCTCGCCGGCCAACGCATTCTGATAAAGCGCTTCCGCCTCGTCGCGGCGCTGCGACGTGACGACGCTGTCGCGGTAAAGCGACTCGATCCGTTCACGGGTCGTCCGGGCCAGCTTCAAGTCGGCCTTGGCCTTGACCCATAGCTGCTTCATCGACTCGACGATCTGCCGACGCGTTCCGTCGTCGATCTTCTGGTTTTGGTAAACGGCCACGTCCTCGAGCGCCTGCACCTGCTCGTACTTGGCCAGCGCCTCGGGGCTGTTGATCACCACCAGCGTGTCGCCCGCAGCCACGCGCTCTCCTTCCTCGACCAGAAAACGGTCGATCCGTCCGGGCAATTTGCCGGAGATCCGTATTTCGGTCGCCTCGATCTGTCCCTGCAATACGACCGGTTTGCGGTCCAGCAGAATCATCCCGATCACCGAAACGATCGTCACGGCTACCAGCACCATGACGAACGAAAAGGCCAGGTATTTTTTCGTCTTATCCATAATCGCTCGATTCGTTTAATCGTTTTCGTTCTCGCCGTACAGGCCGTCAGGACCGAAAAGATGCGACTCGGTCCGTCCGCAGAGGCTGTAACGCTCGAAGCGCTCGGGCGCGCCGCAAAGCGACAGCAGATTGGCCAGCGCCACGTCGTATTCGTAATAGGCCAGCAACACGGCGATCCGTACCTTGGAGAACATCACCTCGGCATCGACGACCTCGGTCGACGTAGCCATCCCCTCGGCGAAAGCCTTGCGGCGCATGCGCACCAGCTCCCTGCTCAGATCGATCGTCGTGCCGAGGGCCGCCACGCTGCTCAGCGCGTTGCTTATCTGCGCGCAGAGCTTGTCCACTCCCACGTCGATGTCGTCTTCGGCCTGACTGCTGCTCAGCCCGAGCGTCTGCCGGGCGATCTTCGCCTGAGCTATCTTTTTCTCCCGGGCCAGGCCGTCGAACAGCGTCCATGTGAATCCGGCACCGACGACCGTGCGCGGAAGCAGGTTTTTCCGGATGCCGTGCGAATAAAGCGTATGCTTGCCGAAGAGCGCGATTTCGGGAGCGTAGCCCGTGCGGCTCATGCGGAGTTCGTTCTCGGCCGCGTCGCTCTGAAGCCCGAGTTGGTTCAGCGCATAGCTGTTGTCTCGGGCCAGAGCCTTGAACCGTTCCGGAGACGGCAGCGTATCGTTGATGAAAAGCGGGGAGACGGGCCGCACGTCGGCCGCCGAGTCGATCCGAATCAGCGCCTTCAAAGCGCTCTGCGCGACATCGAGGTCCTTGCGGGCCGTCTCGAGCGCGCGCCGGGCCTCGTCCATGCTCACCTCGACGAACAGCCGGTCGGCTTTGTTGATCATGCCGCTCGCCTCGAGCTTCAACGCGTCGCGGTAATGTCGCTCGAGCGCGCGCAACGTCTGCTCCCGGACCTCAACCACGCTCATGCCCAGCCGCAACCCGAAATAGCTCTCGACGAGCAGCGTCTGCATTCGGGCCCCGACCTGAGCCCGGTTTACCTCGGCGACCTCGACCATCGTCCGGCCGATCCGGCCGGCATAGATTCGTTTTCCCCCGGCGAACACCGGCCAGGTCACGTTCGCGTCGATCGTCGCCACATCCTGCGGAGCCAACGGGAAGCGAAGGGTATAGGTGCCGACATGGTCCAGAAGGCCCGAAATGATTTGGTCGTCGGGCAGGATCGAGTGGATGAAATCCTTGGCCGGATCGGTGAACCGGCTCAACGGCTGCTCGACCTCGATCCGGTTGGCCATGTGCAGATAGGCTCCCGTCACGCTGACGGAAGGGTACCAGAAAGAGCTCACGCGCCGGTGCTCTCCCCGGGCCCAATCGATCGCCCGGTCGGCGATCTGCAGGCTCAGGTTCTTCTCGCGGAGCCTTTCCACGGACTGTCCGAGACTCAGCTCGATCTCCCCGCCCCGACTGCGCGCCGCCCCGTGAACGAGCCAGAGAGCCATGCCGCAACATACGATGTACTTCAACATTTCAAACGGTTATTGTCATTTACGGTCCGGCCGGGCCATCCCCGAAGACGGCCGCGATTTCCCGGCACGGAACGCGAGCGGCCGGGCCGGAATCCGTCTGGGAGCAATAATTGAGCCATTCGGAGTCGAACGGACCTAAAAACAGCGCGATACGGAACCGGAATCGGCATCTCGGATGAGTTCTGTCCTCTCGGCTCGCCTGCGGAGAGCGGCTATCGCCGCCCGGGACGGACTATCGTCAAAGGGTCCGGAGACAAGTCGAGATTCATCGTTCCGGCCGGTTCTCCGCGCGGCAGGCAACGACGACTGCGACCCGGCCGGCGAATCCTCCGAATACGAAAGGCGCGTCCGATTTCTCCGGCAAGACGATAAGCCGCGAGTTCAAGAGCCCGACAGCAGCCCGTCGTTTCGGAAACCGCTTCCCCGGCGGCCCGAAAGCGCCCCGGAACGGTCCGGACTTTCCTGTCGAACGGAAAGCGAGCCTTCGCATCCCCGCGACGAGGCTGCCCGAATCTGGGCCTCCGCCCGGAAAAACTCCTCGTCGGACCGGTCAACGGCTGAAAATCAATATGAAATCCCGAACTATAGGTATCCGATCCCGGTTTTTTACTGAATAATGGGGATTGCCGGCCCATGCGAACCGGTCTAATTTTGCAGCGATTAAAACGCTGGAAATGAAAAACGTCTACTTATTGTCGTCCATGCTCGCCTGTTGGAGCATGATAAGCGTCTGCCCGGCATCGGCACAGAGGCAGAATGCCGATTCGGCCGCGAGGCCCGTGCCGTTCGAATGGAATTTCAAAAAATACCGCGTCGGAGGATACGGAGAAATCCTGTTCCAATACATGACATACGGCACGAACCGCTATACGAACCCCGTCGGCGCCACGCGCGACAACCGGGCGGAGGTTTCGCTGCCGCGCGCCGTGTTCGCGTTCGATTACCACTTCGGCCGAGGTTGGTACCTGGGCACCGAGATCGAGTTCGAGAACGGAGGAACCGGGGCGACGATGGAAATCGAGCATAACAAGGAGGGCGGCGAAATCGAAACCGAAATCGAAAAAGGAGGCGAGGTCGCGCTGGAACAGCTTCACATCACGAAGCACTTCTCGAACGCCTTCAACCTGCGAATCGGACATATGATCGTTCCGGTCGGTCTGACGAACTCCCACCACGAACCGACGCTCTTCTTCGGAACGGTCCGTCCCGAGAGCGAAACGGCGATCCTGCCGTCCACGTGGCACGAAACGGGAATCGCCGTACTGGGCTATCTGGGAGACTTCCGGTACGAGGCCATGCTCGTCAGCGGGCTCGACCCGAACGGATTCTCGTCGGAGAACTGGATCGGCAGCGGCCGCCAGAAGATATTCGAGGTATCCAAGATGACCAATCCGGCCGTAGCCGCGCGGGTCGAGTACTCGGGCATACGCAACCTGAGACTGGCTGTGTCGGGCTACTGCGGCAACACGGCGAAGAATTCGTCCAAGCCCTACGCGATGAGCGGAGTGAAGGGAACGGTGGCCATCGGGTCGTTCGACGCCCAGTACCTGGGGCGCAATTTGATCGCGCGGGCCAACTTCGTCTACGGAACCGTATCGGACGCGAAGGCGATCTACGACATCAACCGCAAGTACTTCAACAACACGGGCTATCCGATCACGCCGTTCGGCAAGGCCGCAATGGCCTACGGGGCCGAAGTCGGGTACGACGTGCTGTCGTGGGCCAATACCCGCAACCGACTGTTCCCGTTCGTCCGGTGGGAATACTACAACACGGGGCAGAAAATCGACCGGGGCGCGCAAGAGCTGCCGCGCTACAAGCGCGACGTGTTCACCGTAGGCCTCAATTACCTGCCGTTGCGCGATCTGGTCATCAAGTTCGACTACTCGTACCGCCGGATCGGAGGCAACAAGTACAACAGCGAAGACACGTTCGGCCTGACGGTGGCCTATTCGGGCTGGTTCGGCTCGAAATAGGGCAGCGGAACGGACCTCATGGCAAGATCACATTAATTATCGTACAAAAATCAAATAAACATGCACGCAATGAAAACGAAAGGATGGATGGGCACGGTCGCACTGGCCGCGCTGCTCGGAGCGACAGGATGCAGTAAGAACGAGGGCGATGGCGGCGGTGGCGGCGGCAGCAGCCACGCCTCGAAGCTCGAAGAATACGCAATGACTCCCGAATGGATCAACTACGCGACGGCCGTATCGTCCGAGCTGCTCGACGACTGCGTCGGCCTGTGGGCCTCGTGGAACGGACCGTCGGGCATTCCCGACGAGGACTGGAACAGGATCGGACGCGATTTCTTCTCGAAGAACACGATCGTCGGCGCCGACGGCTACGCCCAGTACATGAGGACGGCCAGCGAGGGTAACGACAAGTTTACCAGCGGAGTCGATGCGATCCGAACGATTCTGGTCGACGGTTTCGCCAACATCTCGAACGAGGTCGGCTCGTCGAAGATCGGAAACCCGAACTCGCTCGCGCTGAGCGGACAGACGAACGAGGCCGTGCTGCAAGTCGAGTCGTGGTACAGTTGGAACTCGATCACCGATTACTCGGATAACATCATCAGCATCAAGAACGGCTATGCCGGCCGCCGCGGCGCGATCGGAGACCCGGCCGGCGCGAACAGCATCTCGGCCTATGTCAAAAGCCAGGACGCCGATCTGGACGCCCGGATGACGGCGGCGATCGACGGAGCCTACAACGCGATCAAGAGCATGCAGGCGCCTTTCCGCAATAACCTGACCGGAAGCAAAGTCGATGCGGCGATCACCGCCTGCTCCGACCTGACCGAGCTGACCGAAGGTTCGCTGCTCGGCCTGTTCGAGAACGCAGGAGACTACGACTTCACCGCCATTCTGACCCAGTACGCCGATCAGGTCGTTACGCCGACCTACAAGGATCTCAAGGAAAAGGCATGGGCACTCTACAACGCGATGGTCGCCCTGCAAGCCGACAACCGGAACCAGAGCAAGGTCGACGCCGCCTGCACGGCGTGGAGAACGATGCGCGTGCCTTGGGAACAGAGCGAGGCCGTGCTGTTCGGCCCTGCCGGCGAAGAGACGGGGCTCGGCTTCGACCCGTCGATGGACAGCTGGCCGCTGGACCAGGAGGACATCGCCACGATCATAACCAACAAGAACCTGTCGAGCGTCGACGACTACATCGGAGCGATCGGCAGCGAATCGGTCCGCGGCTTCCATACCATCGAGCTGTTGCTGTTCAAAGACGGGCAGAACCGAAAGGTGCTCGCCGAATGAAAATAAGCCCGGCAAGAGAATAAACTATTTACCGTATAAGGTTTATGTCTGCATCTCTTAAAAGAAAACAATCGGTCTGTGTGACGGCGCTGATATGCGTCGTCGCACTTTCCGCTTGTACGGACGGAGATTATTACGAGATACTCGACGAGTACGGCAACGTGGCCGACTCGCGGACATTGTCGGCCGGAAAGTCGACCGTGTTCCAGTCGGGCGTATCGGCCTACGACACGCCGGCCGATTGGGTGACGGGCAATCTGAGCACGCGGTTCTACCAAGGCGACGCGCTGTACGACAATCCGCGCGTCAGCGGAGACGATCCGGCGCAGGGCGGCAAGGGGCCTCTGTATGCCGGCTCCTCGTGCGGTAGTTGCCACTCGAACGCCGGAAGAACCTACCCGACGCTCTACTCGGAGGGCGGAACCGGCAGCGGAGGATTCTCGTCGCACCTGATCTACATCACGAAAAAGAACGGCGGATTCTTCCGCAACTACGGACGCGTGCTGCACGATCAGGCGATCACCGGAGTCGAGCCGGAAGGCAAGCTCGGCGTAACCTATTCGGAGAAAACCTATACGTTCCACGACGGGGAGGAATACTCGCTGCTGACGCCGACCTACACGATTTCGGAGTGGTATGCCGACAGCATCGCCGCCGAGGACCTGATCGTCGACGTGCGGATTCCGCTGCGGCACGTCGGCATGGGGCAGATGATGGCGCTCGACCCGACCGAGCTCGAAGAACTCGCACGGCGCAGCAACTATCCCGAATACGGCATTTCGGGCCGCCTGAACTACATCACCGAGCGAGGCAAGCAATATATCGGCATTTCGGGCAACAAGGCCCAGCACGCCGACCTGACCATCGAGCTCGGTTTCTCGTCCGATCTGGGCGTCACGAACGACCGCTATCCGCTGGAGGTGGCCGAAGGCCAGTCCCAAATGCTCGGATACAGCCACTACGGCATTCAGATCTCGACGCACGACATGGAGAACGTCGACTTCTATCTCCACACGTTGGGCGTTCCCGCGCGCCGGAACGTCGACGATCCGATCGTCCAGCAGGGCGAGCAGGCGTTTTACCGCGCCCGTTGCGACTTGTGTCACGTGCCGACGCTCCACACGCGTGCCGACGCTCCGGCGCTGATAGGCGGCACGCGGCTTCCGTGGCTCGCGAGCGAGACGATCCACCCGTACAGCGACTTTCTGCTGCACGATATGGGACCCGACCTCGACAGCCACTATGTCTCGGGGCTGGCGCAGGGATGCGAGTGGCGAACGACCCCGCTGTGGGGCATCGGCCTCCAGCAGAAAGTCAACCAGCACACTTATTTCCTGCACGACGGCCGGGCGCGTAACCTCAAAGAGGCGATCATGTGGCACGGAGGCGAGGGCGCCGTGTCGCGCGAGCTGTTCGCCCGCATGTCGCGCGAGGACCGCGACGCGCTGATCAAGTTCCTCGAATCATTGTAAAAGACAACCGAACACAACGACATGAAGATCAAAATCATACTATTACTGACCCTGTTCGCGGCAACGGCCTCGGCGACGGCTCAGGTCGCGAAACACCGCCACGAGGACCCGTACAACGAGGCGGACAAATACATCGAAAGCGCCGTGATCCCGATGGGAGGCAAGAAAGGATTCAGCTTCGAGACGCGCGCGGGCGATTTCATGCTCAAGCCCTACGTGCTGCTCCAAACGGCCGGCAAGTTCAACTGGTACGACGACGAGCAGCTCGGGCTGGACGATCAGGACAACGTAGCGAACAGCGGCTTCGAGATTCCCTACGCCATTCTGGGCATTTCGGGCCGGGCGTTCAACAAGCTGACGTTCAACCTGACGCTGAACGCGGCCAAGAGCGGAGGCGCGCTGCTGCAGCAGGCGTGGGTCGACGTGAATCTGAAGGATCAGATCCGCTTCCGCGTCGGCAAGTTCAAGACGCCGTTCAGCCAGGCCTATCTGGTCACGCTGGGCGAAACGCTTTTCCCCGTACTGCCCACCTCGCTGACCTCGTCGGTCTACATGGACCGCAGCCTGAACTCGACCCCGCCGACGATCGCCACGGGATTCGATCTGGGCGTGATGATGCACGGCCTGCTGGGAGGCAAATGGGAATATAACTTGGGCGTGTTCAACGGCACGGGAATCGACGTGAACATGGCGCAGAAGACGCTCAGCGACGATCTGGGCATTCCCTCGCTGCTGTATGCGGCCCGGGTGGCCTTCATGCCCAAGGGCCCGATTCCCGCGCATCAGGGACGAATCGACGACCTGCACAACGACAAGATCATGTTCGCGCTGTCGGCTTCGTACAACGTCGAGGCCAACTGGCAGACGACCAACGACCTGCGGCTCGGTTTCGAGTTCACCTACCTCAAGAACCGGCTCTATCTGGGCGCCGAAGCCTACTATCTGAGCTCCGATCTGGTCAAGCGCCAGCGCGTGAACCATACTTACCGCTATATCGGCGGATACGCCCAAGTAGGCTACTTCGTGACTCCCAAACTGCAACCTGCGCTGCGCTGGGACTTCATGGACCGGAACTCGACCGATACGGACGGCTTCCTGAACATGCCGGCCGTCGGACTGAACTATTACATCCTGGGCTATAACCTGAAGCTGCAGGCGATGTATCAGTTCCTCGGCCGGTGGGGACACGCGACGCAGGACACGCGCGAGCTGGACGATCTGGGGCTGGCCCAGCATTCGGCCACCGTCATGCTTCAGTTCTCATTCTAACGGACTAACGGAATCATCGAGATGAACGGAACATACCGCCGCCCGTTGCGGGCGGCCGCGTTGGCGCTGCTGCTCTGCACGGCGGTCCGCTGCGACAGCGGGGACATTTACGAGTCGCACCAAGCCACGACGGAGGGAGTCTCCGTGCGCGGGACGTTCGAGCTGCTCAATCCGGAAGTCTTTCCCGGAGAGTACGACCTGATCTTCGGAGCCTTCGGCGAAGGGGGAACGTCGGCTCTCTCGTCGGTGAACGTGCTCAAACCGACCGACGGGGACCGGGTGGAGCTGTCGATCGAGAACGTGCCGGAAGACGCGCGCTCGGTCCGCCTGTGCATGACCAACTCGGGCCGTCAGGTCGTCTACACGTTTTTCGAATACGCGCTCGACGACGACCGGACGTCGGATATCGACCTGCCTTCCGCACAGATCGACCTGCTGGAATACGACCGCATCCAGCGGCTTGTCTTCCAGCAGTACAACTGCGTCTCCTGCCATCAGGGCGAGAGCGGCGCGGGAGGACTGCTGCTGACCGAGGGAAACAGCTACCGCTCGCTGGTCGGCACGGCTTCGACGCTCTCGGACAAGCTGCGCGTCAAGCCTTCGGACCCCGAAGGCAGCTTTCTGCTCGACGCGCTGACCTCGCAGGAGGCGATCAGTTCCCCACCGCATACCGGATTCGTCACGCGAAGCGAGGACATCGACCTGCTCAGAATCTGGATCGAGAAAGGGTGTCCGCAAAACTAACCTTATGCCTATGTGTTTCTCAAGCAAAATACTGTTTTATAGCAATGTACGCATCGAAATAGGATATTTCGACCGCCCGGGCGGCATGCGCGAGTGCCATGCCGTACTGCATGTCACCGACACGGAAGCTCCGCTGGCCAAGCAGCTCGGCGACATCCGTGCCGCCTATTTCTACCTGCTGTCGAGCTACGGCGGAGAACTCTGTCCCGTTTTCAAGCGCTACTTTCTGAGCGACGCGGCCAATCAGATCGACGCGCTCCGCTCGGGCGAGAAGCCCTATCCCCCCTGTGCGACTTCCGTCGTGCAGCAACCCCCTCTGGACGGCGGCAAGGTCGCCCTGTGGGTCTACCTGCTTTCGCTCGCCGACGGACAGATCGCGCCTTTCGAAGGCGGAGTCACGGCCGACCACAACGGCTA
>OGQK01001159.1_pt1 | contig 14638 bp, 8 predicted proteins | sample 1553221 | NCBI WGS metagenome assembly OGQK01 (sample SAMEA2579996, study PRJEB22360) | human gut metagenome | biome: human gut; feature: human-associated habitat; material: faeces | place: Denmark | collected 2008/2010 | reverse complement strand
GGCAAAAGGGTATGTGGATGCTGTGGCTGTGCATGAGGAATCCATCATCCAGTATATGAAAGATTATGATACAAGCTTCCGCATTCTGAAGGAACCATTGATGGTCGTCGGGATAGGAGCTGCTTTTGCAAAGAATGATGACAGAGGGATCTGCGAGCAGATGAACCAGAAGCTGGAAGAAATGCACAAGGATGGTACCTCCCTGAAGATTATAAAAAAATATATGGATGATCCATATTTGGAGGTGGATAATCTTGGATATTAATGGAAGAGAAAAAGCAAAACGATTCTGGATAGTTGCTAGTTTGCTTGGCATCTGTATGTTTGTCACTGCAATTTTTTGTTTTTTTCATACGGAAAAAAACGAAGCTGAGAAAAGAATGGTGGAGATTGTAAACTATGTCAAAGTACAGTGCTCAACCTATACTCATTATAATGAATCTTCAGAATCAAAAAGTCTCCTTCGTGCGATCGAAAGTGCCAGACAGATGAGTACAAATATTGATATGGAAGTAAAGAATAGAAAGCAGTTAGACCGAAAGCTTCTGAAAGAGAATCTGCAGTCACTCTGGGTGGATGGTATTCTTGTATTGGATGAAGAAGGAAAGAAAGTCTGTGAATACAGTATGGATGAAGGTTTGATGGATGAGATGATTGATTATCTGCAAAAAGATATCATTATGGATTACACAGGATATAAAGAAAGATCTTATTCAGAACGGATTGTCAGAGGAGATGGATCATGTATCGATATCGCAGCCTGCGCCAGAAAAGATGCCCCAGGGATCGTTGCAGTTTACTATTACACATCTCCGAGATTTATCAGAAATTATACTTTAACGATCCAGAGTCTTTTAAAGGGGTACAATACTGAGAAAGACGGGACGATCATCGTTGCAGACAAAGGGAAGATTATTGCCAGTAACGATGAGAAATTATTGGCACAGGATGTCGCAGACAATGAGATTATTCAGAAAATGAAGAAGCATACAGATAGTCGGCATATCTTTCATCTGAAGAATAAAGGAACTGGATGCTATGGTATCATGCTGAAACAAAGGGATTATTATATCTACATGTATTTACCAGATAAAGAGGTATTCAGTAATCTGCCACTCAGTGTAACAGGTGTTGTATTCCTTTATCTTATCATTCTTAGTTTTTCATGGTCCTGGATATATATAACCAATCTGGCACATCAGAAACAGGAACAGGAAAAAGATGAGAAATATAAAGCAGAACTTCTGAAATCGGCAAAAAAAGCAGAGGCAGCGAACGAGGCGAAAACTGAGTTTCTCCAGAGGATGAGTCATGATATCCGGACACCGATCAATGGAATATGCGGTATGATCGATGTGGCGGAGCATTATGCAGATGATATGGAAAAACAGACAGAATGCAGGACAAAGATCAAAGAAACATCTCATCTGTTACTGGAATTGATCAATGAAGTTTTGGATATGAGTAAGCTGGAATCGGACGAAGTAGTTCTGGAAGAAATTCCATTTAATCTAAGCAATATTTCCAAGGAAATCTTTGTTGTGATCGAACAGATAGCTGCAGAAGAAAATATTCGGATCGTGTGGGAGAAAGAAGAAATCACACACTGGAATCTGATCGGGAGTCCAGGATATGTAAAAAGGATCATGATGAATATTTTGTCAAATGCGGTAAAATATAATAAAGAAAACGGATATATCTACATCAGCTACCAGGAATTTACATCGGAGCAGGAGGGAAGAGTGACGATTGAATTTATCTGCCGAGATACAGGAATTGGTATGACAAAGGATTTCCAGAAACGCCTTTTTGAACCGTTTGCACAGGAGCATACTGGAAGCCGTACAAAATTTTCCGGAACAGGGCTTGGAATGCCGATCACGAAAAAACTGATCGAAAAAATGGGAGGAACGATCACGTTTGAAAGTAAGAAGGGAGAAGGCACAACCTTTGTGATCAGGATTCCATTTAAAATAGATCAGGATGCTGATCAACGTGAAGAACAGGAAGTTATATCAGAAAAATCTATAAAAGATCTGAAGATCCTTCTGGTGGAAGATAATGAGCTGAATATGGAAATCGCAGAATTTGTGATTCAGAATGAAGGTGCATCTGTGACGAAGGCATGGAATGGCCAAGAAGCTGTTGAGATATTCAAAAAAAGCAGACCAGATGAATTTGATGTCATTCTGATGGATATCATGATGCCGATCAAGAATGGTTATGAAGCAGCAAAGATGATCCGTGCACTGGACAGAGATGATGCAAAAACGGTTCCGATCATAGCAATGACGGCAAATGCGTTCACCGAGGATAGATTAAAGTCAAAAGAATCGGGAATGAATGAACATATCGCGAAACCTATAGATGCAAAATTATTAGTAAAAGTGATCAGTGAATTCGTGGAAAATAAAGAGGAGGATTCATAATGAAAAAGAGAAAATGGAATAGAGTTCTTTCTATATTTTTGGTGATGGTGACAGTCATATCACTTATGTCAGGATGTGATAGGAAGAGCGCAAAAAATGAAGAGAAAGATACGATCACAGTATATTTATGGAGCACAAAGCTGTATGAAAAATATGCACCATATATTCAGAAACAGCTTCCAGATATTAATATTGAATTTGTAGTAGGCAACAATGATCTGGATTTCTATCGTTTCCTTAAGGAAAATGGCGGATTGCCAGATATCATAACCTGCTGTCGTTTTTCACTGCATGATGCAAACCCACTGAAAGACAGCCTGATGGATCTTTCCACAACCAATGCAGCAGGTGCTGTTTATAATACATACCTCAACAATTTTATGAATCAGGATGGCAGTGTAAACTGGCTTCCAGTGTGTGCGGATGCACATGGGTTTGTAGTTAACAAAGACCTTTTTAAAAAGTATCATATTCCTCTGCCAACAGATTACAAAAGTTTTGTTTCTGCCTGCCAGGCATTCAATAAGGTAGGGATCCGTGGATTTACGGCAGATTATTTTTATGATTATACTTGCATGGAAACACTGCAGGGACTATCTGCATCAGAGCTGTCTACAGCGGCTGGACGTAAATGGCGTACTGTCTATAGTGACCCTGATAATACAAAGAGAGAGGGTTTGGACAGTAAAGTCTGGCCGGAGGCTTTTGAACGTATGGAGCAATTCATTCAGGATACAGGGTTGAACAAAGATGATCTGAATATGGATTATGATAATGTGATGGAGATGTATAAAAGTGGTAAGCTTGCTATGTACTTTGGCAGTTCTTCTGGTGTAAAAATATTTCAGGATCAGGGCATTGATACAACATTTCTTCCATTCTTTCAACAAAACGGCGAAAAATGGCTGATGACGACACCATATTTTCAGGTGGCGCTGAACCGTAACCTGACAAAGGATGAAACACGCCGGCAGAAAGCAATGAAAGTGTTGAATGTAATGCTGTCAGAGGATGCACAGAATCGGATCGTTTATGATGGTCAGGATATATTAAGCTATAGTCAGGATGTAGATACACATCTCACAGAATATCTCAAAGATGTCAGACCTGTGATCGAAGAAAATCATATGTATATTCGAATCGCATCCAATGACTTTTTCAACGTATCCCAAGATGTAGTCTCTAAGATGATTTCAGGAAAATACGATGCCAAACAGGCTTACCAGTCATTTAATACAAAGCTTCTGAAGAAGAAATCTGATTCTGAGAAGATCGTGCTCGATTCAAAGAAAGCTTATTCCAATCATTTTCATACCAGCGGGGGGAATGAAGCGTATTCTGTTATGGCAAATACTTTGCGTGGCGTCTACGGTACGGATGTGCTGATCGCAACAGGAAACAGCTTTACAGGAAGTGTACGGAAGGCAGGATATACGGAAAAAATGGCTGGCAATATGATCATGCCAAATGATCTTTCAGCTTACAAACGGAAGATGAGTGGGGCTGAGCTGAAAAAGACAGTCAGAAATTTTGTAGAAGGCTATCAGGGAGGTTTCAATCCATTTAACCGTGGCTCTCTGCCTGTGGTCAGTGGTATTTCTGTAGAGATCAAGGAAACGGATGATGGTTATACATTAAGTAAAGTTACAAAGAATGGAAAATCAGTTCAGGATAAGGATACCTTTACTGTAACCTGTCTTACGACACCACAACATATGGAATCGTATCCAGCGGGTAAAAACATTGTATTTGATGGAGAGGTGAAAGATACCTGGACAAAATGTGTTTTGAAGGGTGATGCCGTTCTCGCAAAGCCTGAAGACTATATGACTCTGAGGTGAGAAGAATGGATGTTAAGAATCATAATATGAACAAAGAAAAACCTATCATGAGAAAACGACTCAAGGTCATTGCTTTTCTTGCATTCTTTCTTGGAATCGTTTTGGCTGTTTCTCAATATTTTGGATTTGTATCGAAAACTGTATATGAGGAAAGTGTTTCTCATCTAACAGAAGTTTTCCATCAGTCGGATAATATGTTTAAGGGAACTCTCAAATAAGAATCTGACGTATCTTCATATGTGGAGTAAGTATCTGCAAGATGCTCCAAGTGAAAGCAAAATTCGTGATTATATAGATAAAGCGCAGAAAGATGCGGGATTTTTATATTTTTATTTTCTATCAGCTGACGGTAACTATAAGATGACAACAGGTGAAACAGGGTATCTTGGATTACAGGAAAATATTGAAGATGAGATTCAAAAAGGCAATGATATCATAACCAATGCAGCAGTTCCCGGAAAATCCCAGATGCTTGTTTTTGCCAGCCCGAAGGCTCATGGAAGTTATCAGGGATTTAAATATGATGCAATTGCTATTGCCTATGAAAACGCTGATATAGTAAATGTACTCGATATCTCTGCGTTTAATGGAAAAGCAAAGAGTTATGTTCTTCATCCAGATGGTCGTGTTGTGATCGATCATTCTTTAGAGTCATGGGGAAACGTGTATAACTTTTTTGGCATTTTGAGAGAACATACAGATATCTCCGAAAAAGAGATCCTTGAAATTTCGAAGAAATTTAAAGAGGGACATACAGGTGCGATGTTACTAAATCTGGATGAAAAGGATTATTATCTTGTTTATGAAAAATCAGGCATTCAGGACTGGGTATTTCTGGGACTTGTCCAGGCAGATATCGTCAATGCCAGTATGAACACTTTGCAACTTAGTACGATGCTTCTTGTGGGTGCAGTCGTGCTTTGTATTACAGCAGTCCTTATTGGATTTATTTTACGAAAAAACAGTGTAAGACTGAAGAAAAAAGACACAGAGATCTTGTACAGGGATGAGATGTTTCAAAAGTTGTCAATGAATGTAGATGATGTATTCTTAATGTTGGATGCAAAAACGTATCGGGCAGATTATGTCAGTCCGAATGTAGAAAAACTGTTGGGGATTACCGTAGAACAGATTCGGAAAGATATTTCTGTTTTAGGAGAACTGCATTCTGAGGATACGAAAGATCCGAAGAAGGATCATCTAAAGGAGATTCAGGTTCATGAACAGCAGGAATGGGATTTTGAGTATGTTCATCAGAAAACAGGAGAACGACGCTGGTTTCATAGTGTTGCAATGGGTAGTGAGGTAAATGGGAATAAGAAATATATACTGGTTATGTCGGATCGTACTGCTGACAAGAAAATGAATCAGGCACTTTCTGATGCAGTCCATGCTGCGGAGAATGCCAACCAGGCAAAGAGTACTTTTCTTTCTAACATGTCTCATGATATCCGGACGCCAATGAACGCTATCATTGGGTTTACGACACTGGCTGTGAGCAACATTAATAACAAGAAAATGGTCAGAGATTATCTTGGCAAGATTCTTTCATCCAATCATCTGCTTTCACTGATCAATGATATACTGGATATGAGTCGTATTGAGAGTGGAAAGATCCATCTGGAAGAAACAGAGGTTAGTTTGTCGGATGTACTTCATGACCTGAAGACGATCATCAGTGGGCAGATTCACGCGAAGCAGCTGGAACTTTATATGGATGCCATGGATGTTATGAATGAGGATGTGTATTGCGATAAGACACGGCTAAATCAGATATTGCTGAATCTTTTATCCAATGCAATCAAGTTTACTCCTGCAGGCGGAATGGTTTCTGTTCGGTTGAAACAATATCCGGGAACACAGCGAGAGCGTCAGTTATATGAGATCCGGGTAAAGGATAACGGAATCGGTATGAGTGAGGAATTTGTACAGAAACTTTTTTCTCCTTTTGAGCGGGAGAGAAGTTCTACAGTCAGCAGGACTCAAGGTACAGGACTGGGCATGGCTATTACCAAGAATATCGTGGATATGATGGGTGGAAACATTGAGATTCAGACAGAACAGGGCAAAGGTACGGAATTTATTGTACGACTACCATTGCGGATCCAGTCTAAGCATCATCGTGTAGAGAAGATCGCAGAGCTCGAAGGTCTTAAGGCATTGGTGATAGACGATGATTTTAACACCTGTGACAGCGTGACAAAGATGCTTGCAAAGGTTGGAATGCGTTCGGAATGGACACTTTCTGGTAAGGAGGCGGTTCTCCGTGCAAGGCAGTCTATAGAGCTGGGAGATGCATTCCATGCCTATATCATCGATTGGCGGCTGCCAGATATGAATGGTATAGAAGTTACCCGACAGATTCGCAGTCTTGGTGATGATACACCGATCATTATCCTGACTGCTTACGACTGGTCAGAGATCGAAGCGGAAGCAAGAGCAGCAGGAGTCAATGCATTTTGTGCGAAACCAATATTTATGTCAGATATCAGAGATACTTTGATGACAGCGATCGGTCAGAAGCAGGCGAGCACGGATGATAATATTCTTCCGACAGCAAGTTCAGATTTCAGAGGCAGAAGTATCCTGCTTGTGGAAGACAATGAATTAAATAGTGAGATTGCACTGGCGATTCTTAATGAATATGGATTCCAGGTTGATACAGCAGAAAATGGAGCAGAGGCAGTTGAGAAGATCAGGAATTCAGCACCAGGCGATTATGAGCTTGTACTTATGGATATTCAGATGCCTGTAATGAATGGATATGAGGCTGCAAAGCAGATCCGTGCACTGGATGATCCAGCACTGGCAGAAATTACGATCCTTGCTATGACTGCCAATGCTTTTGATGAAGATAGAAAGAAAGCACTGGAATGTGGTATGGATGGATTTTTATCCAAACCAATTGTTATTGAGGAATTGATCCATACGTTACAGACCAATTTGAAATAAATGAAAGGAAGCGATATCTATTTTATTCACAAAAATTTCGAAATCTCTTAAGAAAATCTTTGACAAAATGTAACAATGGAGAATCGAAACGTGATATAATAAAAAACAAGTGTCTATAGAACTCACATGACACAACATAAGACAAGTTTACGAAACATAAGAAGATGAGGAGGGCATAAAGATGCCTGGTATTATTTTAGAAGGAGGAACATTTCGCCCAATCTTTAGTGCAGGAGTGATGGATGCACTGTTGGATGAAGATATCATGTTTCCTTATATGATCGGAGTATCTGCGGGAATCTGTGATGGTTTTTCCTATATATCCAAACAAAAGGAAAGAAATTTAAAGATCCTGATGAACCACAGGAATGATAAAAGATACATGGGAGCGAGGAATCTATTGAAAGATAGAAGTCTTTTTGGACTGGATTTCGTATATGACACGATCCCAAACAAACTGTATCCATTTGACTGGAAGACATTCAATGAATACAAAGGAACGATCAAGGTCGGTGTGACAAATGCATGGACAGGGAAGGCAGAATATAAAGATGGAATGAAACTGGATAAGAAGTGTACGATGCTTCGAGCAACTTGTGCGATCCCGTTTGTATTTCCAACGATCAAAGTAGATGGAAAGCCTTATTATGATGGTGGAATTGCAGATCCGATTCCGATCAGACGATCAATAGAAGATGGGAATGATAAGAATCTGATCGTACTGACAAGGCCAGAAGGGTATAGAAAAGAATTAAGCAAGAGCAACAAAGCTGCGGCAAAACTTCTCAAGAGAAAATATCCACATTTACCGGAACTGCTGTTAAATCGTCATATAAGATATAATAAAACAGTTAGATATTGTGAGCAGTTAGAGAGGGAAGGAAAGGCAGTGATCCTAAGACCAGAGTATACAATCGATAGTTTAGAGAAAGACATTGATGTATTAAAACAAACGTATGATATGGGATACCGTGTCACAAAAGAGAATATAAACCGAATTAAAGAATTATTTTAGACGACTCTTTATGCCTGTTCCACTGGACGGAAGAAGCTCGATAAGATATACTTTATAAGATTAAGACAAAGGAGGAATCGGGCGATGGCAAGAATTGAAGAATCAAAACGAACTTATATAGAAGAACTTGCGACCAATCCAAGAGTCAACCTGATGGTTTTATCGGAACGAATCAATATTGCGTTTCATGAGGATGAAAGTGAGGTATCTCTGTCAGAGAAGATAGCAGAGAAATTTTATGATATGCCACAATTGATCACTAAGTTATTACAGCAGGAAGCAATCGAATTTTTGTTGCAATGCTGGGATATGGAAGGTGAGAGCCTGATCGCTGAGATGTATGCAAGAGAGATTGAACAGTTACATTTTCTTGGATTTCTCTCATATGAAGACGATACGATCTTATTGAATATGGAAGCAAAGGATAATTTTTTCTTCTCTCTGAAAAGCCGCAGAGTTCAGGAAGAGTTAGAAGAGGGTACCAGACTTGAGAATATTCTCTTTGGAATGTTGTTTTTATATGGTATTTTAGATATTTATGAGTGTTGCCAGATGATCCAGGAAGAGATGTTCCCAGAGCTGACTTATGATGAGTTGGAAGAATTTATATTACTCCGTATTGTATTCTGGCAATCAGGAATCTTATTAAGAAATCAGATGAATTCAAGACTGTTACTGGCAAGCCGTGAGGTAGAAAATCGTAACGAAGTATTTATTCAGTGGAGCCTTAGGGAAGATCTATCATGGAAACGTTACAGTGAAGATGAATATAAGAATCTGGCACTAGGCAATGGAATTGGAGGCTGGGATGGAATCCCAGAATTATATGATTTTGTGATGAAGAATATCGAGAATGATCAGTATAAGGTTATGATGATCGTAAAATCACTGGTTGTTAAGATTCAAAATGGATTGACTTATGAAGAGATTACATCTGCGTATGTGAATCTTCTGGACGAAGAAGATAAAGAACATCAAAGGATCCTTTGTGAATTGATCCGTACGCTTTATAAAACTGTACCATTATATAGTCTCAAGGGACATACGAGAACAGAATTGGAAGAAGAAAGCCAAGAAGCAAGATTTCATGTGATTCAGGGTGGTAAAGAGTAAGGAGGAAGCGAATGAGACAGTCAACTGTATTAGTAGTAGATGACGAGAAAGAGATTGCTGACTTTATTGAATTATATTTAAAGAATGAAAATTATAATGTACATAAATTTTACAATGGAAAGGATGCCTTGGCGTGTGTAGAACATGAGAATATTGATCTGGCGATCCTTGATGTGATGCTGCCAGATATTGATGGATTTGAGATTTTAAAACAGATCCGTTTAACACACAATTTCCCTGTGATCATGCTGACAGCGAAAGTATCTTCCATGGATAAGATCAATGGATTGACATTGGGAGCTGATGATTATATTGAGAAACCATTTGAGCCGTTGGAATTGATGGCAAGAGTGAAGGCACAGCTTCGAAGATTTACAAGATACAACGATGGAAGCGGTATGAATCAGGAAGATACACTGGAGATCGCAGGTCTTATCTTAAATCGTGCAACACACCAGTGTACTTATGGAGAAGAAGAAATTACATTGACACCGCTAGAATTTTCAATTTTATGGATTCTGACACAGAACCGCGGGAAGGTTATAAGCTCAGAGAATCTTTTTGAGCAGGTATGGAAAGAAAAGTATTTTAAGAACAACAATAATACAGTTATGGTACATATCAGACATCTCCGTGAGAAGCTGGGAGAGGTCATGGGACACAAAGAATTGATCAAGACAGTCTGGGGAGTTGGATACAAAGTTGAGGAGTAAATACAGAAGTTTAAAGATAAGGATCATACTACAGACATTGGGAATCAGTTTGATCGTTGCATGTATCGGATATTTTGTACTTGATATATTTGTAGATGGTGTATTTCAGGATCCATTTGCCAAAACGGTTGTTTATATATTTGAACGGATTGGGATGGATGAGCTGGAAGCGATCCGTGTATATCGTCTGATCTTTGTACAAAATAAAACAATGATCATTGGTGCTGGATTTTTTGTGCTGCTTTTGTTAAGCTTTTATCTGGGTATGTCAAAATTCACGACATACCTAAGACAGGTTGAAGGCGGGATCCAGATGATCTTAAATGAATCCAAAGACCGCATATTGCTCCCACCAGAGTTGAATCCTTTGGAGAATAAATTAAATGAGATCAAAGGAACGTTGAAAGAACAGAGGCGGATTGCAGAAGAAAGTGAGCAGAGAAAGAATGATATCATCGTCTATCTTGCTCATGATCTGAAGACACCGTTGACGTCGATCATTGCATATTTATCATTGTTAAATGAATCGCCGGATATGTCGGAAGAACAAAGAGCTAAGTATATAGGAATTTCTCTTGAAAAAGCGAAACGTCTTGGAGAACTGATCAATGAGTTCTTTGAAATTACAAGGTATAATCTTCAGAATATTACCTTGGACAAAAAGGAATTTTATCTTTATGTTCTGCTTGAACAGGTGATGGATTCTTTTGCTGCGGTATTTAAGCAGAAAGGATTAGAGTGGAAGATAGAGGTAGATGATAAAATATTAATTTATGGTGATCCGGACAGGCTTGCCAGGGTTTTTGAGAATCTGTTAAGGAATGCAGTATCGTATTGTTATCCGAATTCTCTCATTGAGGTTTATGGAATGATCGATGGAGATAACGCAGAGATTTTAGTCAGGAATCAGGGAAAGACCATACCAGAACATCAATTAAATAACCTGTTTGAGAAATTTTACAGATTAGATGAAGCAAGATCTTCTGAAACTGGCGGGGCAGGTCTTGGACTTGCAATCGCGAAGGAGATCATAGAGCTTCATGATGGAACTATCAAAGCAAAAAGCCAGAATGAGTATACGACATTCATAATACGGCTGCCAAGAAAGAAGGAGGAACAATGAAAAAAGTATATGTCATTGGACATCGCAATCCAGATACAGATTCCATCTGTTCTGCGATCGCATACGCAAACTTAAAGAATCAAGTGGAAGGAAATGGATACGAAGCATATCGTGCCGGTAATATCAACGGCGAAACAAGATATGTATTGGATACATTTGGAATTAAAGATCCAAAATATGTTAGTGATGTAAGACCAAGATTAAAAGACGTAAATTTAAATCTAGTTAAAGGTGCAAAAGCGACAGATTCCCTGAAATCTGCACGTGAAATGATGCAGACAGAGAAGATCGTGTCTCTTCCAGTATTAGATGGAAAGAAAATGATCGGTCTGGTATCCATCAGTGATGTGTTGAAAGCAGACATGGATGTTTATGACAATGAAATCCTTGCCAAAGCAAAAACACCATATAAAAATGTTGTAGAAACATTAGATGGAACACTTCAGGCAGGAGATATCGAAGGATATATCACAGAAGGTAAGTTAACAGTATCTGCCGCAAGTGTTGATACAATGGAAGAATTTGTAACAGCTAAAGATACAGTGATCGTTGCAAACCGTGAAGATGCACAGATTGGTGCGATCCAGACAGGAGTACAGTGTGTTGTAGTATGCATGGGTACAGAAGTTACTGATAAAGTATTAGAACTTGCAAAGGAAAAGAACTGCAGAATCATCACAACACCATATGATACATTTACAGCAAGCCGTTTGATCTGCCAGGCAATGCCAGTATCTTATATCATGGCAACAGATACGATCGTATCTTTCAATGAAACAGATTTTGTAGATGATGTCAAAGAAGAGATGACAAAGAAACGTTTCCGTTACTTCCCTGTATTGAATGCAGATAACGAATTTGTAGGATTTATTTCCAGACGTCGTATCTTAGAATTCAACAAGAAACAGGTAATCTTAGTTGACCATAATGAAGTATCACAGGCAGTCGAAGGATTAGAAGAATGTGAGATCATGGAGATTATCGACCACCACAGAATCGGAAGTGTGGAAACTGTATCACCAGTTTACTTCAGAAATCAGCCAGTTGGATGTACAGGAACGATCGTTGCTCAGATGTACCGTGAACAGGGAATCGAGATTACAAAAGAGATGGCAGGATTAATGTGTTCTGCAATTCTTTCTGATACATTAATGTTCCGTTCTCCAACATGTACACCAGTGGATGAACAGATCGCGAGAGAATTAGCGCAGATCGCAGGAATTGATGTAGAAGAACATGCCAAAGCAATGTTCCGTGCAGGAAGTGATTTAAGTGGTAAGACTCCAAACGAGATTTTCTACATGGATTATAAGAAATTCAATGCCGATACAATTGACTTTGGTGTTGGACAGATCACATCCATGGATCAGGGAGAATTAGATGATATCAAAGCATCAATCCTTGAATATATGGATTCTGTGAAAGAAGAACAGGGACTCGATTACGTATTCTTTATGCTAACAAACATCTTAGAGGAAACAACACATCTGCTGATCTGCGGACCAGAAGCTGAGGGAGTGATTGAACGCGGATTTGGTGTAACACCAGAAGATAAAGTTGCAATTCTTCCTGGAGTTATGTCACGTAAGAAACAGATGATCCCTAATCTGTTGAATGCGTTTCAGCAGTAATTTGACATACTCGTTCAAATGTATATGATATAAAAAAGACCGCCCATCTGGGCGGTTACTTTTCTGAAAAGAGAGGATTAAAAAATATATATGAAAAACTATGTCTTAAGTATACCAAAATCCCCGAGGCATTCAATATACAAAGTATGAACAATTCTAAAGAATTTATAAACAGTTCTAAACAAAATAGGTTTCAATGTTGTTGTACTTTTGACACTTACATCATATGATAATATTTAGCATAAAGACCGCCAGAAGCAATTAGTTCTTCATGTGTTCCTCGTTCTTTGATCGTTTGTCCATCGATAACAAGAATTTCATCTGCATTCTGGATCGTTGATAAACGATGGGCGATCGTGATTGTTGTTCGATTTTCAGACAAGGCGTCCAGACTCTTCTGGATATGCTGCTCGCTTTCATTATCTAATGCGCTGGTAGCTTCATCTAAGATTAAGATTGGCGGGTTCTTTAAGAAAACTCTTGCAATAGAGATTCTTTGCTTCTGACCACCGGATAATCTTGTACCACGTTCTCCAACGAAAGTATCATAGCCATTAGGTAATGTCATAATAAAATCGTGGATATTGGCTTTCTTAGCAGCTTCGACAATTTCATCAAAGGTTGCATCAGGGTTTCCGTAAGCAATATTTTCTTTGACACTGCCGCCAAATAGATAAACATCCTGTTGAACAATACCGATGGAGCTTCTAAGACTCTCTAATTTTATATCCTTGATATTCTGACCACCGATCGTAATCAAACCATCTGTAATATCATAAAATCGAGGCAGCAGAGAACAGATCGTTGTTTTTCCACCACCGGAAGGTCCAACGAGTGCAATGGATTTTCCTGATTTGATCGTGAAATCAATGTGATTTAATACAATCTCATTATCCTCGTAACTAAATGAGACATCATGATAACAGATATCCCCATCAGGATGTTTCATATTAACGGCATCAACAGAATCTGTGATCTCAGGTTCAATATCAATAACAGACTGATAACGGATAAAACCAGACATACCTTTCTGGATCATTTCTGTTAATTCTACAAGAATCTGAATCGGGCTGATAAAGATTCCAATATACAATGCATACATAGCAAGGTCAGCAGCACTCATCTGGCCAAGAGCGATAAAATAACCACCAGCAAGTAAAGTGACAAGATACATCATTCCTTGGAAAAATGTATTTCCACTCTGAAAACTTCCCATAGCACGATAATTATCACGCTTGGAATCTAAAAATGCCTCATTTCCAACACGAAATTTCTCACGTTCAATATCTTCATTTGCAAAAGACTGCACAATACGGATTCCAGCAAGGGAGTCTTGCAAAGAAGCATTGACATCACCAATCTTCCTGCGGTTATCAAGGAAGGTAGCCTGCATCTTACGGTTTTGCTTTGCACTGAAGAAGATCATCAATAAAACGATCGCAAGAAGAATAATCGCTAATTTCCACTGAATGATAAACAGGAAAATAAAAGATCCAACGATCTTTACAAGAGAGATAAATAAATTCTCAGGGCCGTGATGGGCAGCTTCGGAAATATCAAACAGATCAGAAACAAGACGGCTCATCATTTGTCCGGTGTTATGCTGATCATAATAGGAAAAAGAAAGATTTTCATAATGGTCAAACAGTTTACGGCGCATATCACGTTCCATCTGAGCTCCCATGATATGTCCCTGACAGCTGACATAATATTTACAGAACGCCTGAAAAATATAGCAGATAAATAAAATTCCCCCGATGATCGGAAGAGTCTTAAGGATCATAGAAGCATCCTTAAGAAATAAAGTCTTTGTAAGTGAAC
>OGQK01001156.1_pt1 | contig 14676 bp, 9 predicted proteins | sample 1553221 | NCBI WGS metagenome assembly OGQK01 (sample SAMEA2579996, study PRJEB22360) | human gut metagenome | biome: human gut; feature: human-associated habitat; material: faeces | place: Denmark | collected 2008/2010 | reverse complement strand
GGCAGGTCTGTCTGTGCGGGATCTATATGACCCGGACAAAGACGGAGACGCAGCAATAGAGCAGTACTGGAGTCGTTTTGCAGCGGGACGCCGTGCATCCATCAGCGTGTATGACAACAGCTATACATTCAGTGGGCTGGAGGCAGGTACGCAGTATTACGTGGTACTGGCTCATGTGGCCACAGACAGCGAAACGGATGCGATGACCAGGACTCTGGATGATTACTATCGGATCACCACGAAGTCGCAGGTGAATGTCATGTCCGTCAGCTACGTGACAAAAGAGACAGTGGGCGTGAGGCTACGCTTGGATAGCGTGAATGTGTGCGGCGAAGGAGCCATGGTGAAGCTGGAATTAAGCGGTGGCGGCAGCGTAACGCATCCGTTGACATCGGACGAGATCAGAAAAGCCATCAGTCAAGGAATTGAGATTGAACTGGATATATCCACCAGCAGCGCAGCGTTTGAAAGAACCCAGACGCTAAAGGTAGTCTTGGCTGATAGAGAGAAAACAGTTCTCTCATGCAAAAGCAGCAACAGCTTCTATACGGCAGCAACGACTCCCTAAAAGGGGGAAACTACAATTGATTTGAAAGGTGGAGTATACGATGGAAGCCATTAGTTCTTCGGTAATTAGCGCAGTGGGATGGATGGTCGGTCTGGCATTTTTAGGTATCGGCATCGGCTTTGGCATTCTGGGTGCAAAGATCGCAGAGGCAGTAGGAAGAAATCCTGAGACGAAAAATGATGTGGTACACGCTACCATGGTGGCCGTTCTGGCACTGGTGCTGTTTGTACTGCTTCTATTTGCACTGGTGTTCCTGTTGCTGTTCTTTAACCCCATGCTGTAACGGAGCAGCAATATGATCTACGCATATGTAGGAGCCATGCTGGTGGCTGCGATACTGATTGTGCTGGCGGCACTGGCGATCGCTATGTTGACCAAGGCGGTGGGATACGGCATCCGCCGGCGGACGGTTGCGTTGATGGAAATTTATGATGAGCAACTGGAGCAGCGCGCTCTGGCATTCCAGGAGCAGCAGGAGCACGCACGGGAGACTTCTGCGATGGAGACAGTTGTGTCTGCCCCGGAGGAATCGTGCCCGGCAGCACGAAGTGCGGGTGCTGGGATGGAACTCGTATCCCGTTTGGCAGAAACACAGTACCGTGATGGTTCAATGGGTGAAGTATACCGACAGATTCGTGGAGGCTTCCGCTTTACGATAGAGGAGGCTTTGCAGCGCGTTTCCGAGGAACGGCGGGCAGGCAATAGTGGTGCGGCCTACAGGGCAGCTCAGACTCTTGGGACGGACGATGTGTGCGCCATGGCATCACTGACACCGCAGCAGCAATACGAGCTGCTGTACAGCTGCGGCAATGAGGATATAAATAAGATGCTGGAAGATTATACAGAAAAGACGACTGTGTTTAGTTGCATCGGCTTTTATGAGTACATTCATCAGCGTGCCGCAGAGGAGGCGAGAGGCTGCACACTATACGTGGCACCAGGTGTGGTACCGAAGGACGTTCCCGAGAACATTGACGTTAGGAACGACCCGGGACTCTGTGAGGGATTTCTCTTGGAAGAGGCCGGTACGGTGTACGATTACAGCTTACGAGTGAGGGAGATCAGTTGATATGGATACTACGATCAATACAGTCCTAAGCGAAAAGATTGCAAGGATCAAGCGTGGAGAGAATGCCTATACCACGGGCAGAGTGCGCTTGGTGCGAGAATACATTCTGGAGGCCACGGGGCTGGACGATGTGTCGTACTTTGAAAAAGTAACAGTAGGAGACAAGGCTGAGGGCTATGTAGATGCTATCCGCAGCGATTGCGTACTCATAGCGCTGACCCGTGTTAGCGGCAAGATTTGCGTGGGCGACAGGGTTACGGCCACGGGACAAGAGTTCTCTGTACAGTATTCACCGGACTCCATGGGCCATGTGGTGGATATTTCTGGAGAGGATCGTTTGGCGGGCAAACGACTGAGCCAGCTGATCGACCTGCCGCTGGAGAAGGAACCGATTTCCATCATGGAGCGCACCGCGGTGACGCGCCCGTTGCTGACTGGCATTGCGGGCATCGACCTTATGTACCCCATCGGCCGCGGACAGCGGCAGCTCATCATCGGGGACAAGAAAACAGGCAAGACGCAGATCGCACTGGACACCATCTGCAACCAAGCGGAACAGAATATCCGTTGCATCTATGTAGCTATAGGAAAAACAAAAAAAGAGATTAAGGATATTTACAGCCAGCTTCTGCGCTATGGTGCTATGGCATACACCGTGATTGTCAGTGCGCTGAACGATGATCCTGCCCCCGTCCTGCGGAATACTCCCTATGCGGCACTGGCTATTGCCAGATTCTATCTGGAGCAAGGCGAGGATGTGCTGGTGGTGCTGGATGACCTAAAACGCCATGCGGATGTATGCCGCGAGATCGCACTGTTGATGGGGAAGACGCCGGGGCGTGATGCTTATCCGCCGGACATTTTCTTCAGCCATTCCCGTATGCTGGAGTTGGGCTGTCAGCACCAGAACGGCGGCTCAATTACCATCTTGCCTATCTGCGAGACAAAGGGTGGCGACATCACCGACTACATCTCAACCAACATTATCTCCATCACAGACGGGCAAATTGTTTTGTCCGCCAAGAACTTTGAACGAGGACAAAAACCTGCTATCAACTATGGCTTGTCTGTGTCCCGTCTGGGAGGTGCTGTCCAGAGCGCAGAGATGAAGCGCGCAGGGGCGCCGCTGCGTCGAGAACTGCTGGCCTACCTGGAGCAGCGCGAAGTATTTGAATTAGCAAATGTGGAGGAGATGGGCGAGAGTATGCGCCGCAGCATGCAGCGGGGGGCCGGTATTCTGAAGGCACTGTGCCAGCCGAAATTCGCTGCGAAATCTCAAGAAGAAATGTTGCGAACAGTGGATTCCATCCGATGAGGACAGCCTATGAACATAAAAGCAGTTGTAAAGGTGATGAATTTCCACGCACTGTTGCGGGTGGAGAATTCGCGTAAGCAAGCGGATTTGTATCAGACCATGGCAGAGGAACTGGACAATATGATGGAGATCATCATGAACAACCGCAACTTCCAGTTGGATAAGCGAATCACGTTGCCCTCGCCGGATCTACCGGTGCTTCGTATCTATATGGGATCGGACTTAGGGTTCTGCGGCAGCGTGAACAGTTCTGTTTCGAGTGTGCTGTCGCGGGATGATAGGTCGGAAAAGATTGTGATTGGCAAAAAGCTGCCGCACCCCACGGATACGGTACTGTACATGACGCGGGAGCAATACGAGACAGACTTTGAGGCAGTGAGAGCATATCTGGATGCGGCTGTCCGGGAAAAGCGTTGGTCGGCGGTGGAGTTGGTCTACAACCATTTCTACAATTTGAGCGACATCCGGCAGGAGGTAAAACGTATCTATCCATTACCGCTTCAAAAGAAAACCACGGGGCGCGAATGGGACGATTTTATCACGGAGGACGATGCAGGCGATCTGCTGGAGGATATGCTGCTGTCTTGCTTGATCTACGAGGTGAGGATCGCGGCAGCCAGTGCCTATGCTTCAGAGAATACCATGCGCCAGAACGCCACCACGGAATCGTTGAAAAAGCTGGATGAACGGGAGGCGGAGGAGCTTCGCTTGCAGCGTAAGGAGCATACGCAGAAAGCATTCCGTAAGACTATCGACAGCTTTGTCAAACAAAAATCGCTGAGAGGACATCAGTAAACCATACGGCGGGGGAGACGAAAATGAGTAAGACTTCACAAATCGAAATTAGCAGTGTTCAAACTGCCAAGGCAGAGCGAATTGGCAAGCTGATCTCTGTTTCCAGCTTAAAGGCGGATATTCTGCTGGAAAAGGAGGACATTGGCATCCGAGACATGGTGTATATCCAAAAGGATGACAAGGTCTATCAGTTTGAGATCGCAGAGATCAATGGCATGACTGCATCTGCCATCTGCTTCGGCATGACTAACGGTCTGAAGCGCGGCATGGATGTATTCCGCGGCGCGGATGGCATCCGCGTTGCCTATGACGATAGCATTCTTGGACATATCTTCAATAGCTACGGCGAGACGATCGACGGCAGTGAACTGGGGGATGTGCATACGAGAAACATCTATGATCGCGATCTGGCTATGAATGAGATTGAGATCGACGGTGACATTTTGTGGACGGGCATCAAGGTTTTGGATTTCTTTGCACCTATGCGTAAGGGCTTCAAAATGGGACTGCTGGGCGGTGCCGGTGTGGGCAAAACCGTCCTTATCAAAGAACTCATCCACAATGTTTATCAAGGATTGCAGTCCAACTCTGTGTTCGTGGGTGTGGGAGAACGCAGCCGTGAAGGACGCGACCTGTACGATGAGATGAACGAGGCAAATCTGTTTGACAAGGTGAGTATGGCATTCGGACAGATGGGTGACAATGCCATGAGCCGTAGTCGTGCCATCTATACGGGGCTGACGCTGGCGGAATACCTTCGGGACGAGAAGAAGCAGGATGTTCTGCTGTTCATTGATAATATCTATCGTATGGTGCAGGCCAATTCTGAGATTGCTATGGAGTTGGCACGGATGCCCATCGACAACGGTTATTCTCCCGCTCTGCTGACGGAAATTAGCGAGGTAGAGGAGCGTATAAACTCCACTGGCAGCGGTTCTATCACTTCTTTTCAAGCCATTTTCATCCCGGCGGACGATCTTAACGATGGTGCTGTACACGCTATCAGCCAGCATTTGGATGGGCAGGTAGTGTTAGATCGTAAGGTGGCGGAAAAGGGCTTATACCCGGCCATCAACGTGTTTGCCACCAACTCTCGTATTATTGACCCTGAAGTGGTGGGGCAAAGGCACTTCGACTTAGTTGAGAGGGCACTTAGTTGCCTGTCCCGATATGAGGAGCTTGAACAGATCGTGGCGGTACTGGGTATTGACGAACTGTCCGAGGCGGATCACAATACTTTCTTCCGCGCAAGAAAGCTGCGGAACTACTTCTCCCAACCCATGTACGTTGCAGAGCAGTATACCGGTATCCCGGGGCAATTCGTGAGGATTGGCGATGTGCTTGACGATGTGGAGGCCATTTTGGATGGTCGTTGCGATGACGTAGAGGAGAGCGATTTCAACTATATTGGAGCCTTTTTGGCATCCAGAAGATAGGAGAGCACGGCCATGGCACGAGGAAAGCAGGAGGAGACGCAGAGCACACGGCAGGGGAACATCCATGTCCGTGTCATTGACCAAAAACAAGGATTGCAAGTTATTGAGGGTGTAGCGGCTATTCGTATTTTAAGCAAAAAGTATCGGCTGCTGGTTATGGAAGACTATACCCCTATGTTGGGAAAGGTTGAGGGGGATGTAGTGGTGTTGACAGCGGATAGGGAGATCGAATACCGGTCCATCCACGCCTATTACAAGTTGCAGCACAACGAGTTTACCCTGCTTATCGACTATGAGATGGCACAGGAACAGGGGTGTTCAATATGATTTGGGAAACGATACTGCGGACACTGTACCTATTGGAGCCGCTGGTGCCTGCGGTGCTGACCACCGCAGGACTGACGGTGGTAGCGATGGTACTGCTGCTGTTGCCATGCAGCCGCTTTTGGCTGGACGACAGGCGCGGCACCGGCTGGATGGGTATATTTTTCGGGCTGCGCGGCTGGGACTGTGTGCGCTTAGCCTGTGTGTGGCTCCGATTCTGTCTATGCATCGTAATGCTGATACCCATCATGTCCCGGCTCTCAGCTCAACACTATGTGCTGCTTGCCCTCCCAATGGTAGTGGGCTTGTGGGGAGGTGCTCCGGGTCGCTGGGGAGGTCGTTTTCTGGGAAATGTGGCTCTGTTTGTCGGTGTGATGCTCACGAATTTACTTTTCAGCTACTGGCAGGGTGTGGGCGGAAGCTTTGTTATCCTGTCACTGTATGTGGTGCTGTGCCTGTTTGTCCTGTTATTCAACATCTACTTGCTCCTGCTGGAGGTGGAGAATATCTCAGAGGATAGGAAGGGCTCAGCACTACGCTGAAATGCCATAAGAGGATGGAGAGGGATGCCCATGAAAACGAAAAGTGCGGATACAAAGAGAGTCAAAGAACGACACGGAGGGCTTTTAAGACCGGAAACAGGTAAGCGAGAAGCGAGCCACGCAAAGCGCATGACCACCGACGGCAGCAATGAACGTTTCCGTGGAGCCGGACAGCTTGTACGCGTCGCAGTGCCGGCATTGTTGCTGGTAGCAATTGCGGTAACGGTGACGCTGCTTGCCCGGAGAAGTACGGAGTACCGGTTCAACGATGTGGCTGGACAATACTACGGCGGTCAGAAGTTCTCGATCCCAGAGGGTACGCGTATGTACCGAGAGGGGAAGGAAAGTACAAAGCTGGCGGGCGGTGCACTGGATCGCGAGACAGATGCACTGCCGATCTATTATGAAAACAAGCAGATGGTGGTGTTGCCGCAGGATATGGTGTACTATGCGCCGCGGGAGAACACGTGTCTGCGGGTGAAGCATTTTAGTGAACTAACCTACAATAGCCTCGGTGTGCAGGAGATTAAACAAAAAAAGAAAACGGCGGATATGCAGGCAGGCTTCCTGTACGACGGAAAGGATATATATTTATTCCTCGAACCGGTGAAGCTGTCTGTTAATGGAGCGGTCATTGATTTGGGAGCCATGTCCTGTGTGGAGGCGGATACGCAAATCGGAATGATATCCGTATACAACACCAACGGGGATATGTTGTTTGAGGAAATGAAGAGCAGATGCTGGGTCTATCCGGCGTCCGAAGATTACACGGTTTATTTGCTGGACGATTCAATGGAACGGCACGACGGCACGCGAGTGCTGTTGTTTGGAGAACCGCAGAAATTGGATTCCCTGTTTTGATATACTGACGGGAGGTAGCATATGAAAAGGAGTGCCATCTTAAAGCTATTTATAGGAGTGGCTGCGTTGCTGGCGGCTGTCTCTGTGGTCGTGGTGCTGGCAACCGGCAGCTTTTCCACTGTCAATGAGGCGGGATACGTGATGCCGGCCTCTTCCGATGTTGACAGGGCACTCACCACGGGGGACGGCGGTATCGTTAAACTGGTATCGGTGGAAAAAGATGATACAATCTCCTCAACACTGGGGAATTTCTACCTGGACAATGGTCGCGTGGGAGTAGACATCACCTATCCCCTCTGGACCCGACAGGGTGCAGGACTGCGTTTTTTAACGGAAGAAACTTGGCTCGTTTCCACCAGAGTGGAACTGCTGCGTACATATGAGAGCCTGTATCTTAGCGATGGCAGAACCTATACAGAGGACGGTACCCAGGCAGACGAGGACGAGTTTATATTCCTGGTGCTGTCCAATGGACTGCACATGAATGCACAGCCGGCTGTGCTGCACACAGTGCTGGGAGATCATGAGATTCCCATTAACAGTATTCTGTGTATGGAAAAAGACGGCCTCCGCTGGTATGAGCTGCACGGAGATACGCTGCGCTATAAATGGGCGAATGGCGTAATGGACGCCACGATTTCCATCGGTGACAACACCTACGACTACGCTGATCTGCTGGCGGCACTGGGGCTCATCAATAATGCCATTGACAGCGGTTATCCCAAGAGCGGAAACGATAAGCTGGACGAGGCAGACCAGTTGCTGAATGGTGTGAAAAATGCCACCGGCGAGAGAAAGCCGGGGCAGGCGGAGAACAGCGCGGCCAATGGCAGCGACACCAACTTGACAGAGGCGGACAGTGGCAAGAATCAAGATAGCTCCAAAAATCAGAACAATTCCGCAAGCCCTGCTGCTCCCACAGGTCCGAGCGGTGGCACGAATCCGCAAAAACCTGCCAAGCCAGGTACAAGTACGGACACAGGAGAAACCACGAAGCCACAAAGTCCCACAGACCCGGTTTCCCCTTCGGAGCCGGATGAACCCACAGGGCCGGAGGAACCTGTAAAACCGGACGAGCCCACGGATCCGGAAGAACCTGAAAAGCCGGATACGCCGGTGAAGCCGGGTGATCCCGAAAAACCGGACGAACCGATAAAGCCTAGCGATCCCACAAATCCAGTCGACCCCACGGATCCGGAGGAGCCCGTAGGTCCAGAGGAACCGGCGAAACCGGATAACCCAGAGAAACCGGACGATCCTACAAAGCCGGGTGATCCGGGAGGTAATGATCCCGGTGAAAGCAAGCCCGCACCGTATCAAGAGCCGGAGGTGACGGTTAACAACATAGAGGCATGGAGCTATGCGTTGAACGGGCAGATCACCATCGATGACCCCAGCCGTACCATTGTGGGCGGCGTTCGTGTGGCGGTCTATGCCAAGCTGAAGAACGGGAAGGCGGCGGGCAGTGTGACAGAGGATGGCCTCCCCATCTACACGGCGGAGGAAGGCCGCAGTGCCAAGCTGCGCCGGTCGTTCACCGGCAGCCGCGAATTCACACTGGCAACGCTGCCGCCGGATTCCACGCTCTATCTGCAGTATACTTACAAGTATATCAAAGAGGAGGACGGCGACACCATTGACCCAAGCACCGGAGAAGTGCAGAAGATTCGTAAGCGCACGGTGTTCCGTTCCGATTTTATCGAAATCAAGACAAAACCGCTGGAAGAGAACGTGTCGCCCGTCAAGGTGGGTTGGAATGTCGAGTTTGCAGCCAGTGATAACGGTATGACGCTGCGGAATCTGACCGTGGCGAACAGCTCTGCTTACGAACCGGACGTTGACACGTTTGAAAACTTTAAGCTGAACACGCTGCCGTATGTGAATCGTATTGAACTGGAGCTAAAGGATGCGCGCGGCACAACAACGGTCGTGCGGATACCTGCGTCCACACTGGCGGCTGCACAGAAGGGTGCGGTGATCTTCAATTCCGGTTCACCCAAATTGGCATCCAATACCAAGTACACTTATACGGCAAAGGCGATGGATCGCTTTGGCAACGTGATCCCTATGGATCTGACGACGAGCGGGGAACAGGTCATCTATACAGCGCGCTCTGCTCCTACAGTCGAGATTGAGACAGTGGAGAATATAGTGGATGCGCTGTCCCTAAAAGTGACTATCCATGACCCGGATCAGGCCTTGGCGAAGGATGAGCAGGGCAATCTGCGCCCACTCTATCTGACTGCGGTGGAGCTGGGAACGCTCGCCACCGGCGAACCGGTGGTGCTGGGCGGCACATGGAAAGATCAGACACCGCTGGCTGGCGACGATGCGAATCGGCTTGTGCTGGAGAATCCGAAAGACGGAGCGGAGTACGAGTTCACCTTGAACTCTCTGGCATTTGCACAGGCGTACACCATCGGTGTGACCGGGTCGTACAGCCCGCAGCCAGCCGGTGTGGATCAGCCGCGCCTGCCGGACGTGGACAATACCATTCTGGGAATCCAACGGGTGTATACGGCGGCACTCTCCAGTGGTATCATCAACTACGATCTGGGGTACTACGACCTGAAGGATACCAGCGTCACTGTGAGCGTTCAGATGAACAAAAAAACCACGCTGGGGATACTGCCGCTGGTGGATCTCATCCGCGTGAGCACTGTGCAGCAGGGGCAGAATACCCCCGATTGCACCGTGGAACTGGACATGGCACAGCTGGACGACCCCGCTGCCGAATGGACGTACGACACGCAGGCGCAGGCACTGGTGTTACAGGAGGGCAGCGCACTGACGCCTCGGATACTGCTGCTGGGCGACGAGTCGACTTTCACTGGCACAACGCCGTGGCAGGTCATGCAGGTGCGGGCTGTGGAGGACGCGGAAACCGGCGAAGTGCAGTACACCACGGCTGCAGAAATGCGAATAATACTGCCCGAGAAAGCATTGAAGACGGCAACAGCCTATGAAGTGACAATTCAAGCTCTGGCGATTAAGGGAGGACGGGAATACCTCATTCCCACCGCGCTGTCCAATCCTACCTTCACGACGAAGAAAGTCCGGCCGGAGGTTCTGTTTGATGACCTCTTCGTGGCGGGCGACTCTCTGGAGTTCATCGGCTTGCGGATCTATGACCCGGACGGAACAGTCCAGAGAGATGGTTTGGTCTACGCGGATCTCTATTACGGGACGACGCTGCTGATGCGGAAAACAGTCTACGCTTCGATGGACAAAAACGCACTGGCACAGCAGCTGCGCTTCGAGGGACTTATCGAGGGCGGCACATACACGCTCCAATTCGTAGCGGCAGCATATAACGACGCGGAGGGTTTCTCCAGCTATGTCAGCAACAAGGTGCTGTGCGGCTACGATGTGCGGGGCGGCAGCAGTCTGCACGGCGCGCTGGCGTTGGAGGATATGAGCATGGTAGCCGAAAGCGGTGAGACCTCCTATACAGCCGCGATAGCTGTAACGGTGTCCGATGCCAAGGGCTACCTCACGGCAGCGGACGGAACGGCTGCGGTTACCATACGCGCCTACTATTCGCCCACAATGAACGAACCGGAGTTCGAGGCCGAACCGGTGCTGGAACGGGTGGTGGCTCTTGCAAAGAATGATGACGGCAGCTGGTCGGTGAACGCTGACCAGGCTCGGCAGTTGCTGGAGAACCTAAACCCGGACAGCCGCTATCGGCTGATTTTGTCGGCAGTTTATAACAACAAAGAGGTGCTGTTGGATGATATTTCATTCATTACCGACGGGCCTTACATCATCATACACAATTCCGAGGAACTGCAGACAAAATTCACCAACGAAAACCGTGGAGCCAACTTCTTGGTGGTGGCGGATGTCTCTATCAACCCCAGAATGTTTAAGACGGTTTCTGAATTCTCCGGAACCATCGACTTCCAGGGACATAAGCTGACCGGAAGTACCTCAGCCACCGGCAGCGGAGCCACCAATCTGATCGGTACCTTGACGACCACTGGAGTGATTCGCAATGTGGTGTATGAGGTTCCGGCGGGAATTGGAAGACCGATGGTCGCCAACAACTGCGGCTTGATGGAGGACATCGTGATCCGCACCCTTGGCACGTATACCATCGCCTCCACACATCAGTCGTTGTGCTGTGTCAGCAACGCCGGGGGCGGCGTAATCCGCAATCTCATTGTGCAGCTGAACGGCGATATGACCTTTACATACCCCGGCGGTGGCATTTTGTATAGTAATAATGGTGTGCTGGAGGACTTCTATGTCTACGCCAATAACGGCGCGGGCGTCATCATGGGCGGAGGCGGCGCGCTGGTGTGCTCTTACAATAGTTTCGGCGGCGTAATCCGCAGGGGCTACACGGTGTTGGATATGTGGCTTACGGACGGGGGCTCCGTATGGTGCCCCGGCGGCAGAAACAGCACCTTGTCGGATTTGTACCACGTGGGTGACTTCTACATGTACATGGACGGAAAGTCCAAGGCCGAATTGTGCAGCTCCCGCCATGTGGGTGATGCTGCGACGGCGAATAACCTGTTCTGCATCAGCTCCGGCAACTATATCGACAACAACTGCAGAGCACAGCTGCGGACGGTCAACACTCTGCGGGACAGCAGCTGGCAGCAGTCCGTGATCGGCGATAACTGGGACGTGGAAAACTGCATCTCCATGGGATTTTACCCCCGGCTGAACCTGTCGGCGGTGATGCAGCCCGCGCAGGAGTACCTGCCCCTGCCCTTGTCGGGGAGTGTCGACATTGAGGTGTTGTCCGATAGCTGGGCTTCCGGCGAGTTTGCCCAACAGCAGAACGAAGCGGGCAACATCATGTTCCGGTTGAGCAACCCTCTCAATGCGACGATTACCAGCTTTACCATTCCGGGGCTTGAGGTGACGAACATTCTGTCCCAAAAGGTGTGCAGCGATGGCACCTACGAAGTGGTGGCGAGCGTGAAGGTGGACGAGGTCGCTCCCCAGTATAAAAACCGCTACAACGTGACCGGCGTGACATATACCACCGGTGGGCGCACCGTGCAAAAACCGGTTAGCTACATCACCACGGACATTTCCTTCTGGAAACCGGTACGGACGGCGGCGGACTGGTCTGCCATTGATGCTAATGACGTCACGCGGAGCTGGAACTATCGGCTGGTGAACGATTTGGATTTGTCCACGCTGTCACCCGGAGCCGTTTGTATTGACGGCAACGGAAACAATGCTTCCACCGGGCGGAAAGCCGCCTTTGCGGGCAACATTGACGGTGATATGCACACCATCCGGGGCATCACGCTGCTCAATGTGCGGGGACCGTGGGTGATTTTCTCTGTGGGAAGAGGGGCTTCCGTGAAGAATCTGGTTATCGATGGGATGCAGATCACGGCGGGCTCGTCTATGCTCGCCGCCAGCACCTCCTTTATATCCGACAGCAGCGGAACTTTGGAGAATCTGCATTTCCGCAACTGTACGCTGGCAGGTGGCGGCAACCTTTCCGTAATGCTGGGCTACGTCCCGGAAGTGGGTGTCATCCGCTACTGCTCCGCCACAAACTGCTCCCTGTCCGATAATACCGCCGCATACAACCTTGTCTGCGGTGGTCTGGTGGCGCAGACCCGTGGTATCGGCATCAGCAACTGCTACGTGCGGGACATCAATATCAACATCACCAAGAATAACACCACCGCCGGTATCGGTGGCATTATGGGCTTCACCTACCAGCCTGTGCTGTCCGTGCAGAACAGCTATGCCACCGGAACCATCACCACGACCACGGGTCTTGTGGGAGGTATCACCGGCATCGACAGGGCGAGTGGTGCTGCCCGCACCCAGAACTGCTGGGCAGACGTGGACATTGTCGCCAGCGATGGCAGCGTGGGCGGCTTGTCCGGTGCTGTGTGGGGGTCTATGACAAAGGGCTTGGCGATGGGTAACATTACGACGATCACCACCAAGGACGTCAACCGCGGCACGGGCTACAAGACCGGCAACTGGACACAGGCAAATGTGTTCGCCCATGAAGGACAGGTCGTTTCCGGCATCGAAAAGGGTGCTAAGGGTGATGCGGCGCGCCTGTTGAGCAGTCAGGAGCTGGCGTCTCGCGCCACATGGGTGGACGTCATGGGCTTCGGCAGAAGCTTCAGCTATGAGCCGCTGAAGCGGGAGTGTATGCCCAAGGCGGTGGACAGCGACGGCAATGAGCTGTACGGACAGGAGGACATCCCCATCCCCGGTGCATCCGGCGAGCCGACACTGGAGTTGGGCGAGGCGAAGTATACCGTCGGAACGCCGGGAGAGTACGCCTGCAGCTTGATTCTGTACCATCCCGGACTTACCAGCGAGGAGATGCAGACCCTCTACGACAAGGAAAAGCTGCAGGTGAAGCTGGATGGCTTCGATATATCCGACGTCACGGAAGATCTGGCCTCTATTAAGCTGTCCAAGAGCACAGCTGAGGAGAATACCAGCAACATTACGGTGACAGCGAAGGATGTTGATGGGGTTCTCATCCAGCGCAAGGATTTCTACGATGCCACCGTTACGTATCCCCGCAACGGGATAACGTACACCTTGAAGGCACAGGTGAGCTTCGGTCATACGCCCTACTGGGACGTGCCGGATGTTGCCACATGGAACGCCTTGATGCAGTCCGGTCACGGAAGGAGCAGTGAGAATTTCCGTATCACCGGGAAAGTGGACTTCCGGGGCAACGCCACGGATTTCTATGATTTGAAGATCGGGCGACTGATAGGCGCGGGCACAAGTGAAGTCGGCTTTTACAATCTGAATTACCGAGCACCTCAGAGCGGTGAGCCGTGGATCAATATGATAGCCACGGAGATGCGCGGATTGGTATTCGAAAAAATCACCTATGACACGACCACCAGCAAAACCGCATGGGTGCGAAGCGGCTTCGTTTTGAAAGCCCCGGACGTCGGGGATCTCACCATCCGCAATTTTACTATGAAGCCCGGCAGCAGCAACAATGCGAACGCCGGATTCTTCAGCACGGTGGGTGAATCCGCCAACATTACCTTGACGAATTGCAATCTCGAGACAGACTCCAGGCTGAGCCGGAGCGGCGTGTACGCCGGCTCCGCCGGTGCCATTAACGGACTGTACGCCGAGGGCATCAAAGTTAGCTGCGGCTCCGGCGGGGGGCAAGTGGGCGGCTTGGTGGGGGAGCATGTCAACGTCAATGGCTATGCCGACGGCAGGCGGTCAACGGTCAAAAATATTACCGTTTCTACCCTTTGCAATACTATCGGCGGGGCTGGGGGGGCCCCCGGCCCCCCCCGCCGCCGTGCCGTTTACCGTTTTCGAGCCCTTTGTCGCCGTGACCGCCGCTCCGCTCGTAACGGATACCACGAGGGAGAGTTCGACTCCGGGCTTGCTGACTGCGTTTGTTCTACCAATCATTTTTAACTCACCGCCTTAATACAAGTAATGCTCTGCACCGTGATAGCCGCCGTCGGCTTTGTCGCGGCGTAGATTTTGACCGTCCCGCTCCCGGAGAGAGCGACCGGCGCAAAGTTTCCGCGGCCTCTGTCGCACCGAACACGACCTCGGGGACGTGGCTCGCCGTCACGCCGGGGCAGGCGATAGCGGCGGCATAGGGATACGCCGCGTATGTGCTGTCGCTCACCCATGCAGAGGCGGCGACGGACACGCCGGAGAAAATCTTTACCTCGGCGTATCCCGCGTGAGCGTGGGAGGCGTTGGCAAAGTCTCCCGGCTTTTTCCCGGAGTCGGTCAGATTGCCGGAGGAGTCGAGCCCGGCGAAGTGT
>OGQK01001153.1_pt1 | contig 14730 bp, 17 predicted proteins | sample 1553221 | NCBI WGS metagenome assembly OGQK01 (sample SAMEA2579996, study PRJEB22360) | human gut metagenome | biome: human gut; feature: human-associated habitat; material: faeces | place: Denmark | collected 2008/2010 | reverse complement strand
CATGCGCCTATTGCCATAAAGGAGTGCGGCATCTCATGCGTCATAGCAAAATCTTTTGCCAGAATATTCTACCGCAACGCCATAAACATCGGTCTTGCCATAATGGAATGTCCTGAGGCGGCTGACGATATAGAAGCCGGAGACAAAGTTTGTGTGGATTTTGAAACTGGAATCATACAGAACATGACTAAAAACAGGGAATATAAGGCCATGCCTTTCCCTGAATTTATAGACAACATAATTAAAAAGGGCGGACTGCTCAATTCCATAAAATAGACCAACGAGAAAGAGAGAGTAATATGCTTACACTAAAAGCTTTTGAAGAAGCCGTCGAAGTAGTAAAAAAAGTAGCTATAGAGACAGAGCTGATATACAGCGGTTTTCTCAGCGACCAGACCGGAAATAAAGTATATCTCAAACCGGAAAACCTGCAGATAACGGGGGCATACAAGTTGAGAGGTGCTTATTACAAGATAAGTACCCTTACAGATGAAGAGAGAGCTAAAGGCCTGGTTACGGCTTCTGCCGGCAACCACGCTCAGGGAGTAGCCTATGCGGCCAAAGCTTACGGTTGCAAGGCTGTCATAGTGATGCCTACGACTACGCCTTTGATGAAGGTGGACAGGACCAAGAGTTACGGAGCAGAAGTGGTTCTTCACGGCGACGTATATGACGAGTCAGCAGCATATGCGGCTAAGCTGGCAGAAGAAAAGGGATATACATTCATACATCCTTTCGACGATCCGGCGGTAGCCACGGGGCAGGGAACCATAGCCATGGAGATAATCAAAGAACTTCCTCTGGTGGATTACATACTGGTCCCCATAGGCGGAGGCGGACTTGCCACAGGAGTCTCTACTCTGGCTAAGCTTCTCAACCCTAAGATAAAGGTAATCGGCGTAGAACCTGCAGGAGCGGCATGTCTCAAAGCCTCATTGAAAAAGGGCAAACCTGTAACTCTCGACAAGGTTTCCACCATAGCCGACGGCACGGCCGTCAAGACGCCGGGACAAAACATCTTTCCGTATCTGCAACAAGGTCTCGACGACGTGATAACGGTGGAGGACGACGAGCTGGTGGTGGCATTTCTCGACATGGTGGAAAACCACAAGCTGATAGTAGAGAATTCCGGACTGCTTTCGGTAGCGGCGCTCAAGCACCTGGACGTAAAGGATAAAAAAATTGTATCTATCCTCAGCGGCGGCAACATGGACATCATAACCATGTCCTCGGTAGTCCAGCTGGGACTGATAATGAGAGACAGAATATTTACAGTATCCACCAGACTGCCTGACAAGCCGGGCGAGCTGGTAAGGGTAGCGTCTATAATAGCGGGAGAACAGGGCAATGTGGTAAAACTGGAGCATAACCAGTTCGTCACTACCAATCGTACTGCTGCTGTAGAACTGAAGATTACTATCGAAGCATTTGGAACCGATCATAAGAAGAGGATCTGCAAAGCTCTTGAGGACGCAGGATACAATCCTAAATTGATCAGCGTCATAATGTGAGAGCGAAAGGAGATACAAAAATGAATTATAAAATAGCCGTTATACCGGGAGACGGTATAGGCCCTGAGGTTACAGCTGAAGCCGTTAAAATTTTGGACGCGGCAGCATCTGCGTTCGGTCATAATTTTGAATACGAATATCTTCTGGCCGGCGGAGCGGCCATAGACGAGACGGGCAAATGTCTTCCGGACGAAACGGTGGAGGCCGCCAAGAACAGCGACGCTGTGCTTTTGGGAGCAGTGGGCGGCCCTAAATGGGATGGACTTCCGGGAGAAGAGCGTCCCGAAAAAGCGCTGCTGGGGCTTAGAAAGGCGCTGGGACTGTTTGCCAACCTGAGGCCTGCCATAATGTTCGATCAGCTTAAGGACGCCTGTCCTCTCAAAGAAGAAAAAGTCCGGGGCGGGCTGGACCTTCTGGTAGTGAGAGAGCTGACGGGAGGCATATATTTCGGCGAGAGAGGCGTGAAAGATACACAAGACATGGGAAAGGCCGCTTATGATGTGGAACTCTATTCTGAAAAAGAAGTGGAGAGAGTGGCGGAAATCGCATTTTCCATGGCCATGAAGAGAAATAAGAAAGTCACCAGCGTAGACAAAGCTAACGTGCTGGAAAGTTCCAGACTGTGGAGAAAGACAGTAGCTAAGGTAGCCGAGAAATATCCTGAAGTCACACTGGAAAACTTTTATGTGGATAATGCCGCCATGCAGCTGGTATATGATCCAAAACAGTTTGATGTGATAGTGACCAGCAATATATTCGGCGATATTCTCTCTGATGAGGCCAGCATGATAACAGGCTCCATAGGGATGCTTCCGTCGGCCAGTCTGGCAGAGGGAGCCTTCGGAATGTATGAGCCTGTACATGGCTCTGCTCCCGACATAGCAGGCACGGGAAAAGCCAATCCTATTGCGGCAATACTTTCCGCAGCTATGATGCTCAGATATACCTTTGGACTTACAAAAGAAGCCGATATGATCGAGGCGGCTGTTAAATCAGTCCTCTCAGACGATTACAGGACTCCTGACATAATGACAGAGGGAAAGAAACAAGTTGCTACTTCTGAGATGGGCAGTCTGATAGCAGATAAACTGAGGTAGAATACATGTATAGATTATTGGAAGATCTGATCATATTTTCCGAAGGAGAAGGCGCGGATATCATGGCCGAGATGGCAGATCTGTGCAGAGAAGCCGACAGCGTCTCAGAAGACTTCAGAGCCAAAGCATATAATACCATAAGACATATCCTGAAACTTTCGTCAAAGTACGGGTTTTCGGGCAATCTGTGGCAGAGCGTTGTAGCCTTATATATAGCCTATAACGAGAATCCCTTTTCCCTTTCTGCCGAGAGAGCAGAAGAGGAAAAAGACGATATCTTTGCTAGGAGAGACTGCAGGCTTCTCGAGAAAATATTCTGCTATGATCCGGCAGTGTTAGATGAAAAACTGGGAAACGACTGTTTCTGCCTGCTGAAGAACTACAGCAGTATACAGCCCCTGTCGGACTCCGGAAGAGTAGTGGAAAGTCTCAGGAAAAAACTCTGTGATTCTCAGGACTTTTTCAAGGACATCTCGGAATTTTACATGAAAAACGGAGTAGGTACCCTGGGCCTTAATAAAGCTTTTTCCGTGGATACAGAAGGAGGAAAGGCTTCTTTTACGCCTGTAAGAGTGCTGGCTGACATAAGGCTTTCCGACCTCATAGGCTATCAGGTGCAGAAAGAAAAGCTGACGGGCAATACCGAGGCATTCCTTAAACGGCGGCCGGCCAACAACGTCCTGCTCTTCGGAGATGGAGGCACGGGCAAGAGCACCAGCATAAGAGCTCTGGCCAATCAGTACTATGACGACGGCCTCAGGATAATACAGGTCTACAGGCATCAGATGCAGTATCTGGGCAGGATTATTTCCGCCGTGAAAGCCAGAAATTACAGATTCATAATATACATGGACGACTTGTCCTTTGAGGACTTCGAGACGGAATACAAATATCTGAAAGCCGTAATCGAAGGCGGTCTTGAACAGAGGCCTGAAAACGTACTCATATATGCGACTTCAAATCGAAGGCATCTGATAAAAGAAACCTGGAAAGACAGGGATGACATGGAGCACATAGGCGATCTCCACAGAAGCGACTCCATAGAAGAAAAATTAAGTCTGGCGGACAGATTCGGAGTACAGATTTATTACGGTAAGCCTACCAGAGAAGAATTTCATCATATAGTAGAAGTCTTAGCTATAAAAGAAAAGGTAAAGATCGATTCCGACGTGCTTCACAGCGAAGCAAACAAGTGGGAAGTGCGTCACGGCGGGGTTTCGGGAAGAAGCGCCCGTCAATTCATCGATTACATAAAGGGAACGGAGGGAATATTAAAATGAAAATGACAGGTGCGCAGCTGGTAATGAACATACTGCTGGAACACGGCGTCGACACCGTGTTCGGCTACCCCGGGGGGACGGCGTTGTTTCTGTATGACGAGCTTTATAAGTACAGCGACAAGATAAAGCACGTTCTGGTGGCCCACGAGCAGGGAGGAGCTCACGCCGCCGACGGATATGCGAGAGCCACGGGAAAGACGGGAGTCGCCTTTTCCACCAGCGGACCGGGAGCCACAAATCTGGTAACGGGAATCGCCACGGCTTACATGGACAGCATACCTACGGTGTTCATCACAGCCAACGTAGGAAAGCATCTGATAGGAAGGGACGCGTTCCAAGAAATCTGTATAACAGGCGTGACTTTCCCGATAACAAAGCATAATTATTTTGTAAACGATAAGGAGGATCTGGCGGACGCTCTGAGAAACGCTTTCAGAATTGCCAACGAAGGACGAAAGGGTCCTGTACTGGTCGATATCACAAAGGACGTTACCGAAGCCATGATAGATTATGAGCCGGCAGAGCCGTATCCTATCCGCAACGCCGAGGCGGAAAACTGCGAGGCCAAGGCGGCAAAGTTCGCCAAGTACATAAACGAAGCCAAGAAGCCTGTGATACAGGTGGGAGGCGGCATAATAGCCTCCGAAAGCTGCAAAGAAGTAATGGAGCTGGCAGAAAAAGCGGATATTCCTATGGTAACCACGCTTATGGGAATGGGCGCAGTTCCGTCCTCCAACGAGAGATACTTCGGCATGCTGGGAATGCACGGCTCCTATGCGGCCAACAGGGCCATCGCGGAGGCAGACCTTATCCTGACTCTCGGATGCAGGTTCAGCGACAGGGTGGCTCTCAAGCCTGACCAGTTCGGCAAAAACGCCAGAATATTACAGGTGGACATAGACAAGAGCGAAATAGGAAAGAACGTATCCGTGGCGGATCACATCGTAGGCGACTGCAAGGACGTGCTGAAAGTTCTGACACCTATGGTAGAAAAGGCGGAGCGCAGCGACTGGATGAATCAGATAAGAAATTGGAATCAGGAGAGGCCGCTCAAGGTAAATGACGCCAACGGCAAGATGAACCCGCAGGAGATAATAGAGCATCTGTGCGACAACACCGACAAAGAGACGATTTTCGTTACAGACGTAGGCCAGCATCAGATGTGGGCGGCCCAGTACGTAAAGCAGACTGCCCCTAAAAACTTCTTATCCAGCGGAGGCTTGGGTACCATGGGCTTCGGCTACGGAGCCGCCATAGGTGCTCAGATGGGCAATCCGGACAAGAGAGTAATTCACCTTACAGGCGACGGCTCCTTCCATATGAACCTCAACGAGGCCTGTACCGCCGTTTCCAACAACCTGCCTATAATAACCGTAATATTCAACAATACGGTTCTGGGCATGGTATACCAGTGGCAGACGGCTTTCTACGGAAAACGCTATTCCAACACCACTCCTGAGAGAAAGACCGACTTCGTCAAGCTGATAGAAGCTTTCGGCGGTCACGGCTTCAGAGTAAACGACATGGATGAGCTTTCCGCAGCCTTTGAAAAGGCTCTCAAGTTAGAAGGCCCTGTATGGATAGACTGCAATATCGCAGTAAACGACAAGGTGTTGCCGATGATTCCAAACGGCAAAACTATAGATGACATGCTGTTTGAATAGGAGGAAGAACCATGAAGAAAGAAGTAGTCAGTATCTACGTGGACAATAAGGCCAATGTATTGACGAGAGTGGTCAGCCTTTACGGAAGACGAGGGTTCAACATAGATTCCCTGACCGTTTCGGCCACCAACGATCCGGACATATCTCGAATAACCGTCACCTTTGAAGGCGACAACCTCACGCTGCACCAGATAGTGTCTCAGACGGAAAAGCTGGAGGTCGTCAGGAGCGTCAAGACTCTCGACGGCAAGAGGCGTTTTTTCAGGGAACTGCTGATGGTAAAGGTAGCCGCCGGCAAGGAGATGAGAAAAGAGATAAAGGAAATCGTAGACATTTACAGAGCCAAGATTATCAGCCTGACAAAGGACGAGATGGTTCTGGAGCTTACGGGAGCGCCCGAAAAGCTGGACGCATTTTTAGACATGCTGACAGATTACGACATAATTGATATTTGCAGAACCGGAGTAACCGGTATCGAAAAATAAATAAATAATCACATATTTAAAGGAGACAGAAAAATGGTTAATAAGTATTATGATTCAGATTGTAACTTCGCAATGCTCGACGGAAAGACAGTAGCCGTCTTGGGATTCGGAAGCCAGGGCCACGCCCACGCAATGAACCTTAAGGAAAGCGGCGCCAACGTAGTTGTAGGCCTCAGACCGGGCTCTGCTCATACTGCCAAGGCAGAGGCGGCAGGACTCAAGGTAATGGGAATCGAAGAAGCGGCAGAAGCAGGCGATATCGTTATGATTCTCATGCCGGATGAATTACAGGCTCAAATCTACAGAGAGCAGGTAGAGAAGCACATGAAGCCGGGCAACGTTCTGGCATTCGCTCACGGCTTCAACATCCATTACAACCAGATAGTTCCTTCAAAGGATCTGGACGTAATCATGATCGCCCCTAAGGGACCGGGACACACCGTAAGAAGCCAGTATGTAGAGGGTAAGGGCGTTCCGAGCCTTATCGCCGTATATCAGGACGCTTCCGGCAAGGCTAAGGATTACGCTCTGGCTTATGCCAGCGGAATCGGAGCAGGCAGAGCCGGTATCCTCGAGACTACTTTCAAGGAAGAGACCGAAACAGACTTGTTCGGCGAGCAGGCAGTCCTCTGCGGCGGCGTATGCGAGTTGATGAAGGCAGGCTTCGACACTCTGGTAGAAGCGGGCTATGAGCCTGAAATGGCTTACTTTGAATGTATCCACGAGATGAAGCTCATCGTAGACCTGATCAACGAGGGCGGCTTCGACAAGATGAGATACTCCATCTCCAATACTGCCGAATACGGAGACTACAGAACAGGAAAGAGAATCATCACGGAAGACACCAGAAAAGAGATGAAGAACGTTCTCGAGGAAATTCAGGACGGTACTTTCGCCAGCGAGTTCATACAGGAATTCAACGCCGGAGGCAAGGCGAGATTCTTGGCTACGAGAAAGAAGGAAGCCGCTCATCTGCTGTGCAAGACAGGGGCAGAACTTAGAAAGATGATGAGCTGGCTGAAGAAATAAGAGGCATAGGTATGAAAACGAGAAGTAAACTTGTTACTGAAGGCGTAGAGAGAGCTCCTATGAGGAGCCTCTTCTATGCCATGGGATATACGGAAGAAGAGCTGTCGAGACCTCTCGTAGCCGTAGTTTCGGCTCACAGCGAGATAGTGCCGGGACACATGCACCTTGATAAGATTACCGAGGCCGTAAAGGCCGGCGTAAGAATGGCCGGAGGAACTCCCATAATGGTTCCGGCCATCGGAGTCTGCGACGGCATAGCCATGGGACACATCGGCATGAAGTATTCTCTCGCCAGCCGCGAGCTGATAGCAGACAGCGTGGAGACCATGGTGATGGCTCACGCTTTCGACGGCATGGTACTGGTCCCTAACTGCGACAAGATAGTTCCGGGCATGGTCATGGCGGCTTCCAGAATGGATCTGCCGGCCATCGTATGTTCCGGAGGTCCGATGATGTCGGGTCTTGTCAACGGCACCGAAACCAGTCTATCCAAGATGTTCGAGGCTGTAGGAGCCAGAAAGGCCGGCATCATTGACGATGAAGGATTGAAAGAATATGAGCAGAACGTGTGTCCCGGATGCGGATCATGTTCCGGAATGTACACCGCCAACAGCATGAACTGTCTGTGCGAGGCCATCGGTATTGCGCTTCCCGGAAACGGAAGTATTCCGGCTGTTTCAGCAAAGAGAATAATGCTGGCTAAACATGCAGGGATGGCTGTAATGGATCTCATCGAAAAAAACATCACGGCCAGAGATATAATAAATGAAAAATCCGTGAGAAACGCCATAGCCTGCGACATGGCTCTTGGATGCTCCTCAAACAGCGTTCTTCACTTATTGGCGATAGCCCACGAGGCGGGGGTAGACTTGGATTTGAACGTATTTAACGAAATCAGTCAGGTTACTCCTAATCTGTGTCATCTGGCTCCTGCCGGAGGCACTCACATGCACGACCTGGACAATGCGGGAGGCGTCCCTGCCGTCATGGCTCAGCTGGCCTCAAAGGGTTTGATAGACACTGCTCTTCCTACCGTAAGCGGCAAGACCGTCGGAGAAAACATAGAGGGACGAGGCATAAGAGATACGGGAGCCATCAGACCTATAGACGATCCGTACAGCGCCACCGGCGGCATAGCCATACTGTGGGGCAACATCGCCAAGGACGGCTGTGTAGTAAAGAGGAGCGCAGTTGCTCCGGAAATGCTGGTTCACTCAGGCCCCGCAAGAGTGTTCGACTGCGAGGACGACGCCATAGCCGCCATATACGACGGCAAGATAAAGGACGGTCAGGTGGTCGTAATAAGATACGAGGGTCCTAAGGGCGGCCCGGGCATGAGAGAAATGCTCAACCCTACCAGCGCGCTGGCCGGAATGGGTCTCGACAAGACCGTCGCTCTCATTACCGACGGACGTTTCAGCGGAGCCAGCAGAGGCGCTTCCATAGGCCATGTAAGCCGCCGACGGCGGAGTGATAGGACTTATAAGAGAAGGTGACATCATCGACATAAATATTCCTGAATACTCGATAAACGCTCGTGTTTCGGATGAAGAGCTAAAAGAGAGAAAGAAGTCTTACGTTAAACCCGAACCAAACGTGAAGAGCGGGTGGCTGGCAAGATACTCAAGACTCGTATCTTCCGCCAACACAGGAGCAGTTTTAAAATAGAAGGAAAGGAAAAGATACCTATGAATAATAATTTCAGCATTACGCTTACTAAAAATCCGAAGGCAAAACCGGATCCGGATAAACTTCCTTTCGGAAAGATTTTTACCGATCATATGTTCACTATGGATTACGATCCTCAGAAAGGCTGGCATGACGGAAAGGTAATTCCGTACGCTCCTCTGGAGCTGGATCCGGCGTCCTCGGTATTCCACTACGGACAGGAAATGTTCGAGGGTCTCAAGGCATACAAGACCAAGGACGGAAAGGTTCAGCTTTTCAGACCTGACATGAACGCCAAGAGAACCAACAACACCAACAAGAGAATCTGCATACCGGAGATGGACGAGGAGCTCTACGTAGACGCCGTCAAGGCGCTGGTCAGCGTGGACAAGGATTGGATTCCGAGCAAGGAAAACACCGCCCTCTACATCAGACCGTTTATAATCGCGACTCAGCCTTTCTTGGGCGTTGCGGCTTCCGCTACTTACAAGTTCGTGATAATCTTAAGCCCTGTAGGCCCGTATTATGAGAACGGTCTGGCGCCTACCAAGATCTATGTCGAGGACGAATTCATCAGATCCGCCATGGGAGGAACGGGCTTCGCCAAGATAGGCGGAAACTATGCGGCCGCGCTGATAGCCGAGAAAAAGGCTCACGATATGGGATACGATCAGGTTCTTTGGCTGGACGCCCACGACAAGAAATATGTTGAAGAAATAGGAACCTCCAACGCTTTCTTTAAGATAGACGGCGAAATTTACACTTCCTCTCTCGTGGGAACCATTCTTCCGGGAATCACCAGAGCTTCCATGATAGAAGTAATGAAAGAGTGGGGTTACAAGGTAAACGAAACCAGATTTACCATAGACGAAGTGTTCAAGGCCGGCAAGGAGGGAAGACTGGAAGAAGTCTTCGCCACGGGAACTGCCGCGGTCATCTCACCTGTAGGCGAGCTTCACTGGAAAGATCGGAAGCTCGTTATAAACAACAACGAGATAGGCGAACTTTCTCAGAGACTTTATGACGAGCTATACGGCATCCAGACGGGAGAAAAAGAAGATACCAGAGGCTGGATTGTGCCTGTAGAGTAAATATCGTTTTGACTGTAAGATAAAAGCCCGGCGTTCATTTTGAGCGTTGGGTTTTTCTGATGGCTTTTAAGTGTCTCAAGGGGAAGGCCGATCCCACTCGATTTTGAAAAAATTACTGTTTCGAGTGGAGGTGATTCCACTCGATTTCTTAAAAATAGTCTTTTCGAGTGGGCATGCGCCCACTCGTTTTGATAATAAAAGATCTTTTGAGTGGGTGAAAATTTTTATTGTAAGATTAAAATACCACTTTTCTCGCATTTATTGTAATTATATGGATATTTTGCAAAGGGAGTGCACCCACTCGAATAACAAAAAAACATGAGTTCGAGTGGGCTTGATCCCACTCAATTTCTCAAAATAATCACTTCGAGTGGGCAAACACCCACTCGTTTTCGATAAAAAAACAATTTCGAGTGGAGTGCTGTCTTTACTGCATCGTCTGTCTATCATCAACCGTTCTTTTCTTTTTCTGTCATAAAACCGATGACTGTTCATACAATGTAATAATCAGATGAAAAGAGGACAACATATGGATACATTCGGGGAAATACTGTCAAAGCTCCCTGAGGATATCAGCAGAGAACTTGAATTGCTGCCTTCTCAGGTGATACAACAGACAGAAGAAATACGCCTGATATGCGGACAAAGTGTACGGATACAATATGGAAAAAATGAAAAAACTCTCACAAAAATAACAACAAAAGAAGATCTTCAAAGAATTCTGAATAATCTCATAAAATTCTCATATTACGCATACGAAGATGATCTTTCAAAAGGGTTTGTAACGATAGAAGGCGGACACCGAGTAGGCATATGCGGCAAAACTGTGCTCAAAAGCGATCAGCCCACTCTCATAAAAGAGATAAGTTCTATGAATATACGCTTTGCAAAGGAAATCAGAGGATGCGCATCTGCACTCATACCTATACTTATCAAAAAAGGGAAACCTGCAAACACGCTGATAGTTTCTCCGCCCGGCTGCGGTAAGACCACATTGCTCAGAGATATAGCCAGAATTTTGAGCAGAAGACATATAAAAGTAGCTATATGTGACGAGCGATCAGAAATAGCAGGCATGTATGATTCAAAGCCCAGTTTTGATCTCGGACCTAGGACAGATGTGCTGGACGGCTGCGATAAAGTATACGGTATTCCCATGTTGATACGTTCCATGTCTCCCGATGTAATAATAACCGACGAGATGGGAAAGCCCCGAGATGTGGGCGCAGCAGATCAATGCGCAGGGGCAGGAGTATCTCTGATCACATCCATACATGGTTCTTGCGAGAAAGATATAATAAACAGCTCCATAGGTTCTCTTATCCATAAGGGGGCCTTCGACAACATAATATATCTCTCAGCCGAATCGGGTCCGGGCACCATCAAGGCTGTAGTTTCAAAGGAGGATTCCGATGCTTAAACTCATAGGTCTCCTGGGGCTGGTGATAGCCTGCGGACTTTCAGGTATCATGAAAACCGGAGATCTGAAAAAAAGAGTAGCGCTGCTGGAGGATTACCTGCAAATGATCATAGAGCTGAAAGGACAGATAAATTATTTCAGGGAGCCTCTGCCCGACATATTCGATAAACTGAAAAAAAACGATCGTTCTGCCGCCTATATCATTCTTGACAGTCTCGGCACGCAGCTCAGAGAGAAAGGCGGTGAAATCGTTAAAATATGGCCTGAGAAGGTGGAAGAAATATATAAGTCTGAGCCGGTCACTGCAGACGATATGGAAATAATGAAATATCCCGGTGAATTTATAGGACAGACTGATTTTGAAAATCACATCTATCATTTCACTTATCTGGAAGAAAAACTGAAAAAACAGATAATAGAGGCTCAGGAAAGTTATAAGAAAAAAGGACCTATGTACAGCAAGATAGGTTTCTTTCTGGGAAGCATAGGAGCGATAATATTATTTTAAGAGGTACATATATGTCTTTTGACGTCAGCGTATTATTTAAGATAGCAGCCATAGGTATAGCCATAGCGCTGCTCAACATGATCCTTACCAAGGCGGGCAGAGAAGAGGAGGCCATGATGACTACTCTCGCAGGAGTCATAATAGTGCTGGCCATAATAATAAGCATGGTAAGCGAATTCTTTGACACCGTAAAAACCTTCCTGGAATTTTAAAATATTATGGAAACGTTACTGAAAATCTGTGCCATAGGCATAGCGGCCCTCATCATCATATCTATAGTAAAGACTTATAAGCCCGAATTCACAGTGGAAGTTACTCTCTGTGCAGGAATGATACTGCTGTACTTCATCATAGACAGCCTCAAATATGGCTTTGGTTTTATAGCAAACATTTATGAAGATCTTTCCTACGGTAAAGAGTACTTCCCTATCATACTGAAAGTCTTAGGTATAGCTTACATAACGGAATTTGCCGCCGCCATATGTCAGGACGCAGGAGAAAAATCCATAGCAAGTAAGGTGGAACTGGCCGGTAAAATCGCTATTTTCTTTGCAGCCATACCAGTGTTCACTTCACTTTTGGACTTGCTGAACAGTTTAATCTGATGGAATATCAAGAAATTCTACAAGAACAATTTAATAATGTAGTAGACGAAGACTCCATAAACAGCATACTTTCCGAAGCCGGAGATATAACGGGAGGGCTGGCTCAGCAGTTTTCTGCAGAAAATATCTTGAATGCTACCATGGAAGGCCGAAGCATATTCGATGATCCTGCCATAGTGGAAAACCTAAAGGAACTGTTTTTTTTAGAGATCAAAAGCGCTTTGCTGCTGTGCGTTGAGATACTCAGCATATGTATTATAATAGGAGTCCTTAAAGGCCTGTCCGGCTCTTTCAACAGCAAATCTGTATCGGATATAAGCATGTTGGTCTGTTCCATGGTGATAGTAGGCATATCAATAAACAACTTCAGGACTACATATACGCTGGCTATAGACTCGGTTACTACTATGGCCAACACCATGGGAATACTGATGCCCATAATAATCGGGATACTGATAGCCACAGGTTCCATAACTTCAGGTACTATTCTCAGCCCGATGATAATAGGAAGCATTACGGGTACCGCCTTTATACTGAAGACATTTATACTCCCGGCCTTGTTTTTCTGTCGGCGGTCTTCGTGATGATCAATGGTTTAACAGAAAAAGATTATGTAAATAAACTTTCCAAGCTGCTGAGAAATGCCTCTGTGGCTGTCACGGGACTGCTTCTGGTCGTTCTGACGGGGATAATAAGCATACAGGGACTCCTGACAGATACTTCCGACGGGCTTTTGCTGAACACGGCTAAGTTTTCTCTCAGCAATTTTATACCTATCGTAGGTGGATTTACCTCCGATACGGTAGAATTGTTTCTCCGCTGTATGTCTTCCATAAAAAGCGTAGTGGGAGTCTTCGGAATAATACTCATATTGCTCCTGCTTCTTTCTCCTCTGCTCAAAGTACTTGTGATCGCCGTCATATATAAGATAACAGCCGCCCTGGCAGAGCCCATAACCGATTCCAAGATAGCCGCAAGTCTCAGCGATATGGGCAGCTGCATGATTTCAATAGGATCGATAATGTTTTTTACCGCGCTGCTTTTCATAATGTTTATCACTACGATCATAAAGATCGGAGGCGGATGATGGAACAAGTGTATGTTTGGGTCAGGGACATATTCCTCGTCATAATATCCCTGTCCTTTTTCCAGATATTGATCCCAAACTCTCAGATGGAAAAATACCTTAAATTCATCTTTTCTATGATCGTTCTTGCAATTATAGTGGAGCCTGTCATTTTTCTGCTGAATGGGGAGTAATATTTAGAAGGGAGTTTCATATAAATAGGAGTGAGATTATGTTTGAAAAATTTGCCGGTAAAGAAAATTTCATTAAGCTCATCACAGTGCTTCTCATAGCCTCCATCGGTATTTTGGCTCTGAGTATACTGACAGAAAATTCCGACGGCCGAAAACAGATAATCGACGGCGACGGGGCTTCGGAAGAGCAGCTTTGCAGCGTTCTTTCCAGTATAAAAGGAGCAGGAGACGTAGAGGTGATGGTTCAGTACAACGATGATTACAGCGTGGCGGGAGTCATAGTCATAGCAGAAGGCGGAGCCGATCCTGTGACTGCAAACGCCCTTACCAACGGTGTGGCTACATTGTATAACATACCGGTTTCAAGCGTGATAGTTTTTGAGAAGGAACAGGAGGAATGACTTTGAAAAAGAAGTTTAGCTATAAGGATATTTTGTATAAGAGCAAAAGGCTCATGGTCCTGGGACTGGTGGTGGTCTTCGGAACGGGAATAATAGTTTCTTCCAACTTGGATAAGAAGGGGGAAGTGCCCGTACATGACGGTGAAGTTCTGGTAGACAGTCTGGCTGTCACAGAAGAAGAGCAGGAAACCGCCGCTGAGACAGGCGGAGATTTCCAAAGCATGAGAGCTCAGATAGAACTGGAAAGAAACAAATTGGTAGCAACTCTGGATTCTACCATAAACAACAGCAACAACGACGGGGAAAAGAAAAATGCCTCTGAACAGAAGCAGAGAATAATGGACTATATGGAGACAGAGCTTGCCATAGAAAGTATCATAGAGTCCAAAAGTCTGCCTGATTCCTTCGTACTCATCACCGAGAGCAGTATCAGCGTCACGGTAGATCAGCAGGAGCTTGATACCAACACGGTGGCAAAGATATGCGACATAGTCATGAGAGAGACAGGTAAGTCGGCAGATAAAATAGTCATACAGAGCAAATATTGAGATACTTACTAAAACGCCGGAAACTCCGAAGAGTTTTCGGCGTTTTGATATTCTCTACCTCAGATCAGGCCGTATGACAAAACACAGTTTGTCACAAATTTAATAAAAGTGTTTTTATTCTATTGACATCTCAGATAGAGACTGTTAATATGTAGACAAAGAA
>OGQK01001147.1_pt1 | contig 14847 bp, 20 predicted proteins | sample 1553221 | NCBI WGS metagenome assembly OGQK01 (sample SAMEA2579996, study PRJEB22360) | human gut metagenome | biome: human gut; feature: human-associated habitat; material: faeces | place: Denmark | collected 2008/2010 | reverse complement strand
TATTATTATTTTTTTATTTTAGTTTTTTATGTATTTTTACATTATTAAATTGGACGTTAAGCTTATGCAAAACGTCCAATTGTTAATATTATTTTCTTAATTTTAGTTTTTCTACTATGTCTCTATATCTTTGAACATCTTTTTTTGCTAAGTAGTTTAATAAGTTTCTTCTTGTTCCAACCATTTTAAATAATCCACGTCTTGAATGATTATCCTTTTTGTGAACTTTTAGATGTTCTGTTAATTCATTGATTCTTTCTGTTAAAAGAGCTATTTGAACTTCTGGAGAACCAGTATCTTTTTCTTCTCTTTTATAAGTCTCAATAATTTCTTGTTTTCTTTCCTTTGTCATTGTTTTCCCTCCTATATTTAATTTGCCTTAAACTGAATTTAAGAGGAGTATTAATCCTTAAATTAAGTATAAGGTATAAAATGTTTTGCAACATATATATTTTAGCACATTCTGGAAAAAAAATCAAGCATTTTCAAACACATTTCCGGCTTGTATATTATTTCCTCTTAAAAATTCTAAAATATGCATTTTTTTTGAGTTTTCTGCTTGTACTTCCACAGCTTCTATAATTCCATCTATCGTCTTTATATATAGTCCATTTTTATCCCCTGAAAATAAAACAGTTCCTGGTATAATTTCTCGCATTTTGTATGAATATTCACTTAAATCTGGAAACATATCATACAAAGTTTTTTCTTCTATAACATTAACTTTCCAGAATTTTATTTTTTTCCCATTAATTGTGCTGTATGCTCCCATTATTGGGTTTAATCCTCTTACCAAATTTTTAATTTCTCTTGCAGTCTTGTTTTCCCAATCTATTTGTGCCATTTCCTTTTTTAGCATTGGAGCCATAGAAAATTTATCATTTTGCTTTTCTCTTGGAGCCTCGCCTTTTTCAATTAAATCAACTGTTTCAACTAATAATTTTCCACCTATCTTTGCTAGTCTTGTCCATAATTCTCCTGTTGTTTCATTCTCTCCAATTTCAACCTCTTCTTTTAATATCATATCTCCTGTGTCCATTCCAGCTTCCATAAACATTGTAGTTACCCCTGTTGTCTTGTCTCCATTTAATATTGCCCATTGTATTGGAGCAGCTCCCCTATATTTTGGAAGAAGTGACCCATGCACATTCACAGATCCATATTTAGGTATATCTAGCAATTCTTGTGGTAATATTTTTCCATATGCTACTACGCAAAATAAATCTGGTTTTAGTTCTTCCATTTCATTTATAAACTCTACATTGTCTCTAACTTTAAAAGGTTGATAGATTTTTATATTATGCTCTATTGCATACTCTTTTACAGGTGTTCCCAATACTTTATTTCCCCTTCCTCTAGGTTTATCTATATTTGTAACAACTGCTAAAATATTATTGCCCGCTTGTTGTAAGCTCTTAAGCGATTCAACTGCAAAGTCTGGTGTTCCCATAAAAACTATATTCAAATCAACCCCTCCTTGTTCTCATATTAATTTTTAGGTTCTACATATTCTAATGTGCCTGGTAAAATTTTATCCACAAATAATATTCCATTCAAATGGTCTATCTCATGGCAAAGTGCTTGTGCTAGTAGTTCTTTTGCCTTTATTTTTACTTTTTCTCCATTTTCATTAAGTGCCTCAACTGTAACTTCAGCCGGTCTTATTATTTTTCCGTATTGATTTGGAAAACTTAAGCATCCTTCTTCAACTTCTTGTTTTCCTTTTTCTTTAACAATTGCTGGATTTATTAGTTTCATTGGCCCTTCGTCATCATATAAATCTATTACTATTATTCTCTTTAATATTCCTATTTGTGGTCCAGCAAGTCCCACTCCATTATATTTGTGAAGTGTTTCCACCATATCGTCCAATATTTCTCTTATTTTGTCATCTATACTTTCTACTTCTCTAGATTTTTTTCTTAATATTTCATCTCCATTTTCTCTTACCACTCTTATTGCCATTTTCTTGTTCTATTCCTCCTTAACTTGCATATGCTCCACAAAGAAATTATTTTCAGCTCATATTTGATGGATTTAACGCTATGCTTATTTTTGTATTATTTTTTTTATATTTATTGTATTCTTCTAACATTCCATTTATAAATTTTACTATATCTTCTCCAAATTTACATTTAATAATCATTCTCCAACGATATTTGTTTTTTATTTTATCTATTGGGGCCGGTAATGGACTATATAATATTACGCCTATATTATCTGTTTTAATTTTTTTCTTTAAATAAGTATGTAATTTTTTTATTGTTTCAATCGTTGTCTTTTCATCTTCTGAAGAAATACCTATTGTTATTATATCGCAAAATGGTGGATATTTCAATTGTTTTCTAAGTTTTATCTCTGTTTCATAAAATAAATCATAATTTTGCTCTTTACTACATTCTATGCTAAAATTGTCTGGATTATATGTTTGTATAATTACTCTACCTTTTTCTTGCTCTCTGCCTGCCCTTCCAGCAACTTGCGTTAAAATTTGAAATGTTTTTTCATTTGCTCTAAAATCATCAATATTTAAGCTTCCATCTGCAGCAATAACACCTACTAAAGTTACATTTGGAAAGTGATGACCTTTTACTACCATTTGTGTTCCTATTAAAATATCTATATTTTCATTTTTGAATCTATCCAATATTTCTTCATGAGAATTTTTTTTGCTTACAGTATCAACATCCATTCTAATTGTCTTAGCTGTTGGAAACATTTTATTTATTTCCGCTTCCAACTTTTGCGTTCCTGTTCCAAAATATCTAATATTATTACTTTTACATTCTGGGCATATTGTTACAGCATTTGTTTCAAATCCACAATAATGGCATTTTAGCTTATTTGTGTTTAAATGATATGTTAATGTTATATCACAATTTTTACATTTTACAGTATATCCACAATCCCTACACATTATAAATGTAGAAAATCCTCTTCGGTTTAAAAATAAAATTGTTTGTTTTTTATTTTTTAAATTAGTTTCTATTTCGTTGTGTAATTCTCGACTTATCATCGATTTATTTCCAGACAATATTTCTTCTCGCAAGTCTACAACTTTCACATCTGGTAATTTAGAATTATTGGCTCTATTTTTTAATTCTAATAGATTAATCTCTTGCTTTTCTGCTTTAAAATATGTCTCTATATCTGGTGTTGCACTTCCTAAAACAAGGCATATATTATTTTGTCTTGCTATATATCTTGCCACTTCTTTCGCACTATATTTTGGAGTTGTTTCAGATTTATATGAGCTATCATGTTCTTCATCTATTACTATTAGTCCAAGGTTATTTACTGGTGCAAATATAGCACTTCTTGGTCCTATTATAATTTTTGCCTCTCCTCTTTCTATTTTATTCCATTGGTCATATTTTTCCCCAATTGATAGCTTGCTATGTAATACTGCTATCTTATCTTCTCCAAACCTTGCAATAAATCTATCTACTGTTTGTGGTGTAAGTGAAATTTCTGGAACAAGCATTATGCTACTTTTATCATTTTTTAAACAGTTTTCTATTAATTGCAAATAAATTTCTGTTTTTCCAGAACCTGTAACACCATATATTAAAAACTCTGAAAAAAGTTGTTCCTTCATTGCATCATTTATCTTATCATATGCATTTTGCTGTTCTACTGTAAGTTCTTTTTGGGAGCTTTTAGTAGTAACTTTATGAATAAAAGGATTTCTTTCAATTTGTTTTTCTGCTATTTCTACATATCCTTTTTTTTCCAAATTGTCTATAACTGCTTTTGTAGTATCTGTAAACACTTCTATTTCTGTTACAAAAGCTCCTTCATTATCACATAAAAAGTTTAACACCCTTATTTGCTTGTCTGCTTTAATTTTTTTATTTTCTATATCTTTTTCTATTTCTTCTTTATCTTTTTTTAGCGTTACATATAACTGTTTTTTTTCTTTAATTCTATTTGTTAAAATTTTAGTTCTTTTTCCCGGTGGCAACATCAATTTTAGGCAATCTGCTATGTTGCAGAAATATCTATTTGACATCCATTCTGCTATCATTATCTTATTTTCATCAATATAGTTTTCTTGTACACTTGAAATATCTTTTAATTTATATTCCGAACTTTGCTTTAGTCCAATAACAAAACCATCTTCCAAAGTCTTCATATTTCCAAATGGCACTAAAACTCTACTACCTATTTTTATTGTATTTTCTAAACTATCAGGTACATTATAGTCAAATGTTTTATTTAATTCCTTTGCATTACTTTGTATAATTACTTCTGCTACCATTTTTATCTTTCCTTAATTTGATTTTATTATAGTATATCATTATCTGTAAAAAATTAAAAGAAAAACACTAATGTTTGTTATTAGTGTTTTATTATTTCCTCAATTATTCTTAATGTTCTATCTAAATCATCATTTTTTATTACATAATCGTACATTCCTATTTTAGATTCTTCATATTCTAATCTATTTAATCTAAGCTCTATTTCCTCTGGGCTTTGCTTATCTTCTCTTGCCTCTAGCCTTTTTCTAAGCTCTTCTTTTGGAACTTTTAAAAATATAGTTACTATTTCTAAATCGTTTTTTAATATTTTTAAAAGATTTTCTACTCCATTTACTTCTATATCCTTTACTATTATTGTTCCATTATTTATTTTTTCATTTAATAGCTTTTTAGAAGTTCCATAGTAGTGTTCATAATGTTTAGAATACTCATATAATTCACCCTGTTCTATCATTCTTTCAAATTCTTGCGTAGTCACAAAATTATATGTTACACCTGGTATGTCATTATTCCTTGGTGCTCTATCTGTGTACGAAGGTAATGATTCTACATTTTTGTTTCTTTTTATTAATTCTTGCTTTACTGTGTCTTTGCCTGCACCAGATACACCTGATAATAATACTAGCATACTACTTTCACCTTTCCTTCTGCTATTTCGTTTGCTGCTAATGTTACTGGTGCTTCCTCATCTACATCAGTTAATATTTCACTTCCTGCTGCTATCTGCCTAGCTCTTTTTGAAACTGCTATAACAAGTTCAAATCTGTTATCTACTCTTTTTAATAATTCTACAACTGTTGGTTTTACCATCATGGTTATCATCTCCTCTTAATCATTTTTTTCTTCTACTATTGTATCATTTGTGTCTTCTTTATCTAGTCTTCCTGCTACTGTTTCTGGTTGCACTGCTGACAATATAACATGTCCAGAATCCATTATTAAAACTGCTCTTGTTCTTCTTCCATATGTGGCATCTACTGCTCTTCCTTCGTCTTTTGCCACTTGAACAATTCTTTTTATTGGTGCCGACTCAGGGCTAACTATTGCTATTATCCTATTTGCTGAAACTATATTACCAAATCCAATATTAATTAATTGCATAAGTCCTCCATTTCCTCAAATCACTTTGAAAAATTTTTGTGATTATTCAATATTTTGTATTTGCTCTCTTATGTCTTCTATTTGTGTTTTTATCTTTATTACTAAATTTATTATATCAATACTTCCAGATTTAGACCCCATTGTATTTGTTTCTCTATTCATTTCCTGTATAATAAAGTCTGCTTTTTTGCCTATAGGATCTTTTTCATCTAATAGTGTTCTAAATTGTTCTATATGACTTTTAATTCTTGTTATTTCTTCTTCAATTGATATTTTGTCTGAATATATAACTATTTCTTGAGCAAGTCTTGTTTCATCCACAATGTCTGTGTCAAGCATTTCTTTAATTCTATTTCTTAATTTTACTACATATTCTTCTATAAGTCCAGTTGAATTTTGAATAATTTTTGCAACATTCTCATTTATTTCATTTAGTCTTTCTTCCAAATCTAATTTTATTCTTTCTCCTTCTGTCTCTCTCATGTTAACAAAATTGCTTAATGCTTCCTCTAAACACTCATTAAGGTCACTCCATATTTTGTCTTCGTCATCTTCGTCTATTGCAATATTTAAAACTTCAGGAAGCTTTGATATTTCCGTTGCTCTTAGTCCACTTGCTATGTTATTTTCATTTGCCAATTCTTCTAATTCTTTTATATACAACCTTGCAATATCTTTGTTTATTAATATATTTTTCCCTTCTATGCCATTATTTATGTATGTTATAAATACATCAATTTTTCCTCTGGAAATCTTATTAGATATGCTTTTTCTTACTCTATCTTCCATACAAAATAAATTTCTAGGGAGTTTAATATTCATATCTAAATATTTATGATTTACAGATTTTATTTCTACAATATATTCTCTACTTTCTTTTTGTAGCTTTGCTCTTCCATATCCAGTCATGCTTTTCATATTTCATTTCCGTCCTTCCAAATATACATTTTTATTCATCTTCTTCATTATCTTTATCTATTATTTCTTTCATTCTATCCATAAAATATTTTTTCTTATTTATTTTGTATATCGTTATACTCTTAACTATATAATAAACAGCAAATACTAAAGAACTTATTGAAGTTACATATATGTATTTATTCTGGCACATTAAATTTATATATATTAAAGACATTGTTGTTATAGCTAACATCAAAAATTCTATTCCGTAAAACATGAATTTCAATTCGTTTTTTTTGTAGGTTTTTTCAAACATAATTATTGCCACAAATAGCCAAGCTATGCTAAAAGCTTTTATGTCTGTTATAAATATACTATTGTTTATATTATAAAAGCCTAAGGTCATAAAAATATAATAAATTACTATTCCCACCGCAATATAAATATTTGGAATAATAAGTTGATATATTTTTTTGATACTTTCTTTTGATATTTTACTTTTATCTCTCAGTTCTTTCCCTACAATTTCTATTTTGGCTTGTTCCTTAATAAGTTCTTTTGGTTCTTTGCTCTTTACATTCTTTATATTTTTTTCTTCGTTTTTTACTTTGTTTTTATTTGTTTTCTTTGGTTCTTCTGTATTTTTTTTATTATTTGTTGTGCTTTTCTTTTTAGTCTGGCTTTTATTGGTACTTATTTTGTTATTATTTTTTGTTGTTTTATTTGACGTGCTTGTTGTTTTTTTGTCTGTTTTTTTATCTGCCATTTTATTATATATTCTCCTTTCACACGGTTACCTTTTTACATTTCCAATTCATATATTATATTACTTATTACAACTATGGAAGCTGTTTCTGTTCTAAGTATTCTTTGTCCCAGCGTTATAGTTTTAGCTCCTACTTCTTTTAATTGTAATATTTCTTTTTTATCAATTCCGCCTTCTGGTCCTATAATAATTGCAATCTTTAAATTATCTGTTCTTTTTATTTTTTGAAGTTCTGTTTTTAATGTGTTGTCTTCTTCATTTTCATATGCTACCAGTACTATATCATATTCATTTATGTTTTCGCAAATTTTTTTAATGTTTGTTGGGATTTCTATTTTTGGAATTATATCTCTGCCACTTTGCTTTGATGCCACTTCTGATATTTTTTGCCATCTTTCTATCTTCTTTTCAACTGTATTTTGGTCAAATTTTACAATGCTTCTTTCCATCTCTACAGGTATTATTTTTTTTACTCCAAGTTCCACATTTTTTTGTATTATATATTCCATCTTATCTGCCTTAGGAAGTCCTTGATATAATGTAATATTTACCTGTGTTTCTGAGTCTGTATTTTCAATTTTTTTAATTTTGCACTTTACATATTTTTTATCTATTTCATTTATGTTGGCAATATAATTCATTTTAGTGTCCAAATTGCATATTTGTATTTCGTCCTCTTTTTTTAATCTTAATACATTTGCTATATGTTTTACATCTTCTCCTAGTATTGTAATTTCATTGTCTTTTATTTGCTCATTTTTTACAAAAAATTTCGGCATTTCAGAATTCCTTTCCATTGTCTATTGCTTAAAATTATATACCACTTCTCATAATTTGTCTATAAAAAAATTTTCAACGTATAACGGGCGATTAAAATCGCCCCTACATAATTTTGTTTCAATTGTAGGGGGTTTTTAATCGCCCGCCAAATTTATTAGCCAAATAGTCCTTTCTTTTTAACTGGTGGTTGTTCGTTCATTGTCTTTGCTAATTGCAATAATATTTCTCTTTGCTCTTTTGAAAGTCTTTTTGGTACTTGAACTTGTACTGTAAATACAAAGTCTCCATAATAATTACTATTTATATTCTTAAACCCTTTATTTCTAATGGTAAATTTTGTTCCTGGTTGTGTACCTTCTGGTATTATGTATTTTGCATTTGTACCATCTACCATTGGTATTTCTATTTCTGCGCCTAAAGTTGCTTGTGTAAATGTTATTGGTATATCACATATTACATTGTTTCCTTTTCTTGTGAATATGCTATGTTTTTTTATATGAATTGTAATATACAAATCTCCTCTTGGTCCACCTTTATGACCTGATTCTCCTTCTCCTCTTAGTACTATTGTTTGATTTTCGTCTATGCCTGCTGGAACTTTTACGGTTAATCTTACAGAATTTCTTATAGTTCCTTTTCCGTCTACAATCTGTGCATATTTCCTTTATTACTTCACCTGTTCCATGACAATTACTACATGGTCTAGTTGTTTGCATCTGTCCAAGTATTGTTGTTTGTACTTGTCGTATTTGACCAGTTCCTCCACATACAGAACATTTTTCTGGCTTAGTTCCTGGTTTAGCACCTGTTCCTTTGCAAGTATTACAATTTTCGTTTCGCGATATATTTATTACTTTTTCTGTTCCTAAAAATGCTTCTTCAAAGGTTATGTCTAAGCTATATCTTAAATCTGCTCCTTTTTTTGGTCCAGAATTTGAGCCTTTATTGCCTCTAGAGCCAAAACCTCCGCCAAAAAAAGATGAGAAAATGTCTCCTAAATCTCCAAAGTCTCCAAATCCGTCAAACCCTGATGAACTATACGAATAATATCCATTACCTCCACCAAAGCCTCCTTGTGGCCCATTATGTCCAAACTGGTCATACATTTGCCTTTTTTGTGAATCAGATAATGTTTCATATGCTTCGTTTACTTCTTTAAATTTAGCTTCTGCTTCCTGTTTATTATCTGGATTTGCATCTGGATGATATTTTTTAGCCATCTTTCTATATGCCTTTTTTATTTCTTCATCTGTTGCATTTTTTTCTACTCCCAATACCTCATAATAATCTCTTTTATCTGACATTTAGTCCTCCTAAATAGAGTTTAGACGTTAGTTATTGGAAGTAAGACAGTCAATCTTACTTCCAACATCTTTCCTCTGATTTTAATCTTGTTTATTGTCTCCATTATTTTCGTTTTCTACTTTGTAATCTGCATCATATACATTTCCATTTTCGTCTACTTTTGGTTCTCCCTCTGGCTTAGTTCCTTCTGCTCCTTGGTTTTGTGCAGCTGCTTGAGAATATAATTTTTCTGATACTGCGTAAAATGCTGTTGTCAATTTTTCTGTTGCTGTTTTGATATTTTCTACATCTGTACCCTCTAATGCTTTTTTTACATTTTCTATTTCTGTTTCTACTTTTGCTTTTTCTTCTCCACTTATTTTGTCGCCTAATTCGTCTATTGTCTTTTGAGAATTATATACTAAGCTTTCTGCATTATTTCTAACTTCTATTTCATCTTTTCTCTTTTTGTCTTCTTCTGCATGAGCTTCTGCATCCTTAACAGCTTTTTCAATGTCTTCATCTGTTAAATTTGTACTTGCAGTAATAGCAACTTGTTGGCTATTTCCTGTTGCCATATCTTTTGCAGATACATGAACTATACCATTTGCATCTATATCAAATGTAACTTCTATTTGTGGTACACCCCTTGGTGCTGCTGGAATGCCTGTTAATTGAAATCTTCCTAAAGTTTTATTGTATGCTGCCATTTCACGTTCACCTTGTAATACGTGAATTTCTACACTTGTTTGACCATCTGCTGCTGTTGAAAATACTTGTGATTTTTTTGTTGGTATTGTTGTATTTCTTTCTATAAGTTTTGTAAATACTCCTCCTAAAGTCTCTATACCTAATGATAATGGTGTTACATCTAATAAAACTAAATCTTTAACATCTCCTGAAAGTACTCCACCTTGGATAGCTGCGCCTATAGCAACACACTCATCTGGATTTATTCCCTTATCTGGCTCTTTTCCAGTTATTTTTTTAACTGCCTCTTGCACAGCTGGGACTCTTGTAGAACCTCCAACAAGTAATACTTTGTGTAAATCTGCTGCCGTTATTCCTGCATCTTTTAAAGCATTTTGTACTGGAACTTTTGTAGCTTCTATTAAATCACTAATTAATTCCTCAAATTTTGCTCTTGTTAATGTAATGTCTAAATGTTTTGGACCATTTGCATCTGCTGTAATGAATGGTAAGTTAATTTGTGTTTGTTGAACACCTGATAATTCTATCTTTGCTTTTTCTGCTGCTTCTTTTAGTCTTTGCATAGCCATTTTATCTGTTTTTAAATCTATTCCATTTGATTTTTTAAATTCATCTACTAAATAGTTCATTATCCTTTCATCAAAGTCATCTCCACCTAATCTTGTATTACCATTTGTAGCTAAAACTTCAAATACTCCATCTCCTATATCTAGTATAGAAACATCAAATGTACCTCCACCTAAGTCATATATCATTATTTTTTGATCTTGGTCTTCTTTATCCATTCCAAATGCTAAAGCTGCTGCTGTTGGTTCATTTATTATTCTTAATACTTCTAGTCCTGCTATTTTTCCTGCATCTTTTGTTGCTTGTCTTTGACTGTCACTAAAATATGCTGGTACTGTAATAACAGCTTGTGTAACTTTTTGTCCTAAATAATTTTCTGCATCTGTTTTTAATTTTTGAAGTATCATTGCTGATATTTCTTGTGGAGAAAATTCATCTCCTTCTATGTTTACTTTCTTGTTTGTTCCCATTTCTCTTTTTATTGAAATTACTGTATTGTCTGGATTTGTTACCGCTTGACGTTTTGCTATCTGTCCAACTAGTCTTTCTCCATTTTTTGAAAATGCAACTACTGATGGAGTTGTTCTATTTCCTTCTGCATTTGGTATTACAACTGGTTCTCCACCTTCCATAACTGCAACACATGAATTTGTTGTTCCTAAATCAATTCCTATAATTTTTCCCATAATAAATTCTTCCTTTCATATTTTTATTTATATTTAAAATTAATAACTTATTTTAATATTTAGTAATCATTTACTAATTTAATTTGCTACTACTACCATTGAGTGACGTATTACTTTGTTGCCTAGTATGTATCCTTTTCTATATTCTTCTTTTATTTCTTTTTCTCCCAAATTTTCATCTACCACAGATGCAACTGCTTCATGCAATTCTGGGTCAAAAGTTTTTCCAATTGTTTCTATTTCTTTTACTCCGTTTGATGTTAGTACATCTTTAAGTTGTTTTAGCACAAGTTCTATTCCCTGTTTATAGCTTTCATCTTCTGTTTTTGCAACAACTGCTTTTTCTAAATTATCAACAACAGGTAGTATTGTTAAAATGACATCTCCTTTTAAAGAATTATATAGAGTTTCTCTTTCTTTTGTACTCCTTTTTTTATAATTTTCAAACTCTGCTGCTACTCTTTTAAGTCTGTCTTCCTGCTCTTCTAATTGTATTTTTTGAGTTTCTATTGTCTTTTTTAGTTCAATAACCTCATCTTCCTTGTTTTCTTCTATCTTCTGTTCTTCTTTGTTTTCTGCCATCTATCTTAACTCCTTTCCTTTATTCTCCATTTAATTTTTTACTAATATATTTCATTACAGAAATAACCTTCGAGTAGTCCATTCGTTTTGGACCTATAATTCCTATTGTTCCTAAATCTCTGTCTTTATATCTATGTTTAAAAGTTATTATGCTAAAATCTTTTAATTGTTCATTATCATTTTCGTCTCCTATATACACATTTATATCTTTGGCAAATCCTGTATTTAGAAGATCTACAACAATATCTTTTGTATCTATTAAATTTATAAAGTTTTTTGCAACTTTTAAACTCTTAAATTCTGGCAATTCAAATGCTTTATTAGCTCCTTCTAAATATATCTTGTTTTCCTCACTGATTACCTTGTTTAGTTGTTCCATAACTGGTTTTATTACTTTTAAGCTATAATTCATTTGAGAAAATATATATTCTTCTAATGGTCTATCTATTTCTTCTAATGGTTTACCTTTTAATTTATTATTAAATATAAATGTTAAAGTTTCTACTTGCTCTTCTGAAATATCTTCGTCAAATTTAATTATAGTTTCTTTAATAATTCCTGTGTCTGTAAGAATTATAGCCATCAACATTCTTTTGCCCAAGAGTACAAATTTAACTTCTTCTATATTTTGCAAATTGTTTTTTGGTCCTATTGCAACTGTAGTATAATGTGTAATTTCAGAAAGTGTGTTAGTTGCAATTTTAGTCAATTCTTCCATTTCATTTACTCTTGTTTCAAGTTTAGATTTTATATATTTTATTTCTTCCAAACTTATATTATCTTCTTTTAGTAGTTCGTCTACATATAGTCTATAACCAAGCGCTGATGGAACTCTGCCACTTGAAGTATGTGGTTTATCTAGGTATCCCTCTTTTTCTAAATCTGCCATTTCGTTTCTTATTGTCGCACTACTATAATTCAAACTATATTTTCCCGCTATTGAGCCAGAACTTACTGGTTCTGCGGATTGTATGTATTCATCTATTACTGCCTGTAATATTTTTTTCTTTCTTTCATCTAACATACTTATTACCACCTGTTTTTAGCACTCTCTCCTTTTGATTGCTAAACTTTATATATATTATATCCAAAATTAGCAATTGTCAATACTAATTGCTAATTTTTTTGTGAATTTTTGGACACATAAATCCTATTATTTTTCTAATTGTCTTATACAAAAAAGACCATCACTTTTTCCATTTGTTGATAGTCTTCTTTTACTTATATAAAATTCTAAATTATATATCCATTTGACTTCCTAAAAATGTAGCTGCAGATTGTGCAACTTTCTGCTCAACTTCTGTCATTTTTGTATTATTATCTTTTGATAATAGTATAACACTTCCTATTGCATCTCCATCTGAAATTATTGGATATACTATTTGTGAATTATATTTTCTTTCCCATTTATCATTTTTTGTAATTGGAATTGATATGTTATTATTATCTCTACTTGCATAGTTTTCTTTTTCATCCATTATTTTTTCTAATTCTTCGCTTATACCCTGTTCATAAAATTCTTTTTTTGACGTCCCAGAAACAGCTATTACTGTATCCTTATCTGTTATACATGCAATATGTCCAGTAGTTTTTGCCAAAGTTTCTGCATATCCTGCTGCAAATTCAGATAGTTCGCCTATTGGAGAATATTTTTTTAATATTACTTCTCCTTCTTTTATCTGTAAAAATCTCTAATGGGTCTCCCTCTTTTATTCTTAGAGTTTTTCTTATCTCTTTTGGAATAACAACTCTTCCTAGGTCATCTATTCTTCTAACTACTCCTGTTGCTTTCAAAATCTTCCCTCCTTTTTTGTTTTATAGTTTTATTATTGTTTTTTATGTCAATTTTTATTCATAATTTTGCATAAAGAGGAAAACGTTTTAATCTTTTGTGGGTATATTTTTTTAAACTATTTCGTTTTTATTCTATCAATTGCCTTCTTTACATCTAGCCTTGTATGGATAACTGCTAATATAACAACTCTATCATTATTTAAATAGTATATTATTCTGTGCTTCTTATATAATAGCTGTCTTAATTCATATTTATAGACCTTAGATGCAAATGTTTTGCCTATGTTAGGCATTTCATTTAATATTTCTACATAATCTATCAGTTTTTCTATATATTTTTTGGCAGTTTGCTCTGTTCCACTTTTTGCATCGTCTATAAATTGAGTTATATGGTTAATTGCTGTTTCTGCCCAAATTACCATTTTTTTATAATCTCCTTTACTTCATCGCTTGTTTTAACATTATTTTCTTCCATATCTCTAATACCTTTTGATACCTCATATTGAAGATATAATGCGTATAATATTTCTTCATAGCTTGTCGCATCGTCAATTTGAGCAACAGTATTTAGAATTATTTGTTTATCACTCATTCAAATCATCTCCTATCTTTTTATTTATTTTATCATAATTCAAAACACAAAACAATAGTTTTAAGGCATATGGTATCAGCGCAGTATTTCACATAATGTTTTCAAAAAAAGAAAACGTTTTAATCTTTTGCAAGTGTGATTACACCAATTTCTTGAGTTTGATTTTGTTTTAGTTTTCTAGCAATTTCATTAACCGTACTTCCTGTTGTATATATGTCGTCTAATAAAAGAACCTTTTTATTTTTTACTTCTATTGGTTTATTTATTTCATATATATCTTCTACATTTTTTATTCTTTCTAGTTTATTTAACTCGCTTTGTGGTTTATTATCTTTCTTTTTTATAATTATATCTGTCCATATGTCTTGGTTTAATTTTTGTGCTAATTCATTAGCCACTAATTCGCTCTGATTATATCCTCTCTTCTTTTTTCTTTTTTTACTTATTGGCACAGGAATTATTACATCGTATTTTTTTATAAAATTGCATGTTTTTTTATCACTTAAAATAATTTTTGCAAACATTTTATATAGGTATCCTTTATCTTCAAACTTATACTCTATTATTTTATTTCTTATTATTCCTTCATATCTAAAAATATATAAGTGTTTAGAAAAGTTTCTGTTATTATACTCATTAATAACGCACTTTTTAATTTTTTTAATATTCTCGTAGCAATTATTACATATGTAATTCTCATTTATTTCCCCGCACATTCCACATATTGGTGGAAAAAAATAATCGAGGGCACTATTAATAAAGTTCATTGTAAACCTCCTTTAATTGCCCCCGATTTATAATATTTTATTAATTACCTTTTTA
>OGQK01001144.1_pt1 | contig 14888 bp, 16 predicted proteins | sample 1553221 | NCBI WGS metagenome assembly OGQK01 (sample SAMEA2579996, study PRJEB22360) | human gut metagenome | biome: human gut; feature: human-associated habitat; material: faeces | place: Denmark | collected 2008/2010 | reverse complement strand
CAAAACTTTTTATTGCATTATTGGTTTTATAATTGGTTCTGTTTTAGTGTTAATTCCTTCTTTCAATTTGAATTTTGAAGGTATTATTTCCATTGGTTTATTTATTATTTGTTTCTGTTTAGCTCTAAATTTCGAAAAGCTTGAAGAAAAATAATATTTTATTTTCTTCTTCTTAATATCCATCCTGTTTTTGCTTCAATTGGCAGTTCTAATTTTACAGTTTGTCCTTGTTTCCCTGGATTTACGGTTGTAATCTCTTCTTCAGTATCAGAATCCCACATTTTTTGTATGGTAAACTCTTCAACTTCTATTTTTCCTGGAATTAATATTTCCATTTTATCTCCTATACTTAATTTATTGCGTATTTCTATTAATGTTTTATTTGCTTGGTTTTCTAATACCTTTCCTCCAAATTCAAAGTTAGGATTGTATTGCTTTCCATCATATTCTTGAAAATCCTTATTATTTCTGTCATTAAAATAAAATGTTGTTAATCCCCTTGTTTTAGTTTTTTCCAGCTCTTTTAAATATTTATTATAATCATATTCATTTGGATTTTTCATATAATCATCTATAGCATTTCTGTATGCATTAACTACTGAGGCTAAATAATATTCTGTTTTTAATCTTCCTTCAATTTTTAGACTTTCTACTCCCATATCTATTATTTCTGGAATTTCTTTTATCAAACATAAATCCTTTGATGAAAATATATATGTTCCCTTTTCATCGTGTTCTACAGGCATCAAATTTCCTGGGTTATTGTTTTCTTCTACATACACATTATATGCCCATCTGCAACTTTGTGCACAATCACCTAAATTTGCACTTCTACTTGCTAAAAAGTCACTTAAAAAACACCTACCAGAATATCCAAAGCAAATTGCTCCATGTACAAATATTTCTACTTCCAATCCCGCTTCTTTATTTTTTATTATTTCCTTAATTTGTTCTTTGTTTAATTCTCTTCCCAAAATTACTCTTTTAGCACCATTTTTATGCCAAAAATTTGCACTATGATAACTAACCGTATTTGCTTGTGTACTTATATGTATGTCTATATCTGGTGCTTCTTTTTTTATAACATCAATTACTCCTCCATCTGAAGCAATAATTCCATCTACCTTTAATTCATTTAGCATTTTTGCTTGTTTTTTTATTTCATCATAATAACTATCCCAAGCATAAATATTAATTGCCGCATAAACTTTTTTGCCTATACTATGTGCGTATTGTATCGTTTTTGCTAATTCATTATCATTCACTTCTGATCTACTTCTTAGTGACAGACTTCCTGTTCCGCAATAAACAGCGTCTGCGCCGTATAAAAAAGCTGTTTTAGCCTTTTCAAAAGAACCTGCCGGAGCCAATAATTCTACTTTTTTCATATTAACCATCATTCCTTTCATCAATCCATAATTATTACTTAAATAATTATAAATCATTTCATAATTTTCATAAATTTATTTTACTTTTTTAGTATAATCTGTTATTATATTAATGTTAAAGGAGCATTATATATGGAAATTAATAATAAAAAACTATCTAGGCATTGCATATACATAATCTATTTTTTTACATTTGCATTATTGGGTTGGATAATGGAAACCTTTTATTGTGCTTATGTAATGGGCTATTTTTCTAAAAGAGGCTTTTTATATGGTCCAATATGCCCTATTTATGGATATGGTGCATTAATTTTAATAATAATTTTAAGTAAATATAGAAAAAATTCAATAAAGTTATTTTTTTCTTCAGTTGCTATATTCACTTTTTTCGAATATATTGTAAGTTTTGGTTTGGATGCTTTATTCGGTTTAAAATGGTGGGACTATTCTGAGCGCTTTTTAAATATAAATGGTCGTATTAGTATTTTTCACGCATTTGCATGGGGGTTTATTGCCATACTTTTTATAAATCATTTGTATCCTTTTATAAAAAAACATGTCAATTTAATTTTAGCAAAAATCCCACATAAAATTCAAGTGACTGCTATATCAACTGTTTTGGTTGTTTTTATAGCAGACACCGTCCTTTCTTGTATACGATATATTATTTAAATCATTTTAGAAATAGCTAATCCATCTCCTACCTCTAATATTTCTGTTTGAATATTAGGGGTATTTGTTATTTTATATATATACTCTCTTAAGTTTCTTACTGCTGTTCGTTGCTTATGTTTATTGTAATCGCTCAATACATAGCCTTTATATAAAACATTATCTGCTATTATTATTCCATTTTTATTAATCATTCTAATCGCTTGTTCTAGGAAAAATGGATACTTTCCTTTTGCAGCATCAATAAAAACAATATCATATTTATTGTTTAGTGTAGGGAGAATATCTACAGCATCACCTATTATTACATTTATTTTATCTTCTACCCCAACTTGTTTTATGTTCTCAATCGCCTCTTCTGCTCTTTGAACATCTCTCTCTATTGTATCTATTTTTCCACCTTCTGTAAGAAACTCAGAAAAGCATATTGCAGAATAACCCACAGCAGTTCCTATTTCCAATATGCTTTTGGGATTATTCTGTTTTAATATCTTGGCTATAACTTCTAATGTATCATCCATTAATATTGGAATATGGTTTTCCAAAGCTTTCTGCTTAATGCTATCTTTCATCATGCACTCCATTTGTTATTGGCTTTCCCCCACTAGCATTTAGCTTATTATATTCTCTAATTAATACATCTTTTATTCTATTTTTAATTATTTCTTCGCTAACGGATTCTACATAACCAGCTTCTCTAAGTTTCTCACATTCTTCTGCAAATATACCATATATCTCATTAACCACATCACTTAACATTCTTCCTGCACACTTACCTGCATAAGATTTTGTTTTACTATCAATTTTTTGCATAAGTTCATCTCTTACTTTATTAATTTTACGAATTCTTTTATCATTCTCATTTTCCTCATGTCCTATCTTAGCTGTAATTGAATAATATGCTTCTTCGCGCCAATATGAACCTCCCCCCTTACTCCACTTATTCTTATGAATGCCTGGTTTACTCATTCTCATTCCTCCTTTATTTCTTTGAAGTGCGGGCGATTAAAATCGCCCCTATATTTTTCATGGATTACTTTACACTATCATTTCTTTGCTCTTGCCGCCATTCTTTCTCTTGTCTTATTATCTAATATTTTCTTTCTTAGTCTTAAGCTTTTTGGTGTAACTTCCACTAACTCATCTTCTTCTATAAATTCTATTGCTTTTTCTAGTGATAACTGAATTGGTGGCACTAAACGTAAAGCGTCATCTGAACCAGAAGCCCTTGTATTAGTTAGGTGTTTTTCTTTGCATACATTTATTGATATATCCTCATTTCTAGAATTTATGCCTACTATCATTCCTTCATATACATCAACACCTGGTCCTATAAACAACTCTCCTCTTTCTTGAGCATTATATAATCCATATGTTATTGATGTTCCTTGTTCAAATGCCACAAGTACTCCTCTTGTTCTTGCTTGTATTTCACCTTTATATGGCTCATAGCAGTCAAAAATACTATTCATTGTTCCTACACCTTTTGTATCTGTTAAGAATTCTGTTCTATAACCAATTAACCCTCTAGCAGGAACTTTAAATTCTACCTTTGTATGTCCAACTTCTGCTGGTTCCATATTAAGCATTTCTGCTTTTCTTCTTCCCAATTTTTCTATAACATTACCTATGCATTCATCTGGAACGTTAACTACAAGTCTTTCCATAGGCTCACATTTAACTCCATCTATTTCCTTTATTATTACTTTTGGTCTAGAAACTAATAATTCAAAACCTTCTCTCCTCATAGTCTCTATTAAAACAGATAAGTGCAATTCTCCACGACCGCAAACCTCAAAACTATCTGCAGAATCTGTTTCTTTTACTCTTAAACTAACATTTCTTTCTAGCTCTTTAAATAATCTATCTCTTATATGTCTTGAGGTTACAAATTGACCTTCTTTTCCTGCAAATGGACCATTGTTTACACTAAATGTCATAGATACTGTTGGTTCATCTATATCTACAAAATCTATTTTTTCTGGATTATTTACATCACAAATTGTATCCCCTATGTTTATATCCGAAATACCTGATAGACAAACTATATCCCCTGCAGAAACATTTTCAACCTCTGTTCTCTTTAATCCTACATATGTAAATAATTTTGCTATTTTGCCTTGTTCTGTTTTATCCTTTTTGCAAACAGCTACTGTTGTTCCATTGTTTATTGTTCCTCTCTCTACTCTTCCTACTGCTATCCTTCCTAAATATTCATCATAGTCTATATTTGATACTAACATTTGCATTGTTCCATCTATATCACATTTTGGAGGCTCAATATTATTTATTATGGTCTCAAAAATGCAATTTACATTATCGCTTTCTTCGTCTAAGTTCATTTTTGCAATTCCATTTTTTGCAGATGCATAAACAACTGGAAAATCTAGTTGTTCATCTGTTGCGTTTAATTCTATAAATAATTCTAATACTTGGTCAACTACTTTTAGTGGATTTGCACCTGGTCTATCTATTTTATTAATTACTACTATTGGTTTTAAATTTAATGCAAGAGATTTTTTTAATACTTCTCTTGTTTGAGGCATTGGGCCTTCAAAAGCATCCACCAATAAAAGTACACCATCAACCATTTTTAAAACACGTTCAACTTCTCCTCCAAAGTCAGCATGTCCTGGTGTATCTACTATATTAATTTTGATGTCTTTGTACATTACGGATGTGTTTTTAGAAAGAATTGTTATTCCTCTTTCTTTCTCCAAATCATTTGAATCCATTACTCTTTCTTGTACTTGCTCATTTTCTCTAAATATATGGCTTTGTTTTAAAAGTGCATCTACAAGTGTTGTTTTGCCATGGTCTACGTGTGCTATAATTGCTATATTTCTTATGTTTTCGTTTATCATTTTTCCCCTTCTCTTTTCTTCGTATTTTTATGTTAATTTCTATATTACTAACCCTTATATTTTACCCTATTTCTTTTCATTTGTCAACATAATTATGTTATCCATTATTTCTTTGCTTACCTTATCTAGTATTTCTTTTTCAGGTTTATTTGTTTTATACTGGCTAAAGTCCAATGGTTCCCCTATATTTAATTTTACTTTTTTAAAAGGCTTCATCTCTCCTTGAATTCCAACTGGGATTACCGGAACTCCTGTTCTTATCGTCATATAGGCCACTCCATTTTGTGCTTTTCCATTTTTCTCCATTCCATTTCTTGTTCCTTCTGGAAATATAACCAATATTTCCCCATCTTTTAATAAATTTAATGAATACTTTATAGACTCTATATCTCTCATTCCCCTTTTAACAGGAAATACACAACACTTTCTGCCAAACCATTTAATGAATTTATTTTTAAATAATTCTGCTTTTGCCATTACATATACTTTTCTTTTTAAATTTGATACCAATATTGGTGCATCCCAGTTTGACCTATGATTAGCACATATCAAATATGCCCCTTTTTCCTTTATATTTTCTTCTCCATTTTTTTCTACTCTAAATACTACAAGATTAAATATATATACCAGAAAAACAACTATTTTTCTTAACATTGTTGACCTCCTTTCGCTTTATTTATTATATCAGCTACTTTTTCTTTAACTTGTTCTATTGTCAAATATGTAGTATCAATAACTATAGCATCTTCTGCAATTTTTAACGAACCTATTTCTTTGTTGCTGTCATTATGATCTCTAATTTTTATTTTTTCTAAGACTTCCTCATAGGTCATATTTATGCCCTTTTCTAGGTTTTCTTTATACCTTCTTCTAGCTCTTTCTTTTACATCTGCATCTAAATATATTTTTACATCTGCATTTGGAAATACATATGTTGTAATGTCTCTTCCTTCCATAATAACATCTTTTCCTTCTGCTAATTTTCTTTGCAATTTTACCATATTTAACCTTACTTCTACTATAGCAGAGACCTGTGAAACTAAAGCTGTTACTTCTTTACTTCTTATTTTATCTGTAACATCTTCTCCATTTAGGAAAATAGTTTGTATGCCTTCATTATTTTTTATATCTATTTTTATAGTTTCTGATATTTTTATTATCTTATCTTTTTCGTTTATAGAAATATTTTGGTTAATCATTTCTAATGTAACACATCTATATGTCGCTCCCGTATCTATATTAATAAGTCCAAAGTCTTTTGCAATTAATTTTGTAATTGTTCCCTTTCCAGTTCCCGCTGGTCCATCTATTGCAACTATAAAGCTCATAATAACCTTATCCTTTCCATTAATTTAAATATCTTTTTTTTCTTCAGGCATATATATACCTTTTGCAACAATCGTAATATCAACTACGTTCATTGTTGTTAATTTTTCTATTTCCTTTATAACTTTTTCTTTAAATTCTCGCAACGCAACTAATACATTATAACCATATGTAACAATCACTTCCATATAAATTGTCGGTCCCTCCGGTGTTTTTTCTACTCTAATTCTTATAATTTTATTTATTGCATCTGTTCTTTTAGCCAAATATTCTGCAATCTGTCTAAAAACTGTATCTGATATTACAAAATTTCCTAAATAGCTGAATGTTGGTCTTATTATTGACTTTTCAGATATATATGGTGCATTTCCTTTTCCCTTTGATTTAAATATTTGTAACGGATCTAATATATAGCCTGAAAAATCTTTTTTTATTTCAAATGTTGGCACAGGTATTACGTGTTTTCCTTCTGTCTTCCTTATTGTTTTGGCGGTTTGCATCTCCGTTTCTGTTGCGACTTCATTTATATATATGGTCTTTGCAGGTTTTTGCAATCCCAAATTTTCTGCTATTTTTTCTACCATTCCGTCAGAAGTACCCAATATTAAAATTGCTTCTGGCTTGTATTTTTTTATAGCTTTTTTCATTTCTTGCTTTTCCTGTTCATTCACAAAAATAGCTCTTTTAACCGTTTCTATTTTAGTAGGAGCCTTTTTGGCTGACGTTCCCGCTATGACATTATTTTCCTTTATTAAAAGTCCATCGTCTATTATATAGCTTATTCCATTTTCATTTGCCACCATCTGCGCTCTATAACTTTTTCCTGTTCCAGAAGGCCCAACAAATGCATAGACCTTTGTGTTTTCAATATTATTGTTAAATAACAAACTCATTCTATCCCTCTTTTTTTCGTTAATATGTTTAATATATCATATTTCTATTTCTTTTTCAATTTTTATGGTATAATATTTTAAAGTTTTAAATAGGAGGTCTTGTAATGGATAGAATTGATAAAATAAACTATTATTTAGATATTGCAGAAACTGTTACCAAAAGAAGTACTTGCATTAGAAGAAATTTTGGAGCAATTATAGTAAAAAATGATGAAATAATTTCTACTGGTTATAATGGTGCACCCAGAGGGCGCAAAAATTGCTGTGATTTAAAATCATGTTTAAGGGAAGAATTACAAGTTCCACGTGGTGAACGTTATGAATTATGTAGAAGTGTTCATGCAGAACAAAATGCTATTATTAGTGCTAGCAGAAAAGATATGCTTAATGGAACTTTATATTTGGTAGGTATAAATTATAATGATAATACATATGTTCAAAATGCCAATCCTTGTGCCTTGTGTAAAAAAATGATAATAAATGCTGGATTAAAGCAAGTAATTGTAAGAGATACTAAAGAATCTTTTAGAATAATAGATATTCAAGATTTTATCGATAATGATGAAAGTTTAGAAGAATCAAAAGGTTATTAATTAATTATTGCAAAAACTAATTTAATATTTTATAATATATATAAGCTTGTTGTATTTATTACAACAAAGTGCGGATATAATTTAGTGGTAGAATGCCATGCTTCCGACCTGGTCGCGCGAGTTCGATTCTCGCTATCCGCTCCATTTGAAATCAACTTACGGACTTAAAAGTTCGTAAGTTCTTATTTTATATAAAGCTTCAAAAGTTCTCTTTCTTTCAAGGAGGAAAACTATGAGATGTGGTATTTATGTAAGAGTATCTACTGACGACCAAAAAGAGGAAAAAATTATCAGAATAATTTAATCCTCTTTTTAGTTTTTTTGAATATGTGAATAAAATATATGTCTAACTAGCTAGCTAGCCAGCACTGAATTTGTACTCCCATACAAATTCGTATATGGGAAATTCCCATACCCTCTTTAAATGTTATTTACCTGTCAACCCTACCAACTTCTTTAGCTTTTGATATACCAAGTATATCATCACAATAAGTATTACCTGAATCTGGATTTATATATTTTTCAGGTTGAGCAATAACATCTATTAAAGTCTTCAACCTTGCATATTTAACAGCATTACCCACATTTATAACTTCTCTAAAATCATCTGGAGTCCAATCAGCTATCGTTTCAGGATGTTTGTATATTGAAAAATTAAATCTTCTTTCAAGCCCTTTTATTGATGATATATGGTTTTTATTTATGTCAATCCATTTACTTAGTTGCCCTTTTTTATTTGATACATATAACATCGCCAATCCACTTGGACATAACTTCATACCGTAACTATCGTGTAAAATTTTATCTAAATCCTGTAGTTCTTTTTGTGTCAAATTTTCTAGTGAAGATTTAGGAATTATTGTTTCTGTTGATGGACTAGTATTAGTGTGACCAACTGTTATCCAACTATAGTTTTTTAATATTTCTTGAGGAACAAATCCTAATTGACTGGAAATTAACTCATCTGGTATTTGATTGGCAATAAATATATCTAATATTCCCTTATTTTTTTCTAAATCATTATTTTGGTTTGTTGTATTATTAGAACTTTTATGAAAATAATATGAAATATTATCTTCATTTAAATCACCACTTATTAAATCATACATAAATCTTGATGTTCTTCCATTACCATCACTAAACATATGTAAATTTAACAATGTATAATATACCATTGTTGCTCTTGCCTTTTTATCTGGAACTTTTGACATATTTTGTGTTAAATATTCAAGTGTTTTCATTTGAACTTCTTTTGTAGGTGATACTAAATCACCTGCTAGCATATTTTCTTCAAGAACATTTTCGGATTCATCCAGACATCTTAAACACTTATTTAACTTTACTAATAATTCTAATAATTCATCTTTTGATAATTCACTTAAATCTTTATTATCTGGGTTTACTAAATTAATTATTTTATTAATCATTTTAAATTCACTCCTCTAGATTTTAGTATTTTATGATACATATTTTAGTGTTAGGATAGATATATACACGAAACTTCGCGGAAGTGGCATAATAAATATCATTTAAAACTAATTATACTATATTTTATTAAATTTTCATATACTCCCATTGAATTTTAATAAAACTTTATGTATAATGTTTTTAGAAAGAGAACTTAGTTCGTAACTTGTATGCGATTTGCTCCATAAGGAAATACGCTCGAACTTTTCGAGCTTTTTTAATACAACTAACTCAAGGTTTGGGTTAGTTTTTTTGTGTATTGGACTCACACGTGTCAGGCTTGGAAGTCATACAAAGACTATCCTACAAAGAAAGGATGGTATTTATGGTAAATATTATTAAGCAAGAAGTTGTTATTGAAGAATCATTAAAAAAGAAGTTAGAACTAATATGTGCGTTTTCTAATACTACTCTAAAAATCATAAATGGTAGTATAAGAAAGATTGATAGAACTAACTTAACTTATGTTGAACCACATAGAATAATCATTAATAATATTACATTTCTTGCTTTTAATTATTCTAATGAGATATACATTGAGAACTTATCTAATAAGATTAAATTATCTGAATTAGAAGATTACTTAAAAAAAACACTAACTTAGTGTTTTAATTAAAAATTGCATAATAGTATTTGTTTGACTGATTATTAATTCTATTTCATTTTCTTTAACATTATCATTATGTTTAATATATTGATTTTGATAATCGCCATAATAACTTAATATTTTTTCAAACACATTACTAATTTCTTTTGAAACATTTTCATCTTTTAATCTTTTTCCTAAAATTTTCCATTGATTTTCTAAAGATGCATCATTATTAAGTAAATCCTTTAATAATAATTCAAGTGATAATCTCATATCATCTAAAACATTTCGTTGAAAAACACCTTTACCATATTTATCTAATGCTTCATTATAAACTTTAAAAGACTTTGGATATTTTTCAAGCCAATGTTTTGTCTCATTAATGCCTTTTTTTAGTTCTTGATTATCACTCAGTCCAAACCTTACATTCATTTTATTAATTAATTCTTTTATATCTTCATTATCTTTTAATTTTGGTAATTCTGATAAAAATCTAATTATTTCAATTTGTTGTTGTAATTCAAATGTTTCAAGATTCATTTTAAGTGCAGTTCTTTTATTAGGAATTTGTGGTTTATGATTCATTTGTAACATTTTGACATCATCTACTGGTATTCTAACATTGTAATCTATGGCAAATCTATTACAATACTTTACTATTTCGCTCCCAGTTAATCCTTTGCCTGTATCAGCTAAAACATCACAAGCATAACCTAAAAATGCGTTATCCATAAGTCTCACCTCTGTAACCATTATACCATATTAATTTAAAAATCTTGACAAATCTAAAATAAAAATGTATTATATAAAACCAATAAATGACATGCAGTATCGTCTTTATTATTGGAGGGATACTATGCACTATTTTAATTACATAAAAAATAATAATTATTTTAGAGGAGTCAAGAGTATTACTTGTTAATGCTTTTGTCTCCCCTTTTTTGTAGAAAAGGAGTTGAATATTTATGAATGAAGAAAAGAAATTGTGTGGAATTTATATGAGAGTATCAACCGAAGATCAAGCTCGTGAGGGTTTTAGTTTACCAGGGCCAAAAGAACGATTAGAGGCTTATTGTAAGTTCAATGGTTATAAGATAGTAGAATATTATACTGACGCTGGAATAAGTGCTAAAACAGGCAATCATAGACCAGAATACGATAGAATGCTTGAAGATGGTAAACAATGAAAAATAAATATGATTATTGCTTTAAAACTAGATAGAATTACAAGAAGTACAAGAGATTGGGAAACACTAATGGACTATCTAGAAAAATATAATATCAATCATGAAATTGAAGATTCAATTAAAGAATTATTATCAGATATATTTGAATATGATTCAGTTGTTAATGAATTCTTCTTACCAGTATTACAAAATAAAATAGATAACTACTTTAATAAGATTGCCAATGATACAAAACATGATCTTGCGTGTGAAATAGTTATTGAACTTGGAAATATGGAATATTGGGACGAGAAAAGTTTAGAATATAAATATGGGATGACACAAGTATTTGAACAACAACTAGAAGATATACAAGAAATAGTTCCAGACTTTTATATAGCAAATGCTACTATACATTTTGATGAACACTCTCCTCATATGCATATAGTTGGAGTTCCTGTTAAAGAAAATTGTAAAACTGGTTTATCAAGACAAGTTGGTAAAACATCTATCTTTACAAAAGAATCATTAGTAATTATTCAAGATAAAATGAGGGAAAGATGTATTGATGAATTTAATATTGCTTATGGTATGGATTCTAAATTAAAAGAAAAACAAAAAGGTAAAAATCGAGATATTACATCATATGAAAGAAAACTCTTTAATGAAAGAGTTAAAGGACTTAAGCAAGAAATATCTAACCTTCAAAATGAAATATCTGATTTAGAAGATAATAAAGAATCTATAAATAAACAAATAAATAAACTTAATAAAGATAAAGATGATATAAGTGATAAAATAGATAAAAAGAAAAAGATTAATAATAAAATTATTATTAAATCTAAAAATCAACTTTGGGATGAGAATGAAAAATTAAAAGAAGAAAATGAAGATTTAAAAAGATTAAATTATCAGTATGAAAATCAATATAAAAGTTTAAAAGAAAAAACTGATTATCTTATTTATCATTTAAATAAGGTATTAAAAAAATTACCAGAGTTTATTCAAAATATTGTTGAAAGATTATTTAATTATAGTGGTTTAGATTTAAAATATTTTAAGCAACAATATGATTCAGAAGTTAAAAGTAGATTCAAAGGTTTCAATCTATTTAATAAAAAAGAAATAGAAAAAGCCACTAAGCATATTAATGATGAGATGGATGAATACGTGGAAGAATTTTATGATGATAAAAAAGATAAAGAAAAAGACGATGGCTTTGAGTTATAAACTATCGTCTTTATTTGTTACCTATCTCTTCCAGCTGAACTTTCAATAGTATTAGTACTATTTTTTTGTTGTTCACTAATATAGAAGTCTACATTTCTTTGAAGTAAAACCTTTTCTTCATCTGTTAAATTGTAGCTTCCTATTTCATTTTTTATTTTTTCTAATACTTCGCTTCCAAGTTTAGAAGCTTCAAATAATGCTTTATTATACAATTCTATTTTCTTTTCATCATCTTGTCTTTCAGTGTTTATAAAGAATAGCATTTGTTGTAAATCCTCTGGTGTCATATCTTTTTGTTCACCAATATAGAATGTTACATTACCTTGTAGTAATTTCTTTTCTTCTTCACTTAAATTGTAATTTTTAATGTCTTTATATATACTATGTAAGAAAGAAATACCAAATTTTGATGCTTCAAATAGAGCTGTATTGTATAAATCTATTTTCTTTTCATCTTCTTGTCTTTCAGTACTTATAAAATATAACATTTGTTGTATATTTGCTTTGGTCATATTTTTTTGTTCTTTTATGTAAAATGTTATATTTCCTTGAAGTAATTTTTTTTCTTCTTCAGTCAATTTATAATTTCCAATTTCTTTATACAACTTGTATAGTTCTTCAATTCCAAGTCTAGAAGCTTCTTGTATTGCCCTATTATACATATCTATTTTCTTTTCGTCATCTTGTTTTTCAGTATTTATACGATATAATAATTCACTTATTTCAGAACTTGATAATCCTTCTTTTTTTAAAAGTTCTTCTAATCTCATTTTCCTCAACTCCTGGGATAATTATAACACGTATAATGTTAAACATAAAGACTTCAAGTTAAAATTTTTGATTTTTTTATGTTTTTTGTTATTATAACAAGTATCGGTAAAGACGGAGTATAACAGGCACTTCGAGTGCGAAAGTATGAATGTCTGCCATATGATTATTTATTAATTCGGTTGTAGATAATGGAAACTAATTTTAATATTAGAGTTCGGATGATTAAGCGTGTAGGAATATAGGTAATTCAATATGGTGTTAACCAAAATCTTAATGAAAGGAGTTTTTATGAAACATATTTTAAGTTTTGATATTGCTAAAGGCAAAAGTGTTTATTGATGAGTTGAAAAACATTATTATTGATGCCACTTTAATTGAGCACAATAAAAATGAGTTTGATAATTTATTTAATTCTATCAAAAATTATTCCAATTTAATTGTTGTGATGGAATCAACTTCTATTTATCATTTGCCTGTAGAAAATTATTTTAGATCAAAAGGCATTGATACTGTTGTTATGAATCCTAAACTAGTTAAACAATTTAAAGATACTTTAAATAAATCTAAAACTGATAAATTAGATTGTTTTAAAATTGCTAGATGTTATTTAGGCACAATCGATAATTTTTACTATAAAAATGATGAATACTTTATGTATAATCCACTTGCTAGACAATATTGGTCATTATTTGAAGGACAAACAAGATTAAAGAACAGATATAAACAATTAATTGAAATTGTTTTTCCCGAATTTAACCTTGTTTTTAATGATTTATATGATGATTTAGCTTTAAATTTTATACATGATTTTCCTCATCCTATTTTATTTGTCAATACAAGATTTGATGATAAATATCAATTTGTATCTTTTTTAGGAATTGATTCAGTAACATCTCAATCTGGTATTTCTGCGTATCACGGGGCTATTTCTAAAACGGGATGTAAATTTGGTAGAACAATTCTTTTTAATGTCGTAACAATTATACTTCAAATAAGTGCACATGCTAATACATCTAATTCTATTTATTTGTTTTTCAGAAAAAAACAATCCGAAGGCAAACATCATTACAAGTGTATAATTGCATGCGAAACCAAATTGTACAAAATTATATACAAGCTATGCTCTTCAAATTGTTTATACGAAAACAAATAGACTAATTTATCCTAACTTTCAAAAATTGAGGAAACTCAGTTCTTTTTGTTGTGATTATAATATCACAAATTTTATAATTTGGCAAAACTTAGATAATCATATTTTTAGATATTTGTCCAAAATTACTAAAAGATATACAACTTATACTTGCTAAATGTATAATTTAATAATATCATCAACTAAATTATTTATTTCATTAATATCATTTAAAATTGAAATCGAAATATCTTGCTTATTTGAAAAAGCATCACAACTAGCATGACAAAGTGGATTTTTATTTCTTCTATCGCATAAATCGTTGATAGATTGCCACATGTTACTATCAATTTTTAATTTATTTAAATAAATATCCTTTAATTCATCCTTTGTATAATTAATTTTCTTTTTATTATTTGTAAGTCCCTTAGTTAATTCAATGTTTTTTGTAATGGAGTCAAAATAGTTTTTATTATATGCTTGTGCTTGTAGCACATTTTTATTCTTTATTGAAATGATTTCCAAAAACTTAAAAAAACTTATTGGTGTATCAGCATAAATTAATTTATTAATTTGATTTTCAATTTCAATACTGATTATATTTTTTCGCCAGTCATTTTTATAATACTTTGATATAAATTCAACAATTTCTGAAGAATATGGTTTCATTTTATTCAATAATTTTGGAGATGAAAAATTTCTATATAATAAATACTGTAATGCCATAAAACCATGAGATATTTTCCAATCTTTTTCTTCAGAACAACAATATAATTTAAATAAAAACTTTTTTATCTATT
>OGQK01001136.1_pt1 | contig 14961 bp, 13 predicted proteins | sample 1553221 | NCBI WGS metagenome assembly OGQK01 (sample SAMEA2579996, study PRJEB22360) | human gut metagenome | biome: human gut; feature: human-associated habitat; material: faeces | place: Denmark | collected 2008/2010 | reverse complement strand
ATTCACGTGCTATCCTAGAAAAAAAACTAAAATGTTTTCTTAATATTGATTCGTTTGTATAATCTATGGATTGATCATCTAGAATTTCATTATCGATCCATATCGCTGATTTACAATAGCGCTTTACAATATGTTTTCTCAATTCATTCATTATCATTTAATGTTTGAGATATAATAATAAAATTCGCCCCTTCCAATGCTCCTAATTCCGGTATTCCAGAGTAAATTAGGTCATATTTAATACCTCTAAGAGCTTCTCTTGCAATATAAAGTCCTAATCCTCTACCATTTGGTTTTCGTGAAAATCCAGGATTAAAAATACGTTCCGTATCCCTAGCATTCACTCCTGGACCAGAATCTGATATGACTAATGCCTTTCCAGATAGAGAGATACGAATACATGCGTCTCCAGGGCCTTTTCGAGACCAAAACAGGGCATTATAAACAATATTATAGATAGCCCCAAGGAACACAGGCCATTTAACACCGTACCACACAGTCTCTCGACAATTTTCAGTCATTGTAAAAGTTACATTTTGAAATTGTCCTTTTAATCTTTGTAGCAAAAAATCTTCGATATTCCGACCTGTAATTTCCGTTAACTCATTTCCTCTTCGTCTAATAAGAGGATCGTACAATCTAATTCTTTCATCTATAATAGAAAAAGAAGCGGATAAACGATCTGCCAAACTTTTACTATCATGAGGGAGAATATCCTTTATTGCTTGTATACTTTCCTTAATATCGTCAACATGACTATTGTATTCGTGAGATGATGTTTCAAAGACGAGTCCTATCTGTGCCATCTCTGTTAAAAAGGCATGTTGTTCACGCATGGATTGTAGTTCCTGAGCCTGTTCGGATAAGATGAAAGCTGTGCTGCTTTCATCCGTTAGATGAGAAATATCCTCTACTAACTGAGTTAATCGGGGTACTACGCTCTCTTCATAAGCACTATATTGTCTTTGCAAAGCTGATTCCCACTTTACTCGTAAGGAACCGGATTTATCTGCTATTACTTGTTGAGGATTTAAATTATCCAAAGCAATATTTCGAACTTCAATTAGATCATTTATTGATTTTTGTTCAAAAATTTTCAAGTTCTCTTCTAGTGTCTCGGCACTGGAGTAAGCTGGCGACATTAATTCTGAAATTTTGGATCTTAAATCTCGCTCTACCTCAGCTAACCTATCCAAGAGCTCCTTCTCTTGTTCTTTACTATCCTTGACTCTAGCAAGGGCTTTTTGCATTGATTTCTGGCAACTATTTATTTCTTTTTCAAGATTAATAATGGCCATATTGCGTTCAGCAATATAATCTTGTATGGAAATTAAAGTATCGCCTTCTATAACGACTCCACTAGGAGGTTCCCCTGGCAGAGATCGTAAAGCTGCCAATTCTTCTTCCAGTAACTCAATGGCTTTTTTACATTGATCTAATAATAATCCCGGTGCTGAATTAGCCTCAGCAGCTAGACTCCTCCTTGCATCAACAACCTTTTTCTTAATCTTGTCACGGGAGGCTCTTAATGACAATCGTGCTAAACGAACTTTTTCCAGATAATCTTTTTTTCTCTCTTCCAACCTTTCTTGTGCTCGTTTTCTTTCCTTTTTTTCAGCACGTTCTTTCTTATCGGATCGATCCGCTTTTCTGCCTAAATAAGCATCGGCAATATCTACGAATAACTCTTCTATCCATGCGCGTAGACCTCTACTAGCTCCATTAATAATGAATCCTTCTCGGCCTGCCTTTTCCTTCAATCTAGTAGTTTTTTTAGATGGGATAAAGATACCGCCGAACATGCGAAGAGTCGAGAAGTAGTAACGTCCGGCATTTTTTAAGCGTCTAGATTCAAATCCCGCGAAATCGCTATCTCTAGTGCCATAGGGTTGGACACGAACATTATTTAGATAAATCGAAAAACCTCCTGCATATTTCAATCGTTCATTTATTTCTCTATGCAGATCCAAAGGAACACGACTTATGTTTCTATCCCCTTGTAAATAACCAATCTCTACGGTAAATGGTCCTGGACTCGATGCTCCCTTAGGTAAGAACATTAGCTGACGTTCATATATAATTTCTTTTTCTCCGTAGTGCTTAATATAGCCTTTTGCATATCCTGTTTCATTAACTTCTATATAAATGTGATGATCACTTTTCTCAAAGTCTTCAGGTTCCCAAAATCTTTCAATGCCTCGTTTTAACGAAATACCATCTTTAGTTGGGAAAATTGTAAATTTTCTTTTGTGGTTGAGATGAAAAGGGTCCCAGAACGTAGAAAAAGTATAGAATGCTTTCAGACGATCCGAAGAATATTCTTCTAAGTTGAGCTCTTTATCTTTCTCCTTTACACGAAATAGATCATCAATATCATCAGTTATTCCTGAAATAAAAAAAGACGTACCCATTTCCCAAGATAATTCTTTGTGGAGAAGCAACATATTATCCAAAGATATAATATCATTTTTTAGTTCTCTACGAAGAGATTCATCAAATTTATTATCTTCAAGTAGAGCTTCAATCTCCGGATGAGTTTTGAATTCTTGTAAGAATGAATGGAAATCGTCCCGATTAGGTTGATGGTCGAATTCGGCGTAAGGAATAGGCAAATCTTCAAATAGCTTAGTCGGATGACGGAACAGATGCCAATGTATTAGACATAAAGTACCTCTTTTTGATTCTCCCTTTCCCCATACAGTCCATAAAATGACAAATCGTCCAAGAGCAGCAATAGAAAGTCGTCCAATACCCTTTTCTCCGTAACTAGGACTGGTACACCATTCTCGTTGTTTCAAATCGGCAAATTGAAGCCATTGGTCTTTTGACGTATCAATAGAGTACTTGGATTCGGTTGCTAGAATGAGCCATTTATTCAAAACATCATCTCGGCGCATTCCTAATCCATCATCCTTAAGTGACAGTATACGTGGATCAGAACGGAGATTAACCCATACATGCCTTGCTCCTGCATCCAAAGCATTTTTCAATAGCTCTCCTATTGCAGTTGGAACATCTGCAATCTGCTGCCTTCCCAGTAGATCAATTACACGCGCACGACTTTTGAATGTGGTAATAGGCATATTTCTCAGAAAGATTATAACCGTTTCCCTTTCATGGCAAGTTCCGAGAGATGTAGCATAATGAGATTTGAGACTGTTATAGATCAAATAATACGATTTTTCTGAAAAACCCCCACTCTTCATGTCATATATTCCTGAGGAAGTAGATTCTTTTCTTCCTGCCAGTGCCCGCCTCCCGGCCTTGTTCCGGGAGGCGGGTTTTTTGTTGCAACAAGCCAACCATCAATGAACATGAATACTCACACATCCACACGCGAACTCTATCGCAACCGCGACAACAGCCCGCTGGACAGACTCCAGATCCGGCGTGTCGCTCCCTCCGTCTTCGCCGACCGCGAGGACAACAGCCGCTCGGAGAAATACCGCTTTGTCTCCTCCGACTCCCTGCTCGACCAGATGGAAGAGGCGGGATTCCTCGTCGTCGGAGCCCAGGAACAGAGAACCCGGAAACCGGACGGTACTCCCACCCGCAAGCACCTGATTCGTTTCGCTCACCGGGATGTGCTGGAACACAACCGTGACCAGCGCATCGAAGTGGTCATGATCAACAGCCACAACGGCAGCTGTTCCTACCAGCTTATGGCCGGGATCTTCCGACTGGTCTGCACCAACGGCCTGATCGTAGGAGCACGTATTGCCGCCATCAACATCCGTCACATGGGCCATACCGGGGAAGAGGTGATTGCCGCCAGTCTTCGACTGGCTTCGGAAACTCCCCGTATCATGGACGACATTCACCGGATGCAGGGAGTGGAACTTCCCTACAAGCGACAGGTGGACTTTGTTCATGAAGCGGCACAATTGCGCCTGGGAGACGACTATGAAGACAAGATCCGTCCCGAAGCTCTTCTGTCGCCCCGGCGCTGGAACGACATCGGCTTTACGGCGGGAGGTCCGGCAACCGTCTGGCAGTGCTTCAACCGGGTTCAGGAAAACCTGATCAGGGGAGGCGTTCCCATGAAGCCATGGAAGGATGACGTCCACCGTCGCCGCTCCCTGCGGGAGCTCAATGGCATCGACGGCAATACGCGCCTGAACCGGGAGCTCTGGGATCTGGCTGACAGCTACGCCCTGAACAACTGACCCGAGACAATCATGAGAAGAAAACATCATCTACGGTTGAAGCGTATGGGGCGGACTCCATCACTGATCGGGCTGGAGCTGTCCATTCTCCTGTACCTTCACGGCGACTTCGAACGCGGTGACGAAGAGATCATGGCGGAATGCCGTGGCATCGAACAGGAAAGTGTCAGGCATGCCGTTCGTGGTTTAGCAGGCAGGGAATTCATCATCCGTACGAAGGAAGAGGAATTCCTACTTCGTCCCGACTGCTGGCTGATCACCTATGCCGGACGACTGGCGCTTAAACAATGGGTGTCCTCTGCCGCTCCGGTTCGTCGATCATCCAGGACAAGGGTTACCGCATGAGACACCGCCATGCACATGAAAGACATCATCATCGCTCTGGTAGCGCTCGTACTGCTGTGTCTGCTGGGGCCGATTGTGGTAGGCATCCTGTCGGCTCTGGTGGCCGTAGCTCCGTACCTGTTCGCCGTGCTGTTGATCCTGGGCGTCATCTCCTTCTTCTGCAAGTAACCCCGACAGGAAAGGAATGAGACATGAAGACGATGCCCATCATCGCGCAACTGCGCTCCACGAGCGGATACGATACGGATGCTCCGTATGTGTACATGGAAGTGGATACGGAACTGTTGCCCCGGATCGAAAAGGCAGTGTCACTTTACAACAGTAATCAGAATGATCCCTCACTGGGGTTGAGCAAGCTGACGATTCATGGCCCGTCCATGACGGCTCTGGTGACCCCCCCTGAACTGACGGAAGAACAGCAGGGAGCACTGGACGAAGACGAAAGCATCCTGCTGGCTTCGCCGATTCCGGAGGCGGAACTGGATGCGCTGGAAAGCTGCATCCGGCTCTGTGGTGAAGACATCGACATCCTTGATGCCCGTTGTCTTTATGCTGTCGCCTGCAACAAGCACACACGGGACATGTATGAAGCCAATATCGGGGCCGTACTGAGACATCTGCTCAAGTCCCTCCATCATCCTGGAAAGGAGGAGTTGCCTGATGCTGACGATTGAGAAGTACAAGGGCACCCGCTTCTGGGCCGTCTTCCGCGACGGAGAGCTGTTGGCCGTGACGGTGTATAAGCGTGGAGCCGAGGCGATCGTCAGGACGCTGGAAGCCAGGGACGGATAAGGCCACTATTCAGCAGCTCTTCTTCATCATGAAGTCGGGCTGTTTTTTAGCTGCCGCAGGGAGGTTCCGGTAAAGGGAAAGTCCCTTTGGTGCCTCTCCTCGTAAACTACTTCCGTAGCGCCCCGGAAGCAATCTTACAGATTGGAAAGGCATTCGTGAAAAGGATCCGCATGGGTAAATCGTTCATGAGATTATTCCCGAATTAATCGAGGCACTTTGCTATAAAGTTTTGAAATCAGCCTATCTCTATCTATGCCGTAGTGCATTTCTCGATGGCAGTTTGGACATAACGCAACTGCATTCGTTATCGTGTCGGAACCACCATCGGCAAGCTGCCTAATATGATGAACCTCTAGGTAGGGGATACCATCCGTGCCATAAAAAGGGGCGACGTGTCCACACCCTTCACAAATCCCGTTAGCTGTTTTCAATATCCATGCTTTTACCTTTGCGTCACGCTGGTAAGCCGAGATATTAGTTTGTAAGATTTTTGGAGTTACATTCCCTATTGGTTCATGAAGTAATGGTTTGTTAAATTCTTCTCGTACAGTAGTTTCAAAATTCGCAATAGGAATAAAGGATACTCCTTCCGCTTCAGCAAACATCTTTTCAATTTTCGCCGCATTCTTGGCTCCAATATTTTTAGCCGGCTTTAATCCTGGTAACCAGTTTCGCCCCATTAATGACAGGACATAGGATATATTCTGCATCCTATACTCAAAAGATTTCTCCGTGCGTCCATATTTACGATGAAGTTCTTCATAGTAATGCTTTTTTGTAAAAGGCTTATTGGAGTAGTGTTTTTGAAGCATCTCAACATAAACATCTACTGTTGCCCTTAATTCTTCATCCGTCCAGTCATTATTCATGATTATTATTGTTTACAGTATAAATCCTAGTCAGTCGATATTGGCTATCTCCGGGGACACCTGGATTCTAAATGATCATCACAGGGTTGAAAGTTCCGAAGGCTAGACAAACAAAATCAGGTTCATTCCCTCTCTTACGTCAATACTGCCATAAATCCATCTCCATGTTCAAAGGCAGACGCCATGCGCTCCTGTTCCTGTCTGCTGATGCCGAATGATTCTGCCGCCTGTCGCCACTGGCTAACTGCCCGGGCAATCGGGTTCAGCAGGTCATTCGTTTCAGAGGTCTTGATCCCGCATTCAGGAGCGATACTGCGGAGGACATCCAGGGATGCGGATGTATCTTCCCAGTCGATGGCCGTATTGAGGTAGCGGGGGCGTATATCTTCAGGAGTCGGGTTTACGTCAAACAGTGGCGATAGAGACCACCCTGTTCCCCCGGTCTGAAGGAATCCGTGATTCCGAAGATGGTCATCCGTGTTGGAAATCATGATGCTGAAGGCGATCCGTTGCCATAGCTGACGCAAGTCTTGTCTGGGCGCGGCTCCATATTGGCGTATGGCATCTACGATTTCGAGGTAACTGTGCTGCTCGTTATCCCGGGCTCCCAGCATACTCATGGCCGACAGGTAGGCGATTCTTCTCTGTTCCCGGGTACGATCAAAACGCCAGACGATCAGAACATCCTTGTCGGTTATTTTCTCCAGTTTGAAACTCGGGACTTGAAGCCCGGCTTTGGAAGCCAGAGTCAAGGCGACGGCTTCCCATGCAACGACGTTGTATTCATCATCGTGCCGGGGAAATTTGGCAATGCAAAGGTTCCCCTTCTTGTCTTTTACCGATGCCTTCGGACGAGCTCCACCGAGGGAAGAACCGGGAGCGAGAAGCAATCGCAGGTCTTCGGCATTTTCATCGTCCCGGCAGAAGTGGTCGGCGGCATGCAGCAGACGGGACAGGTTGACCAGAGGCGGAATTGGCGTCGCACCCGGAGGAGCGCAGAATGACTGTCCACCATCCTGTGAAAAGCGCAGCGCTCCCTGCCTTGCCTCGTCGTTTACCATGAGCAAGTAGTCCAGTTCGGAGAGCGTATGGGGGCTTTCATTGGCTGTTCGTGCTCGTGCCAGTTCAGCCCGCCGCATCAGAATACGCCCCCATCTGTCAGGTGTGGAGTCGCCAATCGCTCCGAATACACTTTGACCGGGAGTGGTATGAAAGGTGCCGTCAGCCAGAGGCAGGAGTGGTTCCAGCGCAAATCTGTACGGATTTGCAAGCCATTCCCTGTTGTACTCGAAAGAGGCTGATTCTCGACCCTTGCGGAAGTGAGACCACAGCCTGCCTGCTTGTACTGGCCCCGGAGAGGAAGGCAGGTCAATGAAGACGTCGATGGGAGTGTCATTCATGGGATTTGGGACGGTGGATGCGTTTGGGCAGGCGTTCTTCTTCAAGAGCTCGGCCCACGGGGTCATTATTGGCATCGACGAGGTTTTTGAGCCTATCGGTCAGCCCCAGCACAAACAGAACAGCGGCATAGTTACCCAGGGATACGCTGGGGTCGCCCTTTTCGACACGCCCCAGTGTTGAACGAGAAATGAATGCCCGTTCAGCCATCAGTGTCGTAGGGATACGCCGCCTCTTACGGGCATCGCTGATGTCCGCCCCCAATTTTTTGAGCGCCGCTTTCACTGGGCCCGGCAATGGGGATGTGGTTTTCATGAGAGAAATATGTATCATATAATAAGCAAAATCAAGAAATATGTATTATATATGAGTCATTATGAGAAATATAGGGTTCATTCCAATCCAAAATAATTTTTCTCCCATTACCAAGTAGTGCGCTGTATCATACGCGTAGCGTTATGATACAGCGCACTACTTGGGCCACTTCTATAGATAAGGCCAACTCAATCGCAGCCTCCAACTCCAGAAATCTCAATATTCTGCTTGGCATCCTGGGAGCCGGCGCCCTCGCAACGGGAGCCGTTGCCACCGGCAAATACCTCACCCGCAAAGATACTAAGTCCGAGATGGGCAAAATCAAGCTCAAGATGCCCGGACTGAAGAAAGACCCGAACACGGCCGCAGAGGTCGAGTTGCCCATCGATATGCCAAACCTCAGCCCGGCGCTCATCGAAGGACTCAACCGGGGTGTGCGCCTCCAGGCCCGGAAGAATGTACGCGCCAATTCCTTCAAGAGAGACCCGGAGACAGGCAAACTCATCCCATATGAAGAATGGAAGGCACAACAACAAGTGAATAAGTCAACAGAACCACAAACATCCGACAACGTTATCGAGTTCCCTGCCTTGGCAAAAGCGGCATCCACCTCTCCCGGTCTCGCCAATCTGCTGGCCAAATCTCTTGGAGCTGGCGTAGGAGGCACTGTAGGTGCCATTAGCGGTGGTGCAGGAGCTGCACATCTGGCCCATAATCTAGGGGCAGGAGACGTAGGAACTGTACTGTCCAGCCTCGTTGGAATGGGCACCGGAGGTCTCAGCGGCGTACTAGCAGGCTCTGCCGTAGCAAACAAGGTTGTCCCTCCTGCTGAAGAAGGCGACCCGAAGGCTGTGGCCCAGACCTCCTACGCGAATACAGGCTCATCTCCGGCCGGTTACACTGCCGACCCGGACGATGACTTTAGCGACGAAGATCTCGACAAGTATGCCTCGACCCTCCCCCACAACCACCGCCTCCAAATCAGCTTGCCCGGCGCCCCGTTACGAACACCCTGCCTCCTTCCCCTGGATTGGCTCCAGCTGCGGCCAGGGCAGGCGCTCCTCCTGCCGGCAACCTCGACGACCTGTCCATCAAGCTGCAAGGAACAGCCAACGGCGCCCTCGACATGCAGGCCAAGCAGGCTTACACCGTCGACTACATCGCTTTCCCGGCTGATGGAACCAAACAGGCTTACGACCTTTCCGGCCGTATGGAAGCACAGGCTATCATGGATCGCATCTACAACGAAGATCCCAGCTACTGGCCCTACGGTCTCGGCATTCCCGGACACGACGGCGTCTATCTCATTCGGGACAAGATGACCAAGCAGGCGGTCGGTTTCGTCGGATGGCAGCAGATGATGGAAGGGGGACGACTTATCGGCTCCTACTCAATCGGCATTCTCCCGGAATAGCGGGGGCATGGTTTCGCCAAGGAAGCCGTGGCGAAGATTTTGCGTGAAAAGGCAGCCGGGGTGGACGAAGTGCGCTCCTACGTGATGCCGCACAACCAAAAGTCCAAGGCTCTGGCCGCCTCTCTGCGCGTACCTGTCCACGAAGAGTTTTAACAACGAAAACATATGTATTACGAACAACTGATGAAGGTGGCCTCCATGCAAAAGAAGGCCGAGATTGATGTTCCCGGTCTTGCTAAAAACAGTCTGGTGCTACAGTTCAGATTTATTCGTCTTTTGTTCCGGCAATACATGGAACCATGCTTCGCCTTCGGCAGCACGAACGCCTTCCCGGTAGTGCTTTTCCGTCATGTTGGTTCCCGAGTGTCCAAGCCACATGGATACCCGGGGGATATCGTGTGTCTTGGCCGCAGCATATGAAGCGAACGAATGACGCAGGGCGTTACGCGGCAGCGTGATGCCTGCCTGCTTTGCCAGTTTGGCCAAGCGGTTTCCGTGCTGTCCCTCGTAGTATTGCCAGTCTGACTGGCCGGGTACAGGTTCATATTCAGCCAACGCAAGCCAGGCTTTGGCTGCCTCAGGAAGGGGGACAAATCGTTGCTTCCCGGTCTTGGCTATGGAAGCCGAGACAAAAACTTCATTCTTCTCATCGAGTATGGCCTCCGGCGAGATTCTGACGCATTCTGAACGACGAAGGCCGCAAAAGGCCGCCAGAGCCAGACGAAACAGCATTCCTTGATCATGTTCGAGTGCGGCCTGAAGAAGTTTCTTAAGATCGGAGGGAGTAATGATTCCGATGGCAGCAGATCCTGCTCTGGGGGCGAGTGTCCTCTCGACAGGGTTGTATGCGATAAGGTCCCGGCTTTGAGCCCAGACGAAAAAGCCATGAAGGGTCGCCCGGTAACGTCTCTTCGAGGCATTGCCGAGGGTCTGGTTTCGATATCGAAAGGAATTCAGCTTTTCTTCGATCATGTCCGGCGTGATTTGATTCAGAGGAAGTTCTTCCCAATCTTGCGTCCACTTTTGCAGTTCCTTGACCATGTTCCCATGGTGCGCTTTTTTGATGAGGTTTGATTCGAGTTTCTTATCGATCACTTCCTGATATTGCCCTGCGAGGGGACCGAACTTTCTTTTGAAGTCCACTTTGACCTGTTCTTTCTTGTTCGCAAGGTATCTGGTCAGAGAAAACAGGTTGGTCAATTCCTCAAGGCGATCCAGGTTTTGTTCGTCCGTACTCGTCATGACCCAATTCCCATTAGAGTCTTTCCGGCCATAACTCACTCCGTCGGCGATTTCCTGCTTCAGGTTCTTCAAGGCTTCACGTACTGCCAGATACAGAGGAAGAGAAGATTGTTGGGTTGCTTCATCATAGATGTTCCTGAATTCTCGCCACAAAAGGATGGCGTTATAGTCGCTTTCATCGACATGTTCCCGCCATTCCTGCTTTCGCAAGTGCTCCGGTAGCATATCATCCAAAGACTGATGCTGAAGCCGTTGATAGGCTTCAAGAGCTTCTTCGTAGGAATCAAAGAGTCGGTGAGTTTCCCGGTCGCCGGACATATCGCGCACCAGCCATTTTTTCTTGCCCCGGTGCTTTCTCGGGGAAAGAGAGGCATGTGAGCCATACAGCTTTTTCCGGGATCTTCTCACGGTTCACAGTATCCCATGTCTTATTTCTATTGACAAACCGAAAGTGTGTACAATCTGTGTACACAGCAGTTTTTTATTGATAATCAGAAGCCAGAGTTAGATTCAGGTTCTAGTGGGGGTTCCCCCGTGAAGGTTCGAGTCCTTTCGGGCGCACCAAACAAAGCCGTGCAAGTTAACTGCTTGCACGGCCTTACTGGTTTCCTGGGGATAGCTGTTTCCATTCAAAATGGCATATGGTGCGGGAAAACGGGGCATTTTTTTGCAAATGACGGGAGTGGTGCTGCGAGGAAAGCTGCGCCCGCGGGGAATGAACGCGGAGCGCCTCAGTATTGTCTTGCAGTCAATAGAGAGATTAAAATCCCATGTTCCCCGTTAAATGTTTTTTCTTTTCCGCTTCCGTTGCTTTATTTCTCATGTGCGCGTTTGCTCCGTCCGGGCGTGCGGCGGCGAAGATTGAGGACGTGGCCTCGTTCAAGGGGGCGCAGGTGACTGGAGTCACGGTGACGGACCAGGGCAGGATTTTTGTCAATTTCCCCCGTTGGCGTGAGCAAATTCCGTGCTCCGTGGCGGAGGTCCGCAAGGACGGCAGTTACACCCCTTATCCGGATGAAAAGACCAACCGGTGGGAGAAGGGGATGTCCGGAGACGGAGATGCGTTTGTGTGCGTGCAGTCCGTGGTTGCGGACGGAGACAGGCTTTATGTGATTGATACGAAGAATCCCATGATCGGCAAGGTCGTCGCGGTCCCTACGCTGTACGTGTACGATCTCAATACGGACAAGCTCGTCAGGAAGTATCCGCTGGCGGAATCCACCAGGCCGGATTCCTATGTCAATGATCTGCGCGTGGACCGTGGGCACGGCAAGATTTATTTTACGGATTCCAATGATCCGGGCCTGATTGTCTTGGACATGAAGAGCGGGGAGAATTACCGCATGCTGGACCGCCACCCCTATACGACGGCGGAGCAGGACCATGTCACCGTTGAGGGGAAGAGGCATGACGGGAAAGTCCATTCCGACGGGATTGCCCTGGACCGGAAGAACGGCATTCTGTATTTCCACGCCCTGACGGGCAAAACCCTGTACGGAATACCCACCCGCCAACTGATTGAACGGAAGGTGGATGAAAGCGGCATTTTCTCCATGAAAACGCCTTCCCCGGACGGCATGATCATGGACGACCGGGGCAACCTTTACATGGGAGACCTGGAAAAGAACCGCATTGTCTATCTCACTCCGGACCGCAAGGAGATCAAGGTTCTGGCTTCCGGGGCCGGCATCAGCTGGCCGGATACATTCAGCATTCATGGAGGGTACCTGTATTTCACCAATTCCCGCATTCAGGAAGCCAACGGGGATATTTCCAAGATGGAGTTCACGTTGAAAAAGGTGAAGCTGCCGGAATAAACGGCCTGGGCGGAACGGAGAACGGCTTTTCCTCCGTCACTTGTGCCGTGAAACCTTTTGCGTCCTGCCGCCTTCCGCCGGAACCGACGGCGTTGATTGCCCCTGTTCCGGAGGTCTTCTTCATCTTCCTTTACATGACAGGCGCCCCGGGCTACAGTCCCCGCGTTTTTCAGGAAGGCAATGATTCTTTTCAACTGTGACTACAGTGAAGGCGCCCATGCGGATATTCTCCGCAGGCTGGCGGAAACGAATATGGAACAGACAGCCGGGTACGGGGAGGACCCCTATTGCGACCGGGCCCGGGAGCTGATCGCTAATCTGTGCGGCAGAACGGACCTGGACATTCATTTCCTCATTGGGGGAACCCAGACCAATTTCACGGTGATTGCGGCGGCTTTGCGCCCCCATCAATGTGTGCTGTGCGCGGATACGGGCCATATCAATGTCCATGAAGCGGGGGCGGTGGAAGCCTGCGGCCACAAGGTTTCAGCCATTCCCTCCCCGGACGGGAAGCTGGCGGCCCGGCAGATTGAGGACGCGTGGCGCGCCCATTGGGACGACGAGACCCATGAGCATATGCCGCAGCCCCGGATGGTTTACATTTCCCAGCCGACCGAGCTGGGAACCATTTATTCCCGGAAGGAACTTCAGGAGATTTCCGAAGTCTGCCGCCTCCGGGGGCTGTACCTGTATATGGACGGCGCGCGCCTCGGCTACGGCTTGTGTGATGAGGGCAATGATCTGGATCTGCCGGCAATTGCCTCCCTTTGCGACGCCTTTTACATTGGCGGTACGAAGGTCGGCGCCCTGTTCGGGGAAGCCCTGGTCCTGCGCCATGATGCCCTGAAGGAGGATTTCCGCTACATTGCCAAGCAGAAGGGCGGACGGCTCGCGAAAGGGAGGCTTCTGGGCATCCAGTTTCTGGAGCTGTTCCGTGACGGCCTTTATTTCCGGCTGGGGGCTCACGCGGACCGCCTGGCCGTGATGCTCCGGGATTTCTGCCGCGCCAGGGGACTGGCGCTCCCCGTTGCGAGCGGGACGAACCAGCAGTTCGTCACGATGCCCGATTCCGTCCTGGATGAGTTGAGGAAGAAGTACGGCTTTGCCTACCTGCGCCGGGAGGACGCCTCCCACAGTACCGTGCGTTTCTGCACGAGCTGGGCCACGCGGGAGGAAGACGTGCGGGAGTTGATGGCGGATATCGGCCGTTTGTGCTGAGGTGTCCCCGTTTCCGGGGAGCGCCGGAGTATCTTCAGGGGGGGCGTTATCTGCGGGAGCAAGGGGTGCCATTCCGGTGGTTGTAGCCTTGGGAAGAACGCCCTCCGGTTCATGCTTGGAAGTGAGATTGAGCTTTCCGGCATGCGGAAGGGCGGGGATGGTGCGGATATGCCCTTGACCGTGCAGCAGCATGGCCGGAAGGCCACGTCCGCCGCCCGGCACGGAATGAATTTTCCCGGAAGGATGCTCCGGATGCGATTTTGGCTGTAAATGTCTTTCTGATGGTGTATAGGTGGCTTTTGTTGAAACGGAGGCGTTCCGTACGCCGTACTATCAGAACCATGGATCCCTTACTCTCTCCCGACAGCAAACGTATTTATGTGGTGGACGCCCTGCGCGGCTTTGCCGTGATGGCGATCATGCTGCTGCATTTCCTGGAGCATTTCATCTACAATTCTTATCCCGTGGCTTCCTCCCCGGTGATGGAGGCGGCCAACCAGCAGTTCAAGGAGGCTTTTTTCTTCCTGTTTGCCGGTAAGTCCTACACCATTTTCGCCCTGCTGTTCGGGTTCACCTTTGCCATCCAGTACCGCAACCAGGCCCGGAAGGGCCGTGACTTTGCGGGCAGGTTTGTCTGGCGCATGTGTCTGCTGGTGGTGTTCGCCTGCATGAATGCGATGTTTTTCCCGGGCGGCGACGTGTTGCTGACTTTTGCCATCGCGGGGCTTTTGCTGGTGCCTTGCCGCCGGTTGAAGACTTCCACGCTGGTGGTATTATCCCTGATTTTCCTGGCCCAGCCCCTGGAGTGGGCCTATGCGGTGATGCAGTGGGTGAATCCGGGGTGGGCGCCTCCCTCCCTGGCTGTTGCGGAGTCATACGCTTCCCTGAAAACGGCCGTGGATACGGGCAATTTCTGGCTGATGGCCTGGGAGAACCTGACGGTGGGGCAGTGGGCCAGCCTGGCCTGGGGCATTGAGGCAGGACGCCTGATGCAGGCTCCGGGGCTGTTTCTGCTGGGATTTGTGCTGGGGCGTCAGGATTTCTTTTTGCAGAATGACCGGAACGCCGTGTTCTGGACCCGGGGGATGCTTCTTTCCGTGGCCGGGACCGTGGCGTTTTATGTGGTGATGTCCCTGCCGGATTTGTCCGCTCCGGTGCACACCGTGTTCACCATGTGGCACAATGTCTGTTTTACCGGCGTGTGGGTAGCCGGGTTCGTCCTGCTGTACCGGCTGGAATATTTCAGGAAAGTGACAGTTCCGTTGCTGACTTACGGGCGCATGAGCCTGACCAACTATGTCTCCCAGTCCATGATAGGCTCCCTGATTTTCTTCCCGTATGCGCTGGGGCTGGCTCCTTATTGCGGGTATCTGGCCAGCTTTGCA
>OGQK01001126.1_pt1 | contig 15012 bp, 13 predicted proteins | sample 1553221 | NCBI WGS metagenome assembly OGQK01 (sample SAMEA2579996, study PRJEB22360) | human gut metagenome | biome: human gut; feature: human-associated habitat; material: faeces | place: Denmark | collected 2008/2010 | reverse complement strand
AAAAGAGAAATAATATTAAAAATTCACATACAATTCTCCTAAACAAATTGAAAAAAATCAAATTTTTATATATAATGTTTTGAGAAATGTAAATGATAAGATAGATACATACCGATATTTTAGAAAAGGAGAACGTATATGGGATTTGCGAATGAAGTGGGCATAGACTTGGGAACAGCTAATGTTTTAGTATATATAAAAGGAAAGGGCATCGTGCTGAGCGAGCCTTCGGTAGTTGCCATAAATAACGATACAGACGAAATCTTGGCAGTAGGGGAAGAAGCCAGACAGATGCTGGGAAGAACGCCTTCCAACATAGTGGCCATCAGGCCTTTGAGAGACGGAGTCGTATCCGACTACGACATCACAGAGAGGATGCTTAAATATTTTATCAGAAAAACTTGCGGCAACGGAAGATTTTTTAAGCCTAGGATCATGGTATGTGTTCCCAGCGGAGTTACTGAAGTTGAGAAGAGAGCCGTACGCGAAGCCGCAGAACAGGCCGGAGGCAAGGATGTGTTCCTGATGGAAGAGCCGGTGGCGGCCTGCCATTGGAGCGGGACTCGATATAAGCAAACCGGACGGAATAATGGTTATAGATATCGGCGGAGGCACCACCGACATAGCAGTGATTTCTCTGGGTGGAATCGTCGCCAGCTCTTCCGTAAAGATGGCGGGAGACAAGTTTGACGAGGCCATAGTAAAATATATGAGAAAAGCTCATAAACTTTATATAGGAGAGAGAACTGCGGAGGAACTGAAAGTCACCATAGGAACGGCTTTCCCGAGGGAAGAGACCATAACGAGAGAATGTAGAGGCAGAGACCTCGTAACGGGACTGCCTAAGAGCGTAGACGTCACTTCCGAGGAAATAATGGACGCACTTGAAGAACCTCTCCATGAGATCTGCGAAGCCGTACACAACGTGCTGGAAAGAACTCCTCCGGAGCTGGCGGCTGACATAAGCAACTCCGGCATCGTAGTGACCGGCGGCGGAGCGCTCATGTACGGCATAGACAGGAGAATAGAAGACAGAACCGGCATAAAAGTTATCATAGCCGAAGATCCTAAGTCCTGTGTGGCAGTGGGAACGGGAAAAGCTCTTAACGAGCTTGACTCTCTCAAGACTAATTATCTGAATAAGAAAGAGCCTTATCTGTAGAAGAACATCGGGCGTTTCCGGCCGGCAGTGCCATAAACTGACGGCACTTAAAAGACCGGGAACGCCGTTTTATTTTAAAGAGAAACGCCTTATTTACCTGATGATAAAAGACGGAGAAATATAATGAAACTGGAATTGATCGCAGCAACCACCTTCGGGCTTGAAGCCCCCGTAAAAAGGGAACTCATCGCCCTGGGATATAAGATATTGAAATCTGAAGACGGAAAGATAACTTTTCTCGGGGACGAGAGGGCTATAGTGAGGGCAAACCTCTGGCTCAGATGTTCTGACAGAGTACAGATAAAGATGGCCGAATTTAAAGCCTTGGAATTTGAAGACTTGTTTCAGCAGGTGAAAGCTGTTGCCTGGGAGGAATGGATACCGCCTGATGGAAAATTCATAGTAAACGGCTCGTCAGTCAAATCGAAACTTTCCGGCCTGCCAGTCGGTGGCGGAGAAAGCGGTGATCGAGAGACTAAAGGAAACTTATGCCATAGACCGCTTCGAAAAGTCCGGAGCCCTCTATGACATAAAGATAACTATTTTAAAGGACAGAGTTACGGTGACTCTGGATACCACAGGTCCGAGCCTTCACAAGAGAGGATACAGACAGAATTCCGTTGCGGCCCCTATCAAAGAAACTCTGGCCGCCGCCATGGTGAGCCTTTCTTTCTGGAAGGCGGGCAGGATACTGATAGATCCTTGCTGCGGCAGTGGAACTATTCCTATAGAGGCGGCGATGATGGGCAGAAATATGGCTCCGGGGATAGGCCGCCGGTTTGCGGCAGAAGACTGGGAGGCTATTGCCCCTTCTCTTTGGAAGGAAGAACGAAAAAGGGCTTTCGAAGCCGTGGACTGGGATTCGCCTCTAAAGATATATGCTTATGACATCGACAAAAAAGCCATAGAGGCAGCGATGGAAAACGCTGCTGAGGCTGGGGGAGCAGACGACATAAGATTTTGCCGAGCTGACAGCGCTAAGCTGTGCCTTTCAGGACAGCTGACAGATATGGATAAAAGCGGAGATAAGGATAAGGAAGGCGGAATAATAATTACCAATCCTCCTTATGGAGAGCGGATAGGAGATAAAGAGTCTATAGACAGACTATATGCAGGTTTCAGGACTTTTTTAAAGAAAAATCCCACATGGTCCATGTTTGCCATAACGCCCGACAAGGCTGTCGAGGGACTGATCTTTGAGAGGCCTGCCGACAGGCGCAGAAAACTGTTCAACGGCAGACTGGAAGTATGCTACTATCAATATCACGGACAAAAGCCAAAAGAGTAAAAAAATCAGGTCATGTGCCCTGCCGCTGAGAAGGCGGGCACATGACCTTTTAAATTTAATCTTATAGAAGAAATAAAACCGCCAAAAGCTTCAGCTCACTCCCGGCGGTTGCGATTTTATTGTTCGTCTCTTTGTCTCTTTAGATTTTCCTTATGTTTTCTGATAAACTCAGCTTCCGCCTTGTCGCCGGCGCCTTCTAAGATCTCCAGAAGTTCGAGACCTTCATCCAGCTTTCCCTGCTCTATCAAAGCGGTAGAAATATTCAGATACCATACTATTTCGCCTCTCATGGTCTTAGGACGGCAGTTCATGGCCAGAAGATCGCTGTAGAACTGCTTAGCGTCTCCGCTGTTTCCGTATTTATCCACGACTTTTTTCAGTTCTTTTGAAAAGCCCGAAGAAAGGCGTGCATTTATAAATGCAGGGATAGCCAAGAAAATTATGGCGACTATGAAAAGAGCGCCTAATATAACCGCTACCACACCCCAAAACGAGTGGACGGAACCCTTTACCATATATAAATAAAGAATTTCTACCAATATAAGAAGAAGCAGCATATAATATGATCTTCTCTTGTCATTTTTTTCGTATTGTTCTCTTTTTTCTCTTAATTCTTCAGGAGCGTATTTTATCATTATCCTCTTTTAAACTTTAAACCTTTCATAAGTATGTTCACTTTTGAGTGATTACATATCAGCATATCAGAACGAGAGAAATAAATCAACTCTATTGATAATAATTTTGCCAAGCCGGGCTCATAATATTTGCGTCAGTTTTGGAAAGAATAAAAATAAAAAAGGAGATTATAGATATGGCAGTTAATTTGAGAGGAAGGAGCTTTCTCACGCTCATGGATTTTGAGCCTGAGGAGATCAGATATCTGCTGGATCTGGCCAAAGACCTTAAGTCTAACGCCAGAACAGGCATAAGAAGTCAGATGTTAAAAGGAAAAAACATCTGTCTTTTATTTGAAAAGACGTCGACCAGGACTCGGTGTGCCTTTGAAGTTGCCTGCTGCCAGGAAGGCGGAAATGTGACTTTTCTTGACAGCAAGAGTTCTCAGATGGGTAAAAAAGAGTCTTTGGAAGACACGGCCAAAGTACTGGGGCGGTTTTTTGACGGAATAGAATACAGAGGCTACGATCAAAGCGTAGTTGAAAACCTGGCTAAATACGCAGGCGTTCCCGTATGGAACGGGCTCACGGATGTGGATCACCCCACCCAGATATTGGCGGATATGATGACTATAGAAGAACACGTACCAAAGCCGCTTTCGCAGGTGAAAGTAGTTTTCTGCGGCGACGTGAGAAATAATATGTCTTACGCATGGATGCAAGGCTGTGCCAAGATGGGAATGAGTTTTGTAGCATACGGTCCCAAAGAACTGGCTGAGCAGGTAGATCCGGATGTCATAAGGCGAACAAAAGAAGCAGCCGAAAAGACCGGCGCCGTCATAGAAATATCCTCAGACGAGAATTCTCTTGCCGGAGCCGATGTGATATATACTGATATATGGGCGTCCATGGGAGAAGAGGATCAGATACCGGAAAGAGTAAAATTACTCACACCTTACAGAGTGACGGAAGAGACGCTGAAAAAGACCGGCAATAAGGACGTGATATTCATGCACTGCCTGCCTTCGTTCCACGATTTTGAAACGACTCTGGCCAAAGAGCAGAACGAAAAAGGCTACGATATACGCGAAGTCACTGACGAAGTATTCAGATCAAAGAATTCAAAAGTATTTGACGAAGCGGAAAACAGGATGCACACCATCAAATCAGTAATAGTGGCAACTATAGGTTAGTCTCTGCGGCAGTATCTAAAGAAAGGAGACAAGCTTTATGAAAAAAGGAATACACAATTATTCTGAAATAGGAAAATTGAACAGAGTCCTCCTTCACAGACCCGGCAGAGAAGTAGAGGCTCTTACGCCGGCCACCATGGAGAGACTTCTGTTTGACGATGTTCCGTATCTTAAAGAAGCGCAAAAAGAACATGACCAATTCGCAAAAGTATTGAAAGACAACGGTGTAGAGGTCATATATTACGAGAAAGAGACTGCTAAGGCTCTGAAAGAGACAGCCGTGAGAGAAGAATTCGTCAGCAATATGATAGAACTCAGTTTCATAGAATCTGAGGGAATGAAGCAGGCTATCAGATCATTTCTGATGAGACTCGAGCCTGAAAAGATGGTGGAAGAAATCATATCAGGTGTAAGGCGTGATGATCTGGGAGAAGTAAAGACAGGATCGCTGTCAGATCTGGCACAGAACGATTATCCCTTTGTCATGGATCCGATGCCCAACTTGTATTTTACCAGGGATCCGGGAGCGTGCATAGGAGACGGTATAAATATACACCACATGCACACCCCTGCCAGGAGGAGAGAGTCCCTCCTGCTAAAATATATGTTTGAACATGATCCTGACTTTGCCATAGAAGGAAATAAGCAGTTTTATGATATTTACGATGACTATTCGGTAGAAGGCGGAGACGTTCTGGTGCTGTCCAAAGATATGGTCGCCATAGGGTACTCCGAGAGGACTACCATAGCCGGAATAGAAAACTTTGCGGAGAATCTCCTGAAAAATTCGGGATTCAAAAAGGTGATAGTCTTTGATATACCTAAGTGCAGGGCGTTCATGCATCTTGATACCGTGTTCACTATGGTTGACTACGATAAGTTTACTATCCATCCGGAGATAGAAGGCCCACTATCTGTGTACGAACTCACTCTGGGCAAAGACGGAAAATTGGAATTTGACACTTTAGTGGGAGATCTGGACAAATTACTTGCAAAGGAGCTTAAACTTCCTTCTGTAGAACTGATACGATGCGGAGGAGGAGATATCATAGCGGCTCAGAGAGAACAGTGGAACGACGGTTCAAATACTCTCTGCATAGCTCCGGGCACTGTAGTCACGTATGAAAGAAATTATGTCACCAATGATCTGCTGGATAAACACGGTATAAAAGTCCTGACCATACACAGCGCCGAGCTTTCCAGGGGAAGGGGCGGCCCGAGATGTATGTCTTGTCCGGTGAATCGCCAGGATCTGCAATAAGGAGGTTATATGTCAGAAAAGATAGTTATAGCTTTAGGCGGCAACGCTCTTCAGTCCGGGAAAGATCAGCCCACTGCCGACGCGCAGCTTAAAGTAGTAAGAGAGACCAGTGAAAAGATAGCGCAGATATGCCAGAGAGGATATGAAATAGCCGTAGTCCACGGAAACGGACCGCAGGTAGGAAGAATACTGCTTGCTTCTGAAGCTGCTAAAGACGTTACGCCGGTGATGCCTTTTGATGTATGCGGAGCCATGTCTCAGGGATATATAGGTTACCATCTGCAGCAGTGTATAAAATATTCTCTTAACAGATGCAACAGAGATATACCTGTAGTCACGGTAGCGACTCAGATGATAGTAGAAGAATCTGACCCTGCCTTTAAAAATCCGACCAAGCCTATAGGGCCTTTCTACTCGGAGGAGGAAGCGGCGAAGTTGTCGGCAGAAAAAGGCTATGTGATGAAAGAAGACTCCGGGAGAGGATACAGGCGCGTAGTAGCCTCGCCGCTGCCCAGAAGGATAGTGGAGATTTCAGCTATAAAAAAATTGTGGAACTCCACCGTAGTGATAAGCTGCGGAGGCGGCGGAATACCTGTCATAGAAAAGCAAGACGGTAGGCTGGAGGGCGTAGCGGCTGTGATAGACAAGGACTTTGCGGCAGAGCTTCTGGCCGAGCAGGTTCATGCCGATACACTGCTGATATTGACAGAAGTGGAGAAAGTAGCCATAAACTTCAATAAACCCGACCAGCGTGATATCAAGTCTATGAATCTCATAGAAGCAGACCGGTACTGCACACAGGGGCAGTTCGCCCCGGGGAGCATGCTTCCAAAGGTAGAGGCAGCCATGAAATTTGTCAGAGCCAATCCCGAAAAGAAAGCCATAATAACTTCCCTTTCAAAGGCCTTAGAAGCTCTCGAAGGAAAGACAGGGACGACCATAACATTTGCATAAAAAAACGGGCTTATCTGTAAGCCCATTTTTTTATGAGTATCTGGATGAGCCCTGCCGCCGGCACCGCCAGCAACATTCCTATTATACCGCCGAAGTAGCCGAATATACTTACCGAAAGAAGCACGAACAGCGGGTGAAGACCTGTAGAAGATCCTACGACTTTGGGATATATATAATTGCTGTCTATCTGCTGTACGCCCAAAAGAGCGAGAACTGCGATTATAGCCTGTCCCAGGCCGTTTGTCGTCAGGGCCACTAAGAAAGCCGGCACCATTCCGAAGAAAGGACCGAAATAGGGGATTATATTAAGCAACCCCCCTATTATTCCTATTATTACGGCATATTCTACTTTTACCAGGGACAGGGCCAGGGATGAGAGAAAAGCTACGATGAGGCTGTCTATCAGGGCTCCTTTGATAAAAGTCGTGAGAACGTTGTTTATCTCTCCTAATATTTCATTCGTGACTCCGTGAACTTTCTGTTTAAGAATCATGGACAGAAATTTCTGCCATAGAGACAGAAAAAACTCCTTGTCTTTTAACAAGTATATGCTGGCCACAAGGCCGATGAACAGGCTGATAAGGCTACCTGCGAAGGTAGTGATGAATTGTATTATTCCTGTAAAAGAGAACTTGTCACGAATCCAGTCTGCCAGAGCGCTCTTAAATTGGCTCACATCGGCGTACTGAGATATGAAGGACGTGATACTTTCAAAAGAACTTTCAAAATAGTCGTAGACATTTGCCGCCGTCTCCTCTATTCCACCTGAAGGCAGAGCTCCTAATATGAGGACGACAAAGGCATATATTATTAAAAGAAGGATCATTAAAACGGCGGTATAAGTGATAAATATGGCCGCGCCTCTTCCCTTGGGAGTCTCCTGGGGAAGGGGCTCTGTAGGGTTTCCGGCTATCTTGAACCGTACCCATTCAACGGCCGGATTAAAAAGGTAAGCCAGTACCAGCCCGATTATGAGAGGGGAAAGCGCATGAAAAATCACTGCGATGACCTGCCAGAAACCGCTCAAAATATCCAAGAAAAAATTATCCATCTTGCCTGATCCTCCTACGGGTAGTATGATATAAAAAACAAAAATTTATGAGGAACAAATATGAAAAAGATAGAACTGCTGGCGCCGGCCGGAGGCAGGGCGCAGTTTATAGCCGCTGTGGAGAACGGAGCAGACGCCGTATATATAGGAGGGGAGAATTTCAGCGCCAGAGCAGGCGCTCAAAATTTTTCCGATGAGGAGGCCGAAGAAGCCATAGATTACGGCCACCTGAGAAATGTCAGGACTTATGTGGCCATGAATACTTTGATGGATGACAGTGATCTTGAACCGGCGTATAAACAGGCCAGGCGCTACTTCGAGATGGGCGCAGACGCTCTGATAATACAGGATCTCGGTCTTGGCAGAATACTTAAGAAATATTTACCGGACATGCCTCTGCACCTTTCCACTCAGGCAGGGGTGTGCGACGGGCAAGGGGTTAGCGCCGCTGCCCGGCTTGGGTACGAGAGAGTAGTACTGGCAAGAGAAACCGATGCCCGAGAAATAAAGAAGGCGGCAGAAAAAGGCGTAGAGATAGAAGTCTTCGTCCACGGGGCCCTATGTATATGCTATTCGGGGCAGTGTCAGCTGAGTAGGTGGATAGGAGGACGATCGGGCAACAAGGGCACCTGCGCTCAGCCGTGCAGACTTCCGTATGGAGGATCTGACGGAAAATATCCTCTCAGCCCCAGAGACCTTTGCCTTATAGGAGATATAAAGCAGTTATGGGAACTGGGAGTAACTTCGTTCAAGATAGAGGGACGTATGAAATCTCCCGAATATGTAGCTGTAGTAACTTCCATATACAGAAAATACATAGATCGCTGCATCAGGGGAGAAGACTGCAGCGTTTCGCCCGAAGATATGGAAAGGCTTAAGCAGATATTCAACAGAGGAGAATTTACGAAGGGGTATCTTCACGGCGATCCTGGCTCTGAACTCATGGCTGCGGATTTTTCAAAAAATTCCGGAGTATATGTGGGCAAAGTGGCAAGAGACAGCAGAGGACCTCTGGCAGAGATCACTGATATGCCGGACTTTGATAAGAGAAGACCCATAGAAAAGGGAGATTATATAGAGATAAGAAGTGAAAAACTTACGGGAAATCTGGTCACTTATATCCGCCAAAAGAACGACAATATAGTAATAGGAGATATAAAGGGCAGCGTATCCAAAGGCGATAAAGTATACAGGCTGATTTCTGAGACCCAGATGAAAGAGGCTAAAGCGACCTTTGACAATATAGACTTTAAAGAGGGAAAATACTTCAGAAAAACACCTGTGACCATGGATCTTAAACTGATTGTGGGAAAAGAGATGAGTCTCTTTGCCTCTTCTTTGGGGGAAACGGTAAAGGTCACGTCGGACGTTTTGCCTGAACCTTCAAAGAGCGGCGTGAGTTTTGCTGAAACGGCGGAGAACCAGCTTATGAAGACCGGTGGAACCGTATTTTGTGTTGAAAGAATAAGGATACACGAACCTGAGCCATCGTTTGCATCCATATCCTGTGTAAACAGTCTGCGCAGAGAAGCATTGTCTCTCTTAGAAAAGGAGATCATACGAAAACACAAGAAGGCAGCGCCGGCGGCCGTCATATCTTGGGAGCCGCCAAGGGAAGAAGAGGACATTCTCGAAATATACTTTGCAGAAGGAAAACTTGACAGCAGCATAATAGACAAGGCCCTTTCTGTAAAGAAGAACGTCAGATGCGCCGTATCGGCTGCCGATTATGCGGAGTTTAAGAAAACTCTGAATGAGAACTACAGAGGAATAGATGTGCGCCCGTATCTAACCCCTATGGAAAAGATAGACGAACTTAAAATTGCGCAGATAGAAGAACAGCTGCAAGACAGAACCTGCCCCGTGTATGTAAATAATATAGGCCAGATAGAGGCTTTTAAAAGAACGGGGCACAGGATATACGGGGATCACGGTCTCAATGTGACTAATGCAGAAGCCCAGGAGGCGTACAGACAGCTCGGTGTGATATGGTCGTGGCTTTCTCTGGAAAAAGCCCATAGCTGGCAGGGGAATTATCCTCTGATGGTAACGGAACATGAATTCAGATCCGGCGGGCTTACAGACAGAAAAGGACAGCAGTATGAAGTTATGTTTTATGAGGGAAGTCACAAAGCGGTGATAAGGAGCAAAAAATCCCCTGTCATGTGGGAAAAGGCGGGCCGGATGAGAGCAATAAGAGTCTATTTTTAACATGGACTTCTGAAATCCTCAATCTATTGAAATGCTGGGAATAAAAGCCACTGGTATGTATCGAAAAAAATGCACAAAAAAACGAAAAAAATGTTTGACTATCATGTATACACGGGTATATTATAGACATGGTGAAACTGTTATGTTCTTAACGAATACATGATATTGTGCAGGTAACCATTTTTTAACGGCGACATTTGTATACAATATACAAAAACTAAAAATGTACAAAGAAAATAGGAGGAGATGTATAGTATGAGAAAAGAGTGGGAAGGCTTCGTCGAAGGCAGCTGGACAGAAAACATTGCGGTAGAAGAATTTATTCATTTAAACTATAAGCCATATGACGGTGATGCAAGCTTCCTGGCAGGACCTACTGCCAGAACAAAAGAATGTTCTGACAGAGTGCAGGAGCTGCTTGTAGAAGAAAGAAAAGCAGGCGGCACTTTAAAAGTAGACGCAAGCAGAATCATGAGAATCAACGCTTTCGAGCCTGGATACATCGTACCGGGAAAGGATGTTATCGTTGGACTTCAGACAGATGAACCGCTTAAGAGAGGTATTTGTCCGTTCGGCGGAATCAAGATGGTAAGAGAAGAAGTCGCTGAATTCGGAGAAAAGCTTCCGGAAGAAATCGACAAAATGTTTGACTATATAACTACTCATAACGACGGAGTATTCAAGGCATATTCCAAAGAGATGAGACAGGTAAGACACCTTGGATTTATCACAGGTCTTCCTGATGCTTACGGCCGCGGAAGAATCATCGGCGACTACAGAAGAGCTGCTCTGTACGGTATCGATTTCCTCATCGAAGAAAAGAAGAAAGATCACGAAATGATCGCTTCCAGACACGTGATGAGCGAAGAAAACATCAGAACAGCAGAAGAAGTAACTAACGAGATCACAGCTCTCAAAGAAATCAAGAAGATGGCTGAAAGATACGGTTACGACATATCCGGACCTGCAAAGGACGTTAAGGAAGCTATCCAGTGGACATATTTCGCTTACCTTGCAGGAATCAAAGAAGAAAACGGCGCAGCAATGTCCATCGGAAGAACTTCCACTTTCATCGACATCTATGCAGAGAGAGACCTTGCTCGCGGAACATATACAGAAGAGCAGATTCAGGAATTCATCGACGACTACATCCTGAAGCTGAGAGTTGCAAGACACCTGAGAACTACCGAGTACAATGAGCTGTTCGGCGGAGACCCGATGTGGATCACCGAAGGTATCGGAGGCGTAGGTAAAGACGGCAGACATAAAGTTACAAAGAACTCCTTCAGAGTTCTCCAGACTCTGTACAATTTGGGACCTGCTCCAGAACCAAACCTTACGGTTCTGTGGTCAAAGCACCTGCCTGAGCCGTTCAAGAAATACTGCGCACAGGTTTCCATCGACACAGACTCCATCCAGTATGAGAACGATGACAAGATGAGACCTGCTTACGGTGAAGACTACTCCATCGCTTGCTGCGTATCAGCTATCCAGATGGGAGAGCAGATGCAGTTCTTCGGAGCAAGATGTAACCTTGCAAAGATTCTGCTGCTGGGATTAAACGGCGGTATCGACGAAAGAACAGGAGAGCACGTTGGACCTCAGATGGAATCCGTAGGAGACGGCCCTATCGACTTCAACGAAGCTTGGGATAGATTCAACGTTTACCTTGCATGGCTGTGCGAACTGTATGTAAACATCATGAACATCATCCACTTCATGCACGACAAGTATGACTTCGAGCGTTCCCAGATGGCGTTCCTTGATTCAGAAGTAAAGAGACTGATGGCATTCGGAGTTGCAGGATTCTCTGTAGCAGCAGACTCCCTGTCAGCTATCAAATATGCAAAGGTATATCCTATCAGAGACGAAAACGGCGTTATCGTTGACTTCAGAACTGAAGGCGACTTCCCTAAATACGGAAACGACGACGACAGAGTAGACGACATCGCAGTTAAGATCTCCGAGAGAACTATAGAAGAGCTGAGAAAGCACCCTACTTACAGAAATTCCGTACACACTCTCTCCGTACTGACCATTACTTCCAACGTAATGTACGGAAAGAAGACAGGAAACACTCCTGACGGAAGAAGAGCAGGCACTCCGTTCGCTCCCGGCGCTAACCCAATGCACGAGAGAGACAATCACGGTGCGGTAGCTTCCCTGAACTCAGTATCCAAGATTGACTGGGATACTTGCCAGGACGGAGTTTCCAACACCTTCTCCATCACTCCTGCTGCATTAGGTAAGGAAAAGGACGACAGAGCAACTACTCTGGTAGGACTGCTTAACGGTTACTTCGACAGAGGAGCTCACCACCTGAACGTAAACGTTCTCAACAGAGACCTGCTGGAAGACGCTTACGAAAATCCTGAAAAATACCCTAACTTAACCGTAAGAGTATCGGGATACGCAGTAAGATTCAACGCGCTGTCCAAGAACCATCAGAAGGAAGTCATCGCAAGAACGTTCCACCAGAACGTATAATTGTGGATCACCATTCTTTGATAAAATAAAATGCTTTAAGCATGCGAGGTGCCCTTTTGAGAGCACCTCGCATGTTATTCAGATGAGAATGTCTTGCGTGCCGAAGCAAGCCGCAGGGCACAGTAAAACGGCAGACTTGAATTAGGAGGCAGAGATGAAAGGCAGATTACATTCCGTGGAAACTTTTGGAGCCGTGGACGGTCCTGGGATCAGAACTGTGTTTTTTATGCAGGGGTGTCCCGCAAGATGTCTGTATTGCCATAACCCGGATTCGTGGGGTGAAGACGGAGGAAGAGACATAGAGATAGACGAGATAATACACTGGGCCGTAAGGGGGATGCCGTATTACGGAGATAAGGGCGGAGTGACTTTTTCCGGGGGAGAGCCTCTCATGCAGGGGGAATTCTTGATAAAGGCAATCGAAGCCTTGAAGGCTAAAGGAATCAACACCGCCGTAGATACCAGCGGTACTTATATAGACGAGTTCACCGATGAGGTTATAGAGAAGTGCGACTTGGTGCTGCTGGACATAAAGCATCCGGACCCGGAGCGCTTCAAGATAATAACCGGCAGAGATCAGAGCACCTTGTTTGAGCTGATAGACATAATAAATAAGCACGACAGACATGTATGGATACGAAACGTCGTAGTGCCCGATATAAATGACACAGAGGCCGATATGGAGGCTCTGAACGGCTTTATAAAGCGGATAAACCATATAGACAAGGTAGAATTGCTTGGCTACCACACAATGGCAGTGGAAAAGTACGGAAAGCTGGGCATAACATATAGGCTTAAGGGCGTGCCTCCGATGGACGGAGACCGCCTGGAAGAGCTTAAAAAGCTGGTAGAGTGGGACGTGGAATAAAACGCGTCACAAGCTGAACAAACGCAAATCAAAACCCCAGTCGCGTTGAACTGGGGTTTTGTTATGTGTTTTATTCTTATTTTCTTGTATTAAGCTTCCAGAGCCTTCAGAGCGGCTTCCTTTTCAGCTTCTCTTTCCTCTAATACTCTCGCATACTCTTCTTCAGTCATCTTAGTCATTGTGATTCCGGTGAATCCGAAGATTATGGAAACTATAGGGTTCAGCCAGTTAAGGATAGCATACGGTATGTATCCGCTGTTTACGCCTAAGAACTCTCTCATGGTAGCACCGCAGGTGTTCCAAGGGAAGAAGTTGGAAGTGATTGTTCCGGAGTCTTCCAGGCATCTTGACAGGTTCTTAGGAGCCAGTCTTCTGTCTTCAAATGCTTCCTTGAACATTCTTCCAGGCAGTACCAGTGACAGGTACTGGTCGCAGCAAACTGCGTTTACGAACAGGCAGGAGAATTCTGTTGCCAGAACCAGACCGCCGGTTCCCTTAGCCATCTTGAGCATGATTCCTGCGAAGGATCCCATGATGCCGGTGCAGTCCACAATACCGCCGAAGCACATTGCAAACAGGATTATGGAGATGGTCCACATCATTCCCTGAGTTCCTGCGCAGGACAGAAGATCTGCCAATTTTTCGATTATCGTCGATGCATCATCAGGAAGCTGACCCATGGATACGCCGTTGTTCAGGATGTTGAAGATGTTGCTTGGAACATCAGTCTTGCTGGCCTCTGCTGCAACTAAAGCAGTTTCTACAGAAGCCTTGTTCATGAACATGAACGGAACTCCGATAAGCACGCCGCCTAACAGCGAAGGTATTGCAGGGAGCTTGAGAGCTACCGCTACGATTACGAATACCGGAGGAATCAGAGCGATTACGCTTACGTTGGAGGAAGATTTGATGAATTCTTCAACCTCGGAGATAACGCTCAGATCCACTGCGTTGCCGGACGAGAACATGAAGCCCATAACAGTGTAAGCTATAAGTGCGATAACCAATGAAGTACCTGTAGTGTAAATCATGTGCTTGATATGATCGAACAGGGTTGCTCCTGCCATTGCAGGCGCCAGGTTGGTAGTATCGGACAGAGGGGACATCTTGTCTCCGAAGTATGCGCCGGATACTACAGCGCCGGCTGTCATGGCTGCAGGGAATCCGAGAGCAGTACCTACACCGATAAGCGCAACTCCCATGGAACCTGCCGTTGACCAGGATGAACCTGTTGCCAGCGATACTATGGAACAAAGGATACAAGCCGTCAACAGGAATACCTTAGGGCTGATAACCTTGATACCGTAGTACATCATTGAAGGAATAGTTCCTGCTGCCATCCAAGATGCGATCATGGCACCTACTATAGCCAGAATCAGGATAGCCTGCATGGATCTGTTGATTGAAGCCAGGATACCCTGTTCAAGGTATGCCCACTTCCAACCGTTTGCGAATGCCACTACAGAAGCGACAGCCGCAGCTAATAACAGGGCGATATGAGGTTCGCCGGCGGTGTCTTTTATGATAGACCATACCAGCAGACCGATCATCGCTAAGATGACAATGAGACATTGCCACATGGGGATCTTCTTACCCATAAATAAGTCCTCCTTAATATAATAGGGATAAATAAAACACTGTGCCTTAGCACTATCTTAATTATAGTTTCACGTTAAGACTTTGTCAAGTAATAAATAATGTATACATAATCTTAACAAAACGCCTACCTAAAAAAAGCTACATAATATATGCGTATGCGCACAACGGAAAATAAATCGCCGGATTGGTGAGGCAATGCCTATGATGGGCATGGGGAAAAGGGGGAAAAACGGCCGGTAAAATGTTTTTAATATTTTTTTCAAAAAAATCAAAAATAGATATTGACATAAGTAAAAAAGAGTGCTAATATAACAAAGCTGTCAC